>FWPV01001114.1_pt1 | contig 77415 bp, 74 predicted proteins | sample 2228371 | NCBI WGS metagenome assembly FWPV01 (sample SAMEA103939776, study PRJEB20133) | metagenome
TAATGGAGGAATTTGTGCTGTGGATTGAATTCAGGCTCAATTGCCTCATTGGGGCAGACCAGTGTGCATGTGCCACAGCCTGTACAGTACCTCTCCATATCTGTAACCTGCTCTACCACATGAACGATACTCCTTACAGCAGTGGGTGTGGGTACAGGTCCTTCTGATTTAACAATCCTTTGAACCTTTACGGCAGGCTCAATAGCCTTTACAGGGCATACTGCCGTGCATTTGCCACACCTTTTGCACCTGTCATCCCTCCACCTGATTATATATGGAAACTCCTTTAATGAGAGTTGATGGTTATGGTCTAATTTTATCCCTGAAGCTGGTTCCATACCTTAACCTCCTGCGCATCCGGCGAGACAATTACCATATCGTATTTCATGGGGAATATATCCTTGCTCCTGTCTCTATTTGGCACTACCCTGTCAACGCCGCATTCCTCTGACATCAATGCATACTTACCCTTTACCCCACCAACAACACCTGGTCTCAATTTTTTTGAATCCTGAACCATAAAGCATGTCCCATCAGGGGTAAAGCCTATTACCATATTTGGTCCATCTATGCATAGCGGTCTTAATGATTGCTTGATCAGCCTTAATGCCTCTTTGTCAGATCTATTTTCCATTTCCGAAAGTTTCAATGGAGTAATAACATCTTTGTAATATGTAAGTGGAAAATTTAGTTGCCTCACGGTATAGTGAAGTATATGTGTAAAGACCTCACTATCGCTGTTATAACCTATGTATCCAGGAAATCCCCTGCTCATCAGGAATTCCCTTATCGGAACAAATGCGGTATTCTCGCCATTTGTCATTGAGCAGTATCCCTGAATAAAGAAAGGATGGCAGGCGTACAGGTATATTGCATAGTTTGTATTCTGCCTTCCCTGGGCAAATACGATTTTTGCCTTTAAGCCGTCTCTATCAAGACCAAAAAACTCTGCAACCTCAAGTGGGTCTCCAACCTCTTTTAATGTAATCACATCAGGATAAAATGAAAAAGCAAATATGGATTCGTCAGGTTCACCCATTTTTCTTAACGCAAGCCTTGTCTTCATAAGGAGGTCTTCCTTTTCCTGTGACGACTTATTTGCATATGAGGCAGGATAGTCATATACCCGCGCAAAATAATGATCACGCGCAGTGATGCCTTTCATTGGTTTTATTTTAGGCTTCCATTCGTATTTGAGCTTAAAACCCTGTTTCTTCATGAATTCATCAAGGGTCTTTTTGCCAGATTCTGAACAGATGCCAGAGAGTATCGGGTATTTCTTTAATTTCTCAAATTCACCACCGAGGTTTTTCAGTGTAAGACCTAAACCAGAGCCGTCATGGCCTTCTTTCATTGTCTCGAGGGCAAGAATAGGCTCCATCGCTGATATGTAATCCTTAGAAGTAATCGCTGCAAGTCTGCACATATTAAAAGTACCTCGATATTACATTTTAAGCAACTATACTGCTGATTTTAAAAAACGGCAATAAATTGCCATATCATATATGTTAAGAGCTTAAAAAAGGTTTTGTCAACATTAGCTGTTTTGGTGCTGGTGAAAGAATCAGTCTATTTGAGTTATATTAAAAATTAAAATAACTTTAAGGAATTCTATGGTGCAGGAATTTATAATAATAAAAGGTGCAAGAGAACACAATCTCAAAAATATCGATGTAGAAATACCGAGGGATAAAATAACTGTGATCACCGGACCATCTGGATCTGGAAAGTCATCCCTTGCTATGGATACCATATACGCAGAAGGACAGAGGAGATATGTTGAGAGCCTTTCTGCATATGCACGACAGTTTCTTGAGCAGATGCAAAAACCCGAGGTCGATTATATCGAAGGGTTATCTCCTTCTATAGCCATAGACCAAAAAACAGTAACAAGAAGTTACCGCTCAACTGTAGGAACAATTACGGAGATCTACGATTACATGCGGGTTCTTTACACAAGAATAGGTGTCCCATATTGCTACCACTGTGGCTCTGTTATCACGATACAGGATTTGCACAATATTATTAAATCTATTTTATCTTTACCAGAAGGAACAAGGGTTCAGGTCCTTGCTCCAATTGTGAGGGAAAGAAAAGGTGAATACAAGAAAGAACTACAAAGAATGAGGTTTGATGGCTTTGCAAGGGCAAGGATAGATGGAAAAATGATGGATCTAACTCAGGACATATCTCTAAAAAAACAGCAGAGACATACCATAGAGATAGTAATAGATAGATTTAAAATTAAATATTCAATGGAAAGGCATATACGTCAAGCCATAGACACATCATTAAAGTACTCAGATAGTGTCGTAATAAATCTATTGGATGAAAATAAAGATATAACATTTAGCCGAAAACTTGCCTGTCCTAAATGTGGAATCAGTTATCCTGCAATCGAGCCTATGCTTTTTTCTTTTAATAGCAAAATTGGAGCCTGTCCTAACTGTAAAGGATTAGGATTTGAAGGTATAAGTGATGAGTACGGAAGATCATATGACATTTCAGATGAGGTAACCTATAAGCTATCATTATGCAGGGAATGCAATGGCATGAGACTGAGAAAAGAGGCATTAAGCATAAAGCTAAACAACAAGAGTATCGGAGATTTTGCAGCCATGCCTGCTAAGGAAGCTGCAGCTTTTTTACATAACCTTAGGCTTTCTGAAAGAGAAATGATTATCTCCAAAAGGATACTTAAAGAGGTAATAGACAGGCTATCTTTTTTGGATAAGGTGGGCCTGGGTTATCTAACCCTGGACAGGCCTTCTGTAACCCTTTCAGGAGGAGAGGCTCAGAGGATAAGGCTTGCTACACAAATTGGCTCTTCTCTCACAGGTGTCTTATATGTGCTTGATGAACCAAGTATTGGTCTGCATCCGAGTGATTGTTCAAAACTTATAAAAAGTCTCATCTCTATCAGGGATGCTGGGAACACAGTCGTAATTGTCGAGCATGATGAAGAGACAATAAGAAATGCAGACTATGTGATCGACATGGGACCTGGGGCTGGTAAAAATGGAGGTTGGATCATATCTAAAGGAACACCTGCCGATATCATGAAAGATAAATCTTCGATCACTGGACAATATATTGGTGGAAAAAACCTGATACCGATACCAAAAATCAGACGCAGATCGGATAAATTCATTAAAATCATAGGGGCATCAGAATTTAATTTGAAAGATATAGATGTTTCTATTCCTTTAGGAACATTCGTATGCATAACAGGAGTTTCTGGTTCAGGTAAAAGCACACTTATATTTGAAATACTTTACAAGTCGCTTCTAAGACATCTTTACGGTAGCGATATCATTCCTGGTAGACACAAAAGGATTGAGGGAATAGAAAATATTGATAAGGTCATATGCATTGATCAGTCTCCACTTGGAAGGACTCCAAGGTCTAATCCTGCCACATATACAGGGATATTTACAATAATAAGAGACCTCTTTTCTCAACTGCCAGATTCAAGAATTAGAGGATACAGACCATCAAGGTTCAGCTTTAATGTAACTGGGGGAAGATGTGAAGCATGTCAAGGAGATGGTCTAAAAAAAATAGAGATGCATTTTCTACCAGATGTGTATGTAACCTGCGATTCTTGTAAAGGCAGTAGATATAATAAGGAAACATTAGAGATTTATTATAAAGGGAAAAATATTTCTGACATCCTTGATATGACCATTTCTGAAGCACTTGAGTTTTTTTCTGCCATCCCTTCACTGAAGCATCGCCTTGATGTATTAGAAGATATAGGGATGGGTTATCTGAAGCTTGGTCAACCTGCTACTACACTTTCAGGGGGAGAGGCGCAGAGATTGCGTTTATCAAAGGAATTGGGTAAAAAAGCCACTGGCAATACTTTATACATACTTGATGAGCCTACCACAGGACTTCACTTCGTTGATATTCAAAGGCTTTTGAATGTTATAAACAGACTTGTTGAAATGGGCAATACTGTTATAGTAATAGAACATGATCTCGATGTAATTAAATGCGCTGATTATATTATAGACTTAGGTCCAGGGGGTGGAGACAAAGGAGGCAGAGTAGTGGCGATTGGAACACCGGAAGAAGTGGCAAAAAATCAGAAATCATACACAGGAATGTATCTGGCAAAGAAGATGATTTAGGCAATGGGCAATAGGCAAAAGACAAAAGACAAAAAAAATAATATTTTTGGAACAGGGATAAATGGTTGTTCAATTATTTTACGTCACCTATTGCCTATCGCCTATTGCCTTTTGTTTATCTTATCTTCATGCAGCATTACTCAAGAAAGGCTTTACAAAGAGACTCGATCTTCAATGTACACTATTGTCTCTATTACTGTTTCTTCAGAGTCAGAAGAAAGGGCAAAAATGGCAATCGATATGGCATTTAATGAGATGGAAAGGCTTACAAGTCTCTTGAACTTTTATTCTGAGGACAGTGAGATATCCATGATTAATAAAAACGCAGGCTACAAACCTGTAAAGGTATCTTTAGAGACATTAGAAATAATTGATAAGGCACTTTATGTGTCAGAAAATACTGAAGGTGCATTTGATATTACGGTGGGCAATTTAGTTAGGGCATGGGACTTCCAGAATGAGGTACTACCGGATGAAAAGGTAATAAAAGAAAAAATTAAACTTGTGGGATACAAGAATATAATAATAGATAGGGAAAATTCGACCGTTTTTCTCAAGAAAAAAGGGGTACAGATTGATTTAGGAGGCATCATAAAAGGTTATGTGGCTGACAGGGCTGTAGAGGTACTTAAAAAAATTGGCATAAGATCTGGTATCGTGGCTGTAGCTGGTGATATAAAGGTCTTAGGGAAAAAACCAGATGGTGAGATGTGGAATATTGGAATACAGAATCCAAGACAAAAAAACAATAATGACGAGATTATTGCTGCTATCGCTCTTTCGGATATGGCAATATCTACATCAGGAGATTATCAAAAATTTTTTATTAAGGATAACAAAAGATACCATCACCTTTTGAATCCTAAAACAGGCTATCCTGCTTATGGACTACAGAGCGTTACTGTAATAGCACCTGATGCAGTACTCTCAGATGCCTTCGCAACGGGCATATTCATCCTCGGTCAACAAAAAGGTATAGAGGTCTTAAAGAAACTGGACTTAGATGGAGTTTTGGTAGATAAAGATGGTAAAATCTTTGTCACAAAAAGAATCAGTGATAAGATAAAATGGTTTAGTAGAGGACAAAAAAATGCAGATAATCTGTCCCATTTGTAAAAAGAAAACGACATGGGAAGAAAATCCGTGGAGACCATTCTGTTCAGAAAAGTGCAAATTAATAGATCTTGGCAAATGGGTCTCTGAAGAATATATAATTCCGGGTGAAAAGAAAGAAGAAGAAAAAAGTGAATCCGAAAAAAATGAAATGGAGGGCTAAATGATAAAAATCATCGTAACAGGTGCAACAGGAAGGATGGGTAGCAGGATTACTGCCCTTTCAAAGGACTATCATGATTTAAAGCTTGTAGGGGCAACCGAGAGAAAGGGACATGAGGCAATAGGTAAAGACATTGGCCAAATTGTAGGAATTGGTGAAACAAAAGTAAAATTGACAGACAATCTCGAAGATGTTATTGATGCATGTGATGTCATTATTGACTTCACATCCATAAATTCGACGCTACAACATGTAAAGTTAGCCGCTGAAAAGAAAAAGGCAATGGTTATTGGTACAACAGGATTCTCAAAGGAAGAATTAGGTCCGATAAAAGAGGCATCCATGAATATACCTATAGTCCTCGCCCCGAATATGAGCGTTGGTGTTAACCTACTTCTTAAGATATTGCAGGACATTGCAAGGGTCTTAGGTGATGACTATGACATCGAAATAGTTGAGGCACATCACAGATTGAAGAAGGATGCTCCAAGCGGTACAGCAATGAAAATGGCTCAGGTTATCGCAGATGCTGTAAATAGAGATCTGGATGAAGTTGCTGTATATTCGAGAAAGGGATTAATCGGCGAGAGGACAAAAAAGGAGATAGGAATCCAGACATTGAGAGGCGGGGATGTGGTTGGAGAGCATACGGTATTTTTCTATGGACTTGGAGAGAGAATAGAGATTACACACAGGGCTTCAAGCAGAGATACATTTGCAAGAGGGGCACTAAAGGCTGCGTCATGGGTATTTGGACGCAAACATGGATTATATGATATGCAGGATGTGCTCGGACTTAAATAAAGACAGGCTATAGCCTAAGGCTATAGGCAATAGGCGATAGATATTATTCTAAGCCTATAGCCTCTTGCTTATAGCCTGAAATCATGCCCAGGGCGTACCACCGTCCACAATGCTGTGTTCTTCCCACATAAACCAGTTTCCAGTATCTGACATGAAGAAATATGTATTTGCAAATATTGCGTGATGTTGTTCCTCTTCATGGACAAGCCTTTCAAACAGCATTCTCTCTTTTTCTGTCTGAGCCTCTGATGCAGCCTTTTTATAAAATTCGACCCCATGCTTTTCCATTTCAGCAGCTATTTTAAAAGCCTCAAGCTCATCTTTAGTCGCCTCAACCCTTTCCATCATCTCGTGTTTAAGTTCCTCAAATATAGTTTTAACATTTTTCATCGGGCTCACACTGTGAATAGTGATTTCAAGACCTTTAAATAAATCGGTAAGCATGTCCAGGTGTCTCTTTTCGTCCTCCACAATTGATAAAAACATCTTTTTACCTACTGCATGATTGCACTTCTCTGCAGCTTCCCTATAAAATTTTATTGCATCCGTCTCCATTTTTATAGAAATCTCGATTGCGTTCATAATTCCTCCAAAATCTTAGTTTGCTTTTTCGAACATATCTTTTGATGCACCACAAACAGGACATACCCAGCTATCTGGTAGATTTTCGAATGGAGTTCCAGCAGTAATGCCTGAATCAGGATCACCGTATTCTGGGTCATAAACATAACCACAAACACTGCATTTCCATTTCTCCATAATCCCTCCACAAAATATTGTAGTTTAAATGTTACTGAAAAAATTTATTCTTTGTCAATTTTCTCTAATTTTACCTTTGCAATTCTCTGCCCCACCATTTCAACAACTCTCAGGCTCTTATCCTCCATCTCTATGGTATCACCAGTCTTTGGAATCCTCTGAATATGCGTAACAATAAAACCACCGAGTGTTTCATATTCAGGAGACTCTGGAATATCTATGCCATAGTCTTCTGACAAATCTCTGATACTTATTGAAGCATCTATGATGTAAGAGCCTTTACCTATCTCAATAACCGGACTTTCTACATCATATTCATCTCTAATTTCACCCACTATCTCTTCGAGCAGATCTTCCAGTGTCACAAGTCCCGAAACTCCACCATACTCATCTATAACAATTGCCATATGAATCCTTTTCTTTTGCATCTCTTTCAGAAGTATACTGATTTTCATAGTCTCGGGAACAAACATCGGTGGCTTAATAATCTTATGAATCTCAACCTTACCTGTCTGGGTAAAGATATTATAAAAATCTTTGGCATAAAGAATTCCCCTAATATCGTTTATATCTTTGCCTACAACAGGATAACGTGAAAACTTCTCTTCAGCAATTATTGCCTTAACCTCATCTGTGGTCATGCCGATCCCAATTGTAACCATCTGAGGCGCAGGCAGCATTACCTCTTTAACAGATGTATCGGTAAATTCAAAAACACCGTGGATCAACTCTTTTTCCTCTGCTTCAAATATACCCCTTTCCCTTCCCTCCTCAATAAGCAACTTCACTTCCTCTTCAGAAATATAACCCCTCTCGGTAAATGCTTTTCTTCCAAATGGTCTCAATAATAAATTGGTAGTAGCTGTAAGGATATTAACAAAAATCGAGGCAAGCTTTGAAAATTTATATACTAAGGACGCAGTAAATAAACTCACCCCTTCTGGATTCGAAATTGCTATTGATTTAGGAATAAGTTCACCAAAAATAAGAGAGAAATAGGTTATAAAAATAACAACTATTCCGATAGATATAGCCTCACTGGATGCTGATATTAAAGGAATCGGTATAGTCTTTAACACAGGCTTGATAACTTCTACAGCTGCAGCACCACCAATAGCAGATGCAATCGCTCCTGCAAGGGTCACCCCTATCTGGATTGTTGCAAGAAATTTATCTGGTGATTCTCTGAGTTCCTTTAGAATCTGGGCATTTCTCTTTCCCTCATCAATTAGCTGTTTAATCCTCGTCCTTCTTATCGTAACAACAGCTATTTCAGAAGCTGCAAAGAATCCATTAATCAATATAAATATAGATATAAGGAATATCTCAAACCACATACATCAGGGCTTTAATAGCATGTAGAATTACAGAACCAATGGGCATAATAAAATCTGGAAACTCTCGATCGGAAGAATTTGGATCCATAATTAAGGTTATAATATATCTCGCATCTTGTCAATAATTGCGTCTGCAACTTCGGATGTTTTTGCTGCAGTTGGGTCATCAGGAGATGGTTTCATATCATATGTAACATGGATTCCCTCTTCAATAACCATACTTATTGCCTTTTCTAATTTTTTTGCTGCATCAAACTCTCCAAGATGTCTAAGCATCATCACACCAGAAAGCATCATTGCCAGAGGATTCATCTTGTTAAGACCCTTATACTTTGGAGCGCTTCCGTGAGTTGGTTCAAAAACAGCTATCTCATCCCCTAAATTTGCTCCTGGTGCGAGTCCCAATCCACCTATTAATCCTGCAGCAAGATCAGATACTATATCACCATAAAGATTGGGCAGCACAAGAACATCATATAATTCAGGTTTCTGAACAAGTTGCATACACATATTATCAATAATTTTATCCTCAAACTCTATATCTGGATAACGCAATGCTACATCTCTGGCAACCTCGAGAAAAAGCCCATCAGAAAATTTCATTATATTCGCCTTATGAACAGCGGTTACCTTTTTTCTGTTATTTTTCCTTGCATATTCAAAGGCAAACTTCACAATCCTCTCTGTTCCATATACAGATATAGGCTTTATACTGATACCTGAATCCTGTCTTATAGACTTCCCGGATGTAGATTTAATAAAATCAATAAGTTTTTTCGTCTCCTCTTTGTCTTTTTGAAATTCTATACCTGCGTAAAGATCCTCTGTATTTTCCCTAACAATTACGATGTCAATGTTTTCATATTTTGTCCTTGCACCCTTAAAGGTCTTACACGGCCTCAAACAACTGTAAAGGTCAAGACTCTGTCTGAGAGTAACGTTAACGCTTCTAAAACCGGTTCCTACCGGAGTCGTAACAGGCCCTTTTATAGCAACCCTGTTTCTTTTAATTGATTCTATTACCCTCTCTGGTAAAGGTGTCCCTTCCTCTCTATAAACGTCCTCTCCTGCATTTTGTATGTCCCACTCAATAGAAACGCCGGTTGCATCAATAACCCTTCTTGTTGCCTCAGCAATTTCTGGTCCAACTCCATCACCAGGTATCAAAGTTATTTTATACATAATTTCTCCTTTATGGATTAACAGTAAGTATCATCCTGACTATTTCGGGATATTTGGCGATCAACTTTAACTCATCGTCAGTTAAGGGCTTCTGAGTATGCAGATTTGCATATTGAACAAGTTCAAGAATTTTCCTCGCCTCATTGTCATCATGAAATTCGATACCGAGTTTGCTATAAACATACCTGAAGCCTTTTATACCACCATAGGCACCGGTTGTTATTACTCGTCCTGTTTCGAGCAAGTCTGGCTCTCCCCTTCCAACATCTTCGGGGTCATACAATTCGTAACTTCGCCTGTCCTTAAGTGCACCATCGGCATGAATACCTGACTCATGGGCAAATGCATTAGCACCAACACCAGGCTGATTTATAGGTATCGGAATATTAAATGCATATGAGGCATATCTCGCCAGCTTCCATGATTTTTTGAGATCCACATGCTCATCCAGTGGAACCTTATCCTTCAGTCCATGTGAAAACTTAAGAGCGAGTATTGTAGAAACGAGGTCACAGTTTCCTGCCCTTTCGCCGTATCCATTTACTGTAGTGTTTATATATGCATCAACTCCTGATTCTATAGCACCCTGAGCTCCTGCGACAGATACAGCCTCAGCCATTCCGAGATCATTATGGCAATGCATCTCGATAGGAAATTTCGTAGCAAGTGCAAGAGCCTTTATTCGCTCGTATATCGTTATAGGGTCATCGGCACCAAGTGTATCGCAATACCTGAATCTGTCAGCACCTGCTTCTTTTCCGACCATTATAAATTCAATAAGCCTATTAAGTTCAGTCCTTGATGCATCTTCTGCGTTAATTCCTACCGTTTCGATACCTAAATCTTTCGCCCTTTTAACTGATTCAGATACCGACTTTAATATATCTTTCCATGACCTTTTGCCCTGAAACTTGCCACGAAGCATTATTTCTGATGTTGACATAGAAACATTAAGATGTTTGATATTAGGACAATTCTTAACCGAAAGTTCAACATCTTCAGGCACTGCCCTACACCAGCCTTCAAGGTGTAGCCTTTTTATAGCACCTACCTTTGCGAGTTCGAGATTGGCATTTATATAATTGACTTCATGCTTGAGAGTAGGAAAACCAATCTCGCTCTGATAAATACCCATCTCATCAAGGTAGATATTTAACATGGTTTTTGATAGCTTTGATAGCAATATCCTCGATGTCTGAACACCATCTCTATTAGTAACATCAATAAGATAAACTTTGTTATTCATGGTCTCCCTCTATTTCTTCCTTGATATTTCTCTTGCAATGGCAATCTTGCCTGTACGAATAAACTCCTTTATACCCATGGGTTTCATCAGTTCAACAAATGCCTCTATTTTCTTTTCATCACCGGTGATCTCAATTGTATATGTGTTGGGGCTCGAATCCACTACCCTTCCCCTAAATATCTCAGCTAATCTTAAAACCTCAGCCTTATTTTCCTGCTTTGGAGCAACCTTTATAAGCACCATCTCCCTTTCAACATGATCAAGCTCTGTAAGGTCAACAACCTTTATTACATCAATAAGTTTGTTTAACTGCTTGGTAATCTGTTCTATAACCCAGTCATCTCCTGAAGTAACAATAGTCATTATAGAAATAGCCGGGTCAATAGTCTCACCAACAGATAGGCTTTCTATGTTATATCCCCTGCCGCTGAAAAGTCCCGCGACCCTTGAAAGAACCCCAAACTTATTTTCAACCAAAACAGAAATCGTATGTCTCATGTAACCTCCACTAAATTAAGTGCCAAGTATCAGAGCAAATGACTCTGACACCATGTTACTTAAGATACTTCGACACATCACTTCACAGCCTTTAACTTCTTCTCAGCCTTTTTCTCTTTCTCTTCAAATAGCATGGAATCCAGAGTTGCACCTGCTGGCACCATTGGAAATACCTTTTCCTTCCAGTCGCAAACGAAATCCATAAACACTGGCTTCTTTATCTTGATTGCTTCTTTTAAAACAGGCTCCACCTCGCTGGGTTTTGTTGCCCTTAAACCGACAGCTCCATATGCATTCGCAAGTTCCACAAAATCTGGGGTGGTCTCTGTTTCGAGATAAACATGAGAATATCTCTCCTTATAAAAGAGCTCCTGCCACTGTCTAACCATGCCAAGGTATCTGTTATTCAGGATAGCAACCTTCACAGGAAGCTTGTAAATAACTGCAGTGGCGAGCTCCTGAATATTCATCTGTATGCTTCCATCACCTGCTATGTCTATAACCAGTTTATCTGGGTGTGCAAGCTGAGCACCTATAGCAGCAGGAAATCCGTATCCCATGGTTCCGAGTCCTCCAGAGGTCAGAAATCTCCTCGGTTTATCAAACTTATAAAACTGGGCTGCCCACATCTGGTTCTGTCCTACCTCTGTGGTTATAATAGCGTCTCCTTTTGTTATCTCGTATATCTTTTCTACAACAAACTGTGGTTTTATCACATCTGGACTGAATGTATATGTCAATGGCCTTTCTTTTTTCCATTCAGCTATTTGCTTGAGCCATGCATTTCTTACCTCTTTCCATTGCTCTTTTACTTCTTCCTTCAAGATTTTGTTCATCACATTTAGCACCCTTTTCACATCACCCACAATTGGTACATCTACCCTCACATTCTTTCTTATAGATGTTGGATCTATATCTATATGGATTATCTTCGCATGAGGTGCAAAACCCTCTATTTTTCCTGTGACCCTGTCATCAAACCTCATTCCTATTGCTATAAGCAGATCAGATTCCTGAACACTCTTATTCGCATAATATGTACCATGCATTCCGAGCATTCCAAGAGAAAGTGAATGTGTACCCGGAAATGCCCCGAGTCCCATCAAGGTCATCGTTACAGGAATATCTGTATGTTCTGCAAGCTCCTTTAGTTCCTTTGATGCACCAGAGATTATGCACCCGCCCCCTGCAATAATAACAGGTTTCTTTGACCTTGCAATTTCGTGTGCTGCCTTTTCTATCATCCATCTGTTGCCTTCATATGTCGGATTATAGCTTCTTATCTCAACACGTTCAGGCCATACAAAGTCTGTCTTATTAGATGTCACATCTTTTGGTAGGTCGATTAATACAGGACCGGGCCTTCCCGTCGTGGCTATATGGAATGCCTCTCTGATATGTCGTGCTAGTTCATTAACATCCTTTGCAAGGATATTATATTTTGTACAAGGTCTCGTAATTCCAACAATATCTGCTTCCTGGAATGCATCATTACCAATAAGCATGGTTGGAACCTGTCCTGTAAATACAACAAGTGGAACTGAATCCATAGATGCAGTTGCTATCCCAGTAACGGTGTTTGTAGCACCTGGACCTGATGTAACAAGGACAACACCTGGTTTTCCGGTCGACCTTGCATATCCGTCTGCTGCATGAACAGCCCCCTGCTCATGCCTTGTGAGAATGAGCTTTAAATCCTTATCATCATAAAGGAGGTCGAAGATATTTAAAACAACCCCACCAGGATATCCAAAGATATACTTTACTCCTTCCCTCTTTAGACATTCAATTATTATTTCAGCACCCGACATTTTCATAATTATACTCCTTATTAGAGACACATTTAGGTTATGAATTATTAGAATATCATAATTTTTATAAACTTTTCCATATATCATTCCCATCTAAATATCCCTTAAATTTCTGTTCTCTTTTTCATAAATCTTGAGATAATAACCACTTATATTCAATCAGTCTGAATAAACACCAAGAAATTATTCGATGTACATACAGAAGCAACAAAATGCATTGTATCATACAAGACTTCATAATACCTTGTTGCCTTAGTAACCTATTGTTGTATAATCAATCTATGGAGAAATTAATAAGGAAGAAGCTACTGGTTCTCTCATTTTTGATATTATCAGTCCTTTTCATAGGTACAGCTGGTTACATGATTTTGCAAGGAATTTCTTTGTTGGATTCTCTTTACATGACCGTAATAACCATTGCAACAGTCGGCTTCAAGGAGGTAAAAGAACTTGATCAAAATGGTAAGATATTTACAATAATTTTGATCTTTTATGGTTTTGGTATTTTTACATATGCCATGACATCAGGAGCAAAGATAATTATTGAAGGTGAAATAAAGGAGGTGTTTAAAATAAGGTCCATGGAAAAGAGCATAGATAAATTAAGGGATCACTATATAATATGTGGTTATGGAAGAATGGGAAATATAATAGGAAAAGAGTTAAAAGCAAACGGCATAGACTTTGTAGTAATCGAAAAAAATAAGGAAAATATAAGGGATGAGGATATACTTTATCTATTAGGTGATGCTACAAATGACGAGGTTCTTAAAAAGGCAGGAATAAAACGTGCTAAAGGATTGATCTCTGTCCTTCCATCTGATGCAGAAAATCTCTATGTTGTTCTGAGTGCAAAGGAACTAAATCCAGATCTTTTTCTCGTTGCAAGGTCTGTAAGTGTGGAGACAGAGACAAAACTCAGAAGAGCAGGTGCAGATAGGGTTGTTTCACCATACCACATAGGGGGACTAAGGATTGCCCACACTGTTTTGAGACCAACGGTTGTTGATTTTCTGGAATTTGCAACCGGCTCAGAACACCTCGATATACAGATAGAGGAGTGCGAGGTAAAGAAGGATTCAGAACTCGCTGGAAAGACCATAGAGCTATGCAGGATAAGAGAGAATACGGGTGTGATAATTGTTGCCATTAAGAGAGCAGATGGCAGGATGGAATTCAACCCTGATCCAAAGACATCAATCATGGACGGAGACATCCTTATTGCACTGGGAGAGTTAAAAGGTCTACAACTGCTTGAAAAAATGTGTAAAAAATCATTGTAATCAATTTCATACTTTTCAGCCGTCTTTTTACAATTAAATTTTCGGTCTGCTCGGGGTTTTGAGATCTCTTAATTATATCTTCTATTTGCCTTTGCTTTCCCCAAAAGGGTCTTTTGTTTGTTCAGAATCTCAAAGTTGCCTTGAGCCTTTTGGGATTAAGCAGCAGATCAAGGGCATCCAGCGGGGAATTCACAAAAATATCCGCTGATCTCATGGCATCTATCGAGCATCCTTCATTAAGGCATACCGCAATCCCAACTTTTGATGCCTTCAGCATCTTCCTATCGTTGTTTCCATTTCCGAGGGCAACAACTCTTTCTGCGTCAAGCATTTTTACATAGTCTTCTTTCTGTATATCGTGGTTTTCGCCTTCAAGGATGTGTATCTCGCAATTAATACCTTCAAGCTCAGTTCTTGCCTTTCCAAAGGTGTCTGCTGTAAGAATATGCACCTTCAGAGATTCAGCGATTTTATTTAATCTTTCCCTTACACCTTGCAAAAGCCTGCCATCCACAGACAAAGTGCCTGTGAAGTCAGACACCAAGTGTTCAAGTCTTACAGAACCAAATCCAGGAATATCAAGTTCAAACATTATTCATCCTCCATTTCCATGAGTTCCCTGGCCCTCCTTCTACAATGGTCGTCTTTAAATCGGCGACCTGATCACAAATCCCATGACCTTCGCTGTTCCTATCTGATAAAGGGCATCGACTATCACGGCTTTAATGTATGGATCGTTCATCCTCTCAAAAAGCTCAATAATGGGACCTGCTGCTTTAACGCTTTTGAGCCTGCCCAGTATCCATACCGCTCTCTGGACTGTCCCCTGCTCGGATGATTGAGGGCGTTTATCAACTTTTCTTCAAAATCCTTCTTTTCATGCTCTGTTATGTCAGAGCTGCAGTAAGGGCATATTTTCTCATCGCCTTTTATTTCCTTCCAGCATTTCGGACAGAAAAAGGTCATCGTTCGAATTAATTTAGATTCAATTTATATTACTGCCAGTTCTTTTATATACATAAGCCTGTTACCTATTTCATTGATTTTTTGCATTATATCCATAATAACCTTTTTCCTCTCCTCTACCTCTTTTTCTCCTTTCTGTCTCTGTTCAATGCCTTTTTTAATGGAAGTCTCTATTCCCTCGATAGTCGCCTCTATCTTCAGGAGCATCTCCCATCTGAAATCGAGCTTGCTTTTGTCCAATCTCTCCTCGAAGTCGGTGCCGATCCGAGACAATTGCATTGTGATAACACGATGGAGATATTCCTTCATCTTCTTAAGAATGAGCTTTTCTCCTATAAACTTCGGAAGTGCGAGCGTAACGGAGGACGCAATTATTTCAAGTCCCACCGGTTGCTCAGCAAACTTATAGTAGAGCCGGGATTTTGTGGACCAAAGGGCTTCAGCCTTGATCATATCATAAGGGACTGCAAAGAGTTCGGATGAAAATCTCAGCAGAGAATCAACGGTATCATCTATTTTTGTGATAAACCGATTGCAGACATTCTGGAAGGCCTTCGCCAGCTTTTCTTCCTCTATGCTCCGCCAGCCATTTACTGCCTGCTTTACCTCTAAAATGATATGTTCTTCGAGGTGCTTCTTGATTTCTCTGAGAGATGTTCCACTCTTTTCCAGATAGTATTTTGCAAGACTTGTTTCAGCCTTTTGGCGAAGTTCATTTCCATAAGCAGTCAGGTCCTCATCAAGCACGTTCTTGATGATCCTCTTTATCTCACCGTCCAGAAGTATATCGAAGTCATTCTTTTCCGAAAGGATATCCTCCTTTTTCTCCTCGAATATTTTTATCTTTTTCTTCAAATCTTCAAGAGGCATCGCAAGGGATTTCAGTTCCAGTTCAAGCTCAAATCTTGCCTGAGATATAATCCTTAGAAGATTATTGGTTACAGATAGTATAAATATCTTTCCCTTTTCTTCTACGAGAAATTTGTTTAATACTTCAGAGAATTCATAGAGTCTGCTTTTCTGAATCATATTTTCATCACCTGACATTTTTCCCTCAAGGGCCAATCTTGCAGATACAGGAAATATCTTTACCTCTGCGCCCATTATCTCCTTTAATACACCCTTCGAAAAATCGATTGATTCCTGTAAATCCTTCTCATTCAGATAGTCTGCCTTGTTTAGTAAAAAGAATACCTTGTTCGAGTATTCTTTGACATCACTCAGAAAATCCAGCTCTGACTTGCTCATGGGCTGGTCAACTGAAAGCAGAAACATTGCTGCATCGGATTTCGGAAGATACTGATAGGCAACATCCGTATTATGCTGATATATGGAGCCAACGCCCGGAGTGTCTATCAACCTCACACCGTCTTTGAGATAAGGAGATGGATAGGTTATGATTACTTCGCTCACATCCTTTATATTTTTTGGATTGCCTTTCTCTGTAACATATTCTGGAAGGCTTTCCGGCTTAATCTCAGCAACCCTTCCATCGTTGAAATAGACCTTGATTCTCAAAGCATCACCATAGGTCATGATGGTAACAATAGATGTGAGCGGCACAACAGCAACAGGAAGTATGTCTGCGCCTAAGAGTGCATTGATGAGGCTTGTTTTCCCTCGCTTGAACTGTCCTACCACAACAAGGTTAAATGTATTTTTCTCTATTTTTTCCCTTAACTCCTCGCAGGGACACCCGCGTATTGCCTCTATGTCGAGCATCTCATCGATACACCTTAAAAGCTTGTTTTTCAGGTGCGAGTATTTCGAGATAGCAGATGATTCGGATAATTCTGCTATTTCAGCCATTTGCAATCACCTCCGATTTAATAGCCTATTGCCTCGATTATTTCACAATCGTCACTGTACACGGCGCATATGTAGCAACTCTCTTTGATACAGAACCGAGGAGCCAGCTTTCTATCTTCGATTTACCCCTCTGACCCAGTATCACCATATCACAGCTATTGTCCTTTGCATATCTCACAATCTGGTCTGCCGGATGACCGACAACGACTTCCGTCTTTACCTCAAGGTTTCTTCCCTTTGCCTTTTCCCTTAATCCCTTAAAAAGCTCCTCATAATGCTGTGTTGCACTGTCAATTATGGCCTCAACCTCAACTATGTCTGCAGGCTCAGGGGGCTGCGCAACAGAGAGTGCTATTATCTCAGGCGATGCTTCAGGACACAGTCTGGACATCTCAAGGGCAAAGTCAAAAGCCTGATACGATTGTGGCGAGCCGTCAAAAGCTACAAGTATTCTCTTAAGCATCTTCTTTTACCTCCTTTTTTGGCAATAAATATTTCGGTACGAAAAAGGCGTTGGCAATCAGAGTCGGTACGACCGCGCTTGCTATTACCACAAAGACAAGTATCGAGTATTGCTGCTGGTCTATTATCCCGTGAGTCAAACCAAACAATGCCGATATTGAGCCAAAGGTAAGTCCTGTGGACATAAGCAGGGTTGTATACATCCCTTCCTTTTGCGCATATCTGTATGCCTTTGTCACAGGATATACTCCAACAAATTTGGTTATCATCTTGCCCATAAAAAGAGCTAAGAGCGCAACGGGTGCAGCAATAAGCGCCGGAATCGATACATATGATCCCGCCCTTATGAAATAAAAAGGCGTAAGGAGTCCGAAGGTGAGAGTTCTTAATCTTCGTATAAGAACATGGTCTTTGCCGACCGTTCCTGCTAACACCATGCCGATTAGATATGCAGGGAGCACAGCTTCGCTTTCAGACCATACAGCGAGAGATCCCAAACCGAAAAGGAATAATAAAAGGAATTTTGCCTCAAGCTCGGAAGGCCTATTTCCGTATCTTTTAAAAAACCACGGTGTAAGGCGAGGAAGAAAAAAGAACACCACTGCGCTGACCCCGACAAAGATCAGGGTCTTCACGGAGAAAGGAGCGAAGATGAGTCCGAGGGACAGGACTGTTCCGAGGTCTGTGATGAAACAGGCTGCAAGCACAGCCTTGCCGAAGTCGGTCCTGTTCAGCCCGAGTTCAAGCATTACGGCATAAACTACAGCAACAGATGTAGTAGAAAGCGCCACGCCCGCAAGCCAGCTTGCCGACACTGTCCAATGTAGGAGATAATAAGCAACTGCTGTGCAGCCTAAAAATGGAGCAAGGAATGATATAAATCCAATAGCCGTAGCCTCTTTCCATTTAGCCTTAAAGAAATCCGGGTCAAGCTCTGCACCCGCAAGAAAGGTCAGAACGATAGCCCCTGTACCGGAGAGGAATTTTATCCAGCCCGTGTCCGAGCCAAGGTTTGTTCCTATGAGCGCCCCTATTGCGAGTTGCGCCACCGTGCCGACAACTATTTCGGAAAGAGCCGTAGCAATACGCAGCCAGATGGAGAGCAGCGTTGCTATTAATGCGAGGCCAAGCCATAATGCAGCCAATCCCCAGACTTCATGCATAGACCGCCTCCTTTTGGGCAGGCACAAAAAACTCCTACCCTCATAAGCTTGAAAGTAGGAGTTATCAGTCCGCCTCAGGCGGACGGTTAATGGCGAACTCCATCGCCGGTATTTACAGGATAGAAAAAATCTCCTCTAAAGTCAATCTTAAACCTTTTAGAATAAAGGATTCTATTTCGCCCTTGTTCTCTAACTTTGCTTTTAAAGAAAAATGTCCGTCTTCATTGAAATAAATTTCGACTGTATTCATTTCAGGGTCAACTATCCAGTATTCCCGAACACCGCTTTTTTCATAAACCCTGAACTTCTTTTTTATATCATAGTAAGCAGTGGAAGGAGAAAGGATTTCTATCACAAGTTCAGGCGCTCCATATATTCCGTCTTCTTTGATAATATGCCGCCTTTCGCCGGAAATAAATACTATGTCTGGCTGAAAGGCGTTCTCCTCTGAGAGATAAATATCAACGGGAGAATAAAATACAACTCCCAGCCCGCGTGTAAATTGCCTGATTTTTTCAAACAAATTACCTGATATAAACTGATGCCTTGGATTTGGCGCTGGTGTCATGATGAGTTCCCCTTCAATAAGTTGGTATGGAGCACCTTCGGGAAGGAGCTTATAATCCTTGATAGTCTGTTTCTTTTCTTTGACTGCAGGCATGAGCATTATCTCAGAAAATCGGAGATGTTCTGGACCCCCTATATTATTAGTTTTACAGAATTTCTGGATTTACATCCCTGTGAACATATTTTATCACGTTTACATCCGAAAGTATAACAATGCCCTCTTTTACCATATCATCAAGTATAGGCAGGACTTTATTTATATTTTCCTCGGTATCAATAACTGTAATCAAAATGGGCAGTTCGCCGGTGCTTGTGAGTGTCTTCTTTTTATGAAACCTCCTGTGAGGGCCATAGCCTGCAATTGCCTTATAAACAGTAGCACCTGCAATGTCCATCATAATAAATCTTTTAATAATTGCCTCATACAGGGGCTCTCCTTCCCATTTATCATCCTCGCTCACTATTATCCTGAGCATCTTCGCTTTTCCTTCGAGTTTCATCCTCTTTTGCACCTCCTCCCTTTTTTCAACAGCCTTTGGACAGCATTTGACGACATTCGTATCAGTAATCTCCACAAGCCCCCTTTCCACAACATGATAGACATCTGGTAAAACCTTATTAATCATCTCCTCTGAATCCACAACTTCGATCTTCATTGGCATATTTGTGGACAGTTCAAGCATCTTTGATGTATGAAAAATGCCATCAGTACCATAGCCCGCTACACCCCTGAAGACACTGACACCTGCTATCTTCTTTTTGTAAAAAATATCCATAAGCACTTCATAAGTAGGCTTTCCGCCGAATTTGTCTGTCTCATCCACATAAATAGTAAGTTTTTTAGCAGGTCCTTTTTTTACCATAATCTTCTCCTATATACCTTTTGCTATTAATTCGCCTGCTTTTAATGCAATAAATCCTGCAATAACGCTAAATGTTATATTCATCAGTGCAACAAGCCATTGTCCGTCTTTTATTAATGCACCTGTTTCGTATTCAAAAGTCGAAAATGTCGTATACGAACCAAGAAAGCCAACAACTAACAGAAGCCTCCACTGAGGATTTAACATAAATCTTTCTGTAAAAAATATCATGAGCAAGCCGATAAAAAAACTCCCACTAACATTTACAACAAATGTCCCCAAAGGAAAACTCCTTCCCCATTTCTGACCAATCCAGAGACCTATGGCATATCTGGCTATCGCTCCAATAAAACCGCCTAACCCAACGATAATAATATTAAGCATTTCTAATTATATCAAAATTTAGTTCTTTTGAGCTTCATATTCGTCGTTATTGTATAATTTTACTGAATCATCGGTTTTTCGAAAATACTGTCAACAGGAGGGAAAAATGAGACTTAAACCTTTAGCACTGGGAATTGCTTTAGGCTTGGTGTGGGGAGGCTCTTTGTTTATCACAACATGGATTTCTTACTATACAGGATATGGAAAGCTATTTCTTGAAGCACTTGCCCAGTCAATCTATCCAGGATATACAATTTCGCCGTTAGGAAGCTTTTTGGGGCTTTTTTATGGATTTATGGATGGATTTATAAGTGCATGGTTAATTGCCCTAATATATAACAAATTAGCATCGAGGTGAATTTATGTCAAAGGTATATTTTGCATCAGCAAGGGTTAAAAAATGGAAGTTTGAAGAAAGCATGCCGGGAAAGCTCGAAAGATTGTTAAAAAAGATTAAACTTTCAAACTTCTTTGAAAAAAATGAGTGGGTCGCAATAAAAACCCATTTTGGTTCTGATGGTGCACACAGAATCGTAAGACCTGTATTTATCAGAAAAGTAGTTGATGCATTAAAAGAGATAGGTGCAAAGCCATTTGTTACCGATACAGTTAGAATAAGAGGGCTTGACTATCTTGAAGTCGCTAATCAAAACGGCATAAACCATTTATCAATAGGGGCACCAGTTGTGCTTGCGGATGGTCTTTACGGCAATGATAACATCTTGGTCAAGGCTGGCGACATACTTGGAGAAATAGCAGTGGCATCCGTCATATACGATGTACCAGCAATGGTTGTCTGTTCTCATGTAAAAGGTCATATAAATGCAGGATATGCCGGCGCAATAAAAAATCTCGCAATGGGTGCAGTAAGTGGAAGCCATAGAAATTGCGGTTGGAAATGCGGAAGAGGTGCAATGCATACTATAGGGGAAGGCGAGTTTATATGGGATGAAGATAAATGCACTTTTTGTTATCAATGTGTGGAGGTATGCCCACTTGAATGTATAAGCCTCAGGGATAATGAGTTTTATTATGAAGACGAAAGGTGCTGGAGGTGTGGCAGATGCACGAGGGTTTGCCCATCTGGGGCACTCACACTCCCTGGAGGAGATGATGAAACCTTTATGAAATCCCTATCAGAGGCTGCAAAGGCAGTATTGAGCACATTTAAGCCCCAAAAGGTTATTTACATAAACTATCTCACAGAGATACAGCCAGAGTGCGACTGCATGCCTGCTGCAGAAGTCCCTGTAATGCAGGATATCGGAATCCTGATTTCAGATGATATTGTATCAATAGAACAGGCATCAATTGATCTACTTTTAAAAGAAAAACCTCTTCCATCTTCTCTTGCTGAGGATTATCGTGTAAAAGAGGGAGAGGATATTTTGATGCAAATTCACAAAAAACCCTATCTACACCAGATTGAGCATGCAGAAAGGCTTGGTCTCGGCAGTAAATTATATGAATTAGTAGATTTAGACAATACAGAAAGTTGAGGCAACCAAAATACAATTGGATATTACAAATCTATACCAGAATTTTTGTTAAAAAAAACTGCTGTTCCGTTTTTATTTATATGGAACAGCAGTTTAGGGGAGGTAACGAGGCGCTTCTATTTTCAGCATATCAAATATAATACCGATTGTCAAGAAAAAAATTAAGACTTCTTAATAATTAGAAATTTAGATAATCAAACCTCTAAAAATGCACACTTAAGGTACTGAGTCTCCGGCATAAATAAAAGTATCGGGTGATCGCAACTTTGATGGCGAAACTCAATAACGCGAGACTGCCTCCCTGCATCTTTTGAAGAAGCCTTCAGGATATCCAGAAAAGTCGAATTATCAATATGATAAGAGCAACTTGATGAAGCAATGATTCCGCCCTTTTTCAATAGTTTAATAGCCATATGGTTTATCTCCCGGTAGCCTTTTATCGCCTCCTTAATCTTTGACTTGCTCTTTACAAAGGCTGGAGGGTCAAGAACTATAAAATCATAAAGATTACCAGAAATACCCTCCTTTTTAAGGAAATCAAATACATTATCCTTCACAAAATTTGCACTATTTTGTAGTTCATTTAATTCGAAATTCCTCCTTGCCCGAAAAAGGGCAGATTCAGACTCATCAACACAGGTCACAAATGCACCCTTTTTAGCTAATTGGAGTCCCCATGCACCTGTATAGCAAAAAAGGTCAAGCCCCCTACCACCTTTAATATAATTACTAAAAGCTATTCTATTTTCCCTCTGATCAAGAAAAAATCCGGTCTTTTGACCTGCTATCGGGTCTACCTCTATCCACACATCCCCTTCATTAATTACAGGAAGAGAATCAAGAGAGCCTTTTATTATTTTTTTTTCAAATGCAAGACCCTCAAGTGCCCTGCTATGGCTGTCATTTCTTATAACAAGCACAGATGGGGATAATATCTCATCCAGGGCATTCAAGATCAAACCTTCCAATCTATCCATTCCAAGAGTCAAAAATTGAACAACAATACAATCTGCATATTTGTCAACAATCAAACCCGGCAAAAAATCTCCCTCGCTATATATCACTCTAAACGAATTAAACAATCGACAAAATTTTTTTCTATAATTGAGGGCACTGTTAATACGTCGTAAGAAAAAATCATGATCAATTTTTTCTCTTTCTCTTGTTAAAAGCCTTATTGATATAAGTGAATGTGGATTTATATAACCAATGCCTATAAAATTATTTTTATTATCATAAACCTCAACTAAGGAGCCGGGTTCATAACTCTTTGGGCTTGTTGCAAGTTCATTAGAAAATATCCAGAGGTGACCTTCCAGTATCCTGCTTGAGCGTCTTAGAAAAACCTTTTCCATGTCTCAATTATAAAACTTTTAGAGTGATACTTTACATATAATTTTTACGAATTAAAAATTATTGCTTATATTTCTAATTTTCTGGTATATATAAATATATGGATTCATCTGCCTGCCCTGTTTGTGGTTAGGTGAAAGTGTTGATCCCGCAAATTAGATCTTTTGGGAGCTAAGTTAGGTACACGGTGTGCAGGCCTCCCCGCAAGGGAATGAGGAAGCCTAAGTTACCTACGCGGCACCCACCTGTCGAAACAGGGATCTAATTTTTCATCTACACGGCAGGGTGGGTTTATATAGCCCATAGCTGATAGCTTGTAACATAAAAAAATACAAGCCATGAACTATTGGCTATATTGATGACAGGATAGATAGATTAAATTAATAAATAAAGGGGTTAGGAAATTGAAAAAGTCTATGTTCAGCATATATTTTCCTGATAAGAATAAAAAAGGTTCATATAAACTGCAACCATATCCTAATCCTTTTAAAAACTGAAGATATAAAATACTCAATTCTTTAATTACCTATCCTATTCATCAAAGCCAAACAGGTTATTAAGTCAGCCAATTTTGCTACTTAATGACAAAAAAGACAAGGAGGGTATAACCCAATGGAAAATATCATAATACCGATACTTATCGCCATTGTTATTGGAGCAATGGTAGGTATTGCTCTTTCAGTGATTTACAAAAATAGACTCAAATCCAAAAAGGAGGATCTCGAAAGAGAAGCCAGGCTTATAATCGAAAATGCAAAAAAAGAAGCTGAGGCAATAAAGAAAGATGCTGCGATTCATGCGAAGGATCTGGCCTACCAGGCAAAGGCAGAGGCAGAAAGAGAAATTAAGGAAAGGACTAAAGAACTTAATCAACTTGACAGAAGACTTAGACAAAAAGAGGATCAAATAGAAAAAAGGTTAGAACAGATTGAAAGGCGAGACAATGAATTAAACAGGAAAGAAAGGGACTTTCAGGCAAGAGAACGTGCATTATCAGAAAAAGAAAACCTCTATGCAGGTCTTATTAAGGAGCAAACAGTGGTACTTGAGCGTCTATCCGGAATCACTAAGGAAGAGGCACGTCAGGAATTCTTTAAAAGGGTCGAGGAGGAGGCAAGATTTGAAGCTGCCAGGCTCGCAAAGAGGATTGAAGAGGAGGCAAGAGAAAATGCTGAGAAAAAGGCAAAGGAAATCATCAGCTTTGCCATACAGAGATATTCCAGTGATTTTGTAGCAGATGCTACGGTATCAGCCGTAAGTCTCCCAAATGACGAGATGAAAGGCAGGATAATAGGCAGGGAAGGCAGGAATATACGATCATTTGAAGCAGCTACAGGTGTAGATCTCGTTATTGACGATACACCAGAAATCGTGACATTATCAGCACATGACCCTGTCAGAAGAGAAATTGCGAGGATAGCGCTTGAGCGACTTATAAATGACGGAAGAATACATCCAACAAGAATAGAAGAGATAGTCGAAAAGGTGAAAAAAGAGATCGATACGACAATCAGGGAGGAAGGTGAAAAGGCGGTTTTTGATTTAGGTCTTTCGGGTGTTCATCCAGAACTGATAAAGATAATAGGAAGATTAAAATATAGGTCATCTTATGGACAGAATATGCTTCAACACTCAAAGGAGGTTGCATATCTTGCAGGCATGATGGCCGGGGAATTAGGAGTTGATATAAAACTTGCTAAAAGGGCTGGTCTTTTACATGATATTGGCAAGGCAGTTGACCATGAAATGGAAGGTTCACATCAGGAAATTGGTGCGACACTTGCAAAAAAATATGGTGAGAATGAGTTTGTTATAAATGCTATACTCGCTCACCACGGCGAGGTGGATCCAATATGTGTTGAATCAGCCCTCGTATGTGCTGGAGACGCCCTATCGGCAGCCAGACCAGGCGTAAGGAGGGAAAGTATAGAGCAGTACCTCAAGAGACTAAAAAAATTAGAGGAACTCGCTATGTCCTTTAAAGGTGTGGAGAAATGTTACGCCATTCAGGCAGGAAGAGAAATAAGGCTCATAGTAAAGCCAGAGGAAATAACTGACGAGTTGAGCGCTATGATATCAAAAGAGCTTGCCCGTAAGATAGAGTCAGAGATTACATACCCTGGACAGATAAAGGTTACTGTAATTCGAGAGTCAAGGTATGTTGACTATGCAAAATAATTTATGAAAATCCTATTCATTGGTGACATAGTTGGAAAAAACGGAAGACAGACTTTAAAAAGCCTGCTTCATAATATTGTAGATAGATATAAAATAGATGCAGTAATTGCAAATGGAGAAAATGCTGCTGGAGGATTTGGAATAACAGAAAACACCGCAAAAGAGCTTTTCGACATGGGCATTCACATTATTACTACCGGCAATCATGTCTGGGATAAAAAAGAGGCTATTCCTTATATAGCAAAAGAAAACAGAATCTTAAGACCGATAAATTATCCTCCTGATACACCGGGATTTGGAAGTATAGTATATAGTTTACCCAATAAAGAAAAGATAGCGGTGATGAATGTTTCTGGAAGGGTCTTTATGAACACGCTTGACTGTCCATTCAGAACAGCTAAAAATGAGGCAGATAGATTAAAGGCTCATACAAATATTTTAATTATAGACTTTCATGCTGAAGCCACATCAGAAAAGGCTGCATTTGGCTATTACATGGACGGTATCGCAAGTGCAGTTATAGGCACACATACACATGTTCAAACCGCAGATGAAAAGATATTACCTAAGGGTACAGCCTACATTACAGATGTAGGAATGACTGGTCCCTTGATGTCTGTAATAGGTATTGAAAAAGATCAGATTATAGAAAGGTTTCTTTCACATATGCCAAGAAAATATGATGTAGCAGGGGGAAAGGGTTTGCTGTCTGCCGTGGTAATAGAAATTGACGGCAGGAGTGGAAAGGCAGTCTCTATTAATAGATTACAACTAACAAATACATAGGGGGTTATTATGCTCAGTGCAAAGGTAAAATGGGTCGAGGGTCTCCAGTTTGTTGGAGAGTCTGGAACAGGACACGCAATTGTAATGGACGGAGACAGAGAGGTCGGCGGAAACAACACTGGTATTAGACCTATGGAACTTTTATTAATCGGACTTGGAGGCTGCTCCGGCATGGATGTTGCTTCAATACTTCAAAAAAAGAGGCAGCAGGTAATGGGTATTGATATTAATGTAAAAGGCGAAAAAGCAGATTCTTATCCGAAGAAATTCACAGAAATTGACATAGAATTTATAGTAAGTGGAAAAGATTTAGAAGAAGAGGCAGTAAAAAAAGCAATAGAGCTTTCAATGCAAAAATACTGCTCTGTTAAGGCAACCCTTGAGGGTTCTGCAAAGATAAACTTCAGCTATAAAATAATTAATCTTTAGAAACGAGGTTATATTTGTAATAAGCAGCGCAGGCACCTTCTGCACTAACCATGCATGCACCAACAGGTCTTTCTGGAGTGCATCTCTTACCAAAAAGTGGGCACTCATTGGGTATTTTAATCCCTTTTAAGACCATGCCACAATGACAGCCTTTAGGCTCATCAACATCAGGCACTACTATATTAAAAATAAATTCTGCATCCCTGTGTTTATATCTCTCTTTTAGTTTTAAACCGCTTTTGGGCAGCAAACCTATCCCTCGCCAGAAACTATCTTTTGATTCAAAAAACTCATTTATGAATTCTAATGCCTTTTGGTTTCCATCTTCTTTAACAACAGCCCTATACTGTATCTCTATTTGAACCCTTCCATCGACTATCTGCTTAAGAAGCATAATTATACCAGATAAAATATCATCTGCACTAAATCCTGTTATAACAGCAGGTTTATTATATTTTTCAGCTATAAATTTATATGGATTTATTCCAATTATGGCACTCACATGACCCGGCAAAATAAATCCATCTATCATGGCATCATCAGATTGTAGCAATACATCTAATGCTGGAGGTACAAGCTTATTTACAGAATAAATATAAAAATTATCTATCTTTTGCCTCTCTGCCTCAAATAAAGTAACAGCAACAAGAGGTGTAGTAGTCTCAAATCCTGCTGAAAAAAATACAATCTTCTTATTGATATTTTCCTTTGCAATATTTATACAATCCAGAGGTGAATAAATCACTCTTATATCAGCTCCTTCGGCCTTTGCCTCTGACAGTGACATCTTTGAACCAGGGACCCGCATCATGTCTCCAAATGTACAAAGTATTACATTATCAGAAAATGAAATAGCAATTGCCTTATCTATATCTTTAATCGAGGTGACACAGACAGGACAACCAGGACCACTAAGCAATCTCAGACCATCAGGGAGGATACTTCTAATACCATACTTGAATATCGATACAGTGTGGGTTCCGCACACCTCCATAAGATTTATATCTTTTCCTATACCTTTAAAAATATCTCTAATTAATTCGAGCATCTTATCTTTAAAATAATCTCACAACTACAGATTCTCCTGCATCAAGTCCTAGCCTTTCAGATGGTATAACAACTATGCCATCCGCCCTAACAAGTGTACTAATCAGACCGGACTTGCCCAAAATAGGTGTAGCATATAATTCACCCTCTCTCTCTTCTATAAATACCCTTATGTGATCCTCCCTCCCAGCAACTGATGCAACACTCTTAGAAATTTTTGCATTAATTGTCTTAATAAAATCCCTTTGTTGGTTAAAACCAGAAAGTCTCTTTATTGCTGGTCTTATGAATTCATTAAAGCATACAACTATCGCAACAGGATGTCCCGGAAGCCCAAACACCGGTTTCTTATCTATAAGACCATATATTGTGGGCTTACCAGGTTTTAAGGATACGCCATGGAATAAAACGCCCGGCCCTCCATATTCATTGGCAATATCATTAATAATTTTAGCGGTCATATCCCTTGTACCAGCAGATGTACCGCCGCTTATTAAAACCATGTCAGAATCCCTGATTGCTCTTTCAACTGTAACTCTTATGACATCATAATCATCCTTAAAAATACCCATTTTAACAGGGATTCCACCACACTCGATTACAAGCCCGAAAAGAGTGAAGGAATTTATATCCCTAACCTGTCCCACCCTTAAAGGACCGTCTGCAGACACAATCTCATCACCAGTAGAAATTAGAGACACTACAGGCCTTCTGAAAACATCTATCTCTGAGATGCCTATGCCAGCAAGGGCTCCTATATCCTGCACCCTCAGTTTATGCCCTTTTTTTAAAACCATTTCTCCCTTTTTTATATCCTCACCGATTTGAATAACATTCTCATTTGGAGCCACTGCCTTTGTAACCTCTATCAAATGCTCTGAAATAGCCTGTGCATTTTCGAGCATCAAGACTGCGTCTGCTCCTGACGGCAACATACCGCCTGTTGATATCTTTGCAGCCTCACCGTTGCTTAAAGTGAAATCAGGGACTTCACCCATTAAAATCTCGTACTTTACAGATATATATGCCGGTGAACCTTCTTTTGCACCAAAGGTATCTCTCGCCCTTAATGCATATCCATCTACAGTTGAACGCGGGAATGATGGTAGATCTTCAGGAGCAAAAATATCAGAGGACAATATTCGACCAAGACACCCCTGTATATCGAGTTTTTCGGTCGACAGACTGCATCCTGAAATTGAATCAATAATAATCCTCAAAGCATCAGATGGGATCAAATAGTTTTTATCAAACACCTCTGTTTAACCGTTAAAAATTAATTTAGAGCGGGCTTTTCTTCAAGACAGGGGACCTTTCTCCATTTCTCAATAAATCCAGTATTCTTGACATAGATTCTAAGTGAAGCTCACATATAAATTCCTTGTCAACTCCCCTTTTCCTTTTTTTATTAAGAACTGATAAAAAAACCATTCCCTTGTATATCCTTTTGTTTGTATTGAAAGAGAAAAAAAGGCTATCAAGAGAGTTTTCAAGAAACCTGTCATTCCTGAGCTGAACAGCACGACTAATGGTTACTGTTTGGAGCCAGTAAGTCTTATTAATCATACTGTCTGCCTTCATCTCCACCCATGCATGACCCAGATTCCACCTGTCCTCTGTTAATGCCTCATGGGCTACAGTATCAGATGCAAGATGACTTAAATAACCATAGACAAATGCCTTTTCAGGACCCCTTTTTGCCTGCTCTAAAAGCCTCAGACCTACATCCCAGTTATGAGAGCTTTTATCGTCAGGAAGGTATTTTTTCCCCAAAATCATATCAGCCATGAGATTTCCGTAAATAAAGTCCTGCCTGTATTTTCTCAAAAGAGCCATAATCCCAGCTGGAATCAACGGTGCATAAGAATAAATCTCACTTGCGAGATAAGAATGGGTTAGAGGACCCCATGCTAATGAAATAGAGGGAATCAACAAAAATCCGACTAAAAAAATAAAAAATGTCATATTAAATCTCCTCTAAAAAATTAAGTAATAATCTAACACCAACTGCCGTAGCACCCTTTGAAGTATAAGGTTTTTCTTTTTCATTCCATGCAGTACTCGCTATATCTAAATGAACCCATGGAGTACTACCCGCAAATTCCTTTAGAAAATAACCTGCTGTCACGAGAGAACCATTTTTACCGGCACTGTTTTTAATGTCGGCTATATCGCTTTTTAAATATTCTTTATACTCATCATATAAGGGCATTTGCCATACCCTTTCGTAGGTCTCCTCTGCTGCCCTTTTTAATTTTTCCATAAGGTCACCGTCATTGCCCATCATAGCAATAGCCTCACCACCAAGTGCGATCGAACATGCCCCGGTAAGCGTAGCTATATCTATTATCGACCTTGGCTTATAATATTTTATTGCATATCCTATGCCATCTGCAAGGGTTAACCTACCCTCTGCATCTGTATTAATGATCTCTATCGTCTTTCCGTCTATGCCTTTAACTATATCGCCGGGCTTTGTAGCACTTCCGCTCGGAAGGTTCTCTGTTGCTGGAAGTATTCCAACTATATTTAAAGATAACCCTGCCTCTGCTACTGCCTTTATTACCGCAAGGACTACAGCACCGCCTGCCATATCATACTTCATCTTTTCCATTCCTTCAGAAGGCTTTATGGATATACCTCCACTGTCAAATGTTATAGTTTTTCCGACAAATACAATGGGCGAACCCTTCCCTCCATTGTATTCTAAAATAATAAATCTTGGAGGCTCCATGGTACCTCTTGATACAGCCAAATACGCCCCCATTCCTCTTTTTTCGATATCCTGTTTCTGGAGTATCTTTACCTTTATCCTTTTCCCAGAAATAGACCTTGCAACATCGCTTAACACTGATGGGGTCATATCATTTGATGGAGTATTTATAAGATCTTTTGCGAAGTTTACTGCAGAAACACATATCTGCAGCCAACCAATCGGAATATCTCTATCAGTACCAATAATAGTTACTCTTCTTATTTCTACATCTTCCTCTGTTTTTTTATATCTTTCGAATCTATACCGGCTTAAAAGCCCTCCCTCTATAAAATAAAAGACTGGATTCCGTCTCGATTTAACTTTCTCGGCAATGTCCTTAAATATACCTGTACATAAAGCAACATCTTTAGCCTTAAAATTTCTCACGGCAGTGAATGCTATTCCACCTGACTGTCTTATTCTGTCATTTGTTATTTCGGACTGCTTGCCAAGTCCTATAAGCAATATCTTATCACTTTTTATGCCATTTACATGGAGCAAAGTGGTCTGATTAAGTTTGCCTGTAAACTCTCCCGAATTTATTACCCTTTGTATTAAACCATTGACTCTTATATCAATTTTTGAGTATATTTCGGCTCGATAATCTTCAAAAAGAGGAAGTATAAGTACATCAGCCTTTATCTGTTCTTCTGAAATGTCTTTAATCAGTATATCCATTAAGCCTGTATCAATGAGCGGTTATACTTGTTCATTGCCTTATCAACTCCCTCTGTTACTATCGAGGTAACAGCAAGGGCTGCATACATTATAACATCTTTTATAACCCTTTTCTCTTGAGGTCTAAAGTTTTGAAGCACGTATTCTTCAACAGGAATTGTCCTATCACGCCCTATTCCAATTTTAATGCGCAGGAAGTCTTTTGTCCCTAATTCATATATGATAGATTCTATCCCTCGATGTCCGCCAGAAGAACCATTTCTCCTGATCTTTAAAATGCCTAAATCAAGATCCAGATCATCATGGATTACTATTAATCTATCGGTGAGGTCAAGGTCATTAGAAATTTGGCTCGTTTTTTTTAGTATCTTTTTAACGGCAATCCCACTTTTATTCATAAAGGTAAGGGGCTTCAGAAGTGTTACATAAACTCCTTCTATCGCCCCTTTACCTGCCAGATACATATCTTTTTCTTTTAAGGCAATAGAATATCTTTCTGAAAGCAGGTCTATTACTCGAAAGCCAATATTATGCCTTGTGTCATAATATTTAGCACCTGGATTACCCAAACCAACAATAATCCACATCAGTTTTTATCCTGATGCATATCCTATTCCTTAGGCTCTTCCTTCTTGCCTTTCTTTATAACCTCTGGCTCAACCATTTCTGCTGTAGCTGCCGGTGCAACTGCCTCTTCCTTAATAGATGTCACAGTTACAAGCACCTCATCTGGGTCTGTTATGACCTTGATGCCTTCGGGTAACCTTAGATCACCAACATGAATGGACTGGCCTATACCGAGATTTGAAACATCTACATCAATATGACCTAAAATCTTATCAGGAAGGCACTCTATCTCGATTTCCCTGATTCCATATTGCAAGGCACCTCCATCTCTCTTGACCCCGATAGCATCGCCCTTTATAGAGATATGAACCATCACCCTTATAGCCTCAGTAGCTGATATCTCCTGAAAATCTACATGAAGCAGATTTCCAGCAACAGGGTCTTTTTGATACTCTTTTACTATTGCCTGTTTAACTCCATCAGGGAACTGGAGGTTAACGAGCACCTGTTCTCCGGCTGTTTTACTTATAAATTGGGAAAGCTCCTTGGCAAAAACCTTTATTGGCTGAGATGTGCCTCCCCTATAGAGAACAGAAGGTATAATACCCTCTCTTCTTAAAGACCTCGCTACTCCCTTTCCCACTCCTTCTCTTTTTTCTGCATGTAAGGTTACTCTTTCCATGGATCCTCCCTTTATACGAATAATGAGCTTACAGATGTTTCTGCATTTATGCGTTTTATAGCCTCTCCGAGAAGGGCTGAAACGCTCAAGACCCTTAACTTATTACACCTTTTGAGATTATCATTCATTGGTATTGTATCGGTAGTTATCACTTCCTCAAGGACCGAATTATTTATCCTTTCGATAGCAGGACCTGACAAGACAGCATGCGAGCATGCAGCAAGCACCATTCTTGCTCCATTATCATGTAATGCCTGTGCAGCCTGAGTGGTCGTTCCAGCGGTATCTATCATATCATCAAGTATAATTGCGTCTTTGCCTCTAACATCTCCTATTACATTCATTACCTTTGACATATTTGCAGCCTCTCTTCTTTTATCAATGATGGCAAGAGAGGCATTCAGCTTTCTCGCAAATGCTCGAGCCCTTTCAACACCACCAGCATCTGGAGAAACAATGACTAAATCCTTAAATTCACACTTTCTCACATAATCAAGCAAAACAGGTGATGCGTAAAGATGATCGACTGGTATATTGAAAAACCCCTGTATCTGAGCAGCATGAAGGTCAATGGTCAAGATCCTGTTGGCCCCAGCAGCAGTTAGCAAGTCTGCTACAAGTTTTGAAGATATAGGAACCCTCGGCTGGACTTTTCTGTCCTGCCTTGCATAGCCATAATATGGTATAACGGCTGTTATCCTCCTTGCAGATGCCCTTTTCAGTGCATCTATAATCAGGAGCAATTCCATAAGATTATGATTAACAGGGGTACATGTAGGTTGAATTACAAATACATCAGAACCCCTTATATTTTCGTTAATCTGAACCATTATCTCACCATCACTAAAGGTGGTTACAGTGGTATCGGTTAAGGGCACACCTACATATTCGCTGACCTTAACAGCCAGTGCCCTGTTTGCATTTCCAGTGATAATTTTTATTCCGTCGGGCATTCAGTACCTCCAATTTAAAATCATACATAACAAAAACTGGGGCGCCAGGATTCGAACCTGGGAATGGCAGATCCAAAATCTGCTGACTTTCCGCTTGTCGACGCCCCAAAGACAGAAGTCATAAACACTGCGTATTAACTCTCAATCAATTGATGTTAGTACAACCCTGTTCCAGTATGATAAAAAGTGTCTTGATGCATCAACTGCCTTTTGCATATCCTCAAAGAGACCGAAAACTGTTGAGCCACTGCCACTCATAATAGCGACCAGCGCCCCTGCATCCAACAATCTCTCTTTTATCTCGCCGATTACAGGATATTCACTGATCACAAGACCCTCAAAATCATTAATCGCCTTTGACTTAATTGAAGAAATATCTCCAGACTTAAGGGTATTGTAAATTAACTGAATATTATTAAATTTATTCACAATATTTGTCAATTCTATTTCCCTTTTAGTTAACTGCCCATATGCCCATACAGTTGATATTGATACAGATGGCTTAACGAGTAAAATAGTATATCTATTATTTATATCCAGTGGTTTTATGATATCCCCTTTACCTTCAACTATACCAATAGGGCAATGAAAGAAAAACGGGACATCCGAGCCTATTTCACTGCCGAACAATTTTAGTTCTTCCCTGCTGAGCCTTAAATCCCAAAATTTATTCAAACCCATCAGGGTATATGCAGCATCACTGCTTCCCCCTCCGAGTCCTGCTCCAGAAGGAATCTCTTTATAAAGCCTTATCCTGACACCCCTTTTAATACCTAAACGATCATTTAAAAGTAAAGCGGCTTTATAGACGAGATTCTCTTTAACAGGCACCTTAATATCTGTTATAACCTCAACACAATCAGACTCTTCAAAAATCAGCGTGTCATAAAGTTCTATGCACTGCATTAAAGAAAGTATATTGTGATAGCCATCGTTTCTCTTATCAAGCACATAGAGTGCCCAGTTAATCTTTGCAGGTGCCTTTAAAACGAGAGCCGAACTATGAGTAATTTGAGAGGGTTTCACGATAACTACTTTTTTATTTTTGATCCTATATTTTGAATCTTCTTTTCGACCCTATCCTTTAAGCCTTCTTCCTTTTCGTGAAATTTAAGTGCTTCTGCCCAGTAATAAATAGCATTCTCATGTTCACCCATTGCCTCATAAACATCACCTATGTGCTCATAAATAACAGGGTCCTCTTTTATATAATCAAGCGCCCTTTTCAGGGTCAACAAGGCATCCTCAAGCCTACCAAGCCTGAAGTAGACCCAACCAAGGCTATCTATTATATGACCACTGTCTGGTTTGAGTTCTATTGCTCTCTTGATGTAAGATAAGGCTTCTTCAAGATTTACTCCTCTGTCTGCATAGCTATATCCAAGATAATTTAGAGCCTCAGCATGATTTGGATCTATCTTGATTGTTTGTTCAAGGTGATATACCATCTCGTCAAAACGTTTCATCTTTTCATAAACAATAGCAGTAATAAAATGTATCTCTTCATTACTGCTGAATTGATTCAGCCCCTGCTGTAGCACCGATATTGCCTTTTCGTACTCTTTCGCTTGATAATACGCATTTCCAAGATAAGCATAAATCTCTGGCTTTCCCGTTTCGAACGTGAGCAACTCTTCATAAACCTTAATAGCATCTGCATAACGTTTTTGTGCAGAATAAATGGATGCCATGCTTAAAAAGGCATTCACATTTTTCGGGTCAATAGAGAGTATCTTCTTCAATTCTTCTATTGCCTCATCATATCTATTTAACTCTTCTAATGACAAAGCGAGATAATATCTTATGGCTATATCATTAGGTCTGGCCTCAAGAATTATCCTGAATGAATAGACAGCCTTATCAAACTGTCTATCCTGCAAATAAAGAAAGCCTAATCTGTGATATAAATCTAAATTCTTCGGGATATGCTTTAATATCTCCTCAAACTCAACTATTGCCTTTCCGTATGACTTTTCAGCAATATACATCTGCGCAAGCCTTTCCCTTGCAAATAGATTATGAGGGTTTATCTCGAGCACCTTTTTATAAAAGCCCTCTGCAGACCTTAAGTCAGATCTTGCCTCACTAATCAAACCAAGATTAAAATAGGCATGATCGAAGGTAGGCTTAATCTCTATGACCATATTAAAATATTTTTCTGCCTTATCATAATCTTTACGCTCCATACTTATCGAACCAATGTAATACATAGCCATAACATTATCAGGCTCTCTCCTTAGAACATCTTCCAGTAGGTTCATTGCCATCTCGACATCTCCCTTTGTCGCATGAAGGATTCCGAGAGAAATCGCAGCATCTGTCTTTTCAGGCTCTAATTTCAGGATTTTTTTGTACATAACTATTGCATCTTCGATCCTTTTTTTGGCATTATATAATTCTCCAAGAAGTGAAAGAATAGGCACGTAATCTGGGTCAATTTTTAAGGACTCTTCCAAAAAAGATATAGCTTCATCAATCCTTCCGAGCTTTACTAACATCGTCCCTATCTTTGCCCTTATATGCATTGCCATCGGATCATAATTAATGACATTTAAATAATGTCTAAAGGCCTCTTCCCATTTTCCTTCTATCTCAGCCCCATAACCGAGCAAATACTCTAATTGGGCTTCTACTTCAGGGTTAACCTGATAGTACCTTATTTCAGGAATCATGTCATTTTTAATTGCGACATCATCTGTTGTGACCGATTTTATAGGGGCAGTAGAACACGATATGACAAGAAGGGAGATGAGTATGTTTACTAATTTAAATATATTGTACATTGCCTTTTCCATTTTTTATTATCTCACAACTGACATCAAAACATAAAGCTCAAAAAAAAGGGTCCGTTAGGACCCTGCACTCATAATACCAAATAACTCAACTTAACAAGAGCCTTTACACTTACAGGTAGTAGCAGCCTTCTTTGAAACCTTAATTATGGTCATGTCTGACACCCCCTTTCATAGGGTTTTTTAGGGCTTCATGCCCATCTCTTTCTAAATTATATCATATCATATTCATAGCATTTATAAATATCTTTTTTTCTATTATCTCGTGCAATCAATTCAGCCCTGTATCTGCATCCCCCCCTGCATGAATCGATGACTCTACAGGAAATATCACTGCACTGGAGGTCTTTTAATTTCAAGTGTTTTATCTTCCCCCATGCACTTCTAATTCCGTCTCTCAAATGTCCAATAGGTTTATCCTTATAAAAAGAACACCTGCATATATTGCCGTTAGCCAATACGGATAATAAATGATAACCACACGCGTATCCTTCAGCTGCACCATGTAAACCATCCCCAAATCCATATTTAAGGTATCTTCCTGCTATCTCTGGCTGAACATGAAATATGCTATTTTCTTTAAATCTGCCCTCAATACATGGGACATCAACAGTCCAATCTTTAATCTTCAGGCTTTCAAACAGTCTCTTCATATCATCAAATTCATGGAGGTTTTCCTTATGTATCATAGTTGCTATAGAGACTGTTATTCCAGAATCAATAGTACTTCTAATGTTTTTCATCACCCTACTGTATGTACCCTTGCCTCTAATAGCTTCATGTCCATGTCTCATTCCGTCAACGCTAAATTGAATCTCCTCTACATTAAGCCCTCTTATTATATCTTCATCAAGCAACAATCCATTTGTAAAAAGGACCTTTCTAAATTTATATTCGGGTAATAAGGCATTTATCTCGATGAAATTATTATGCATCAGGGGTTCTCCACCAGTTATAAGTATGCGCAAACCCTGCATAAGCTCAAACTCATCTAATATCCTTTTAATTTCGATGAATGATAACTCCCTGTTTTCTGGCTCTCCAATATAGCAATGTCTGCATTTCAGATTGCACCTGTCAGTAATCTGGAGTTCCAGGTATCTCAAGGATGGGTCAGGAGATTTAATAATATCAGGATGAATGGTGTTTACAGGATTTTTGGTAAGAAGCCCTTCCGAAATACAGTATTTTATAAATTCGTTATCTTCTTCAGCTTCGCATCCCTCAGAGATGCATATTCGAAAAAAATTAAACGCCTCATCATCTAACTCATAGAGTTCATCTTTTTTTATATCATAAATACATGGCATCTCCAGCCATCTTAAGACGCATTTGTCTGAAAGGTAATATCTCATTGTATTTTTTCTTTCTAAAATATTTTAACACGAGACACAATTCTACGGGCTATACCCTCTTGAGAGGGCTGCATATTAAATGACAGCCCTGATTATCTTAATGTGCACCATGAATCAATATAGGCAGGCATCTGACGCAGACTCGCTTCTCTTCTCCAAGATGAAAGCAGGGAATATAAACCCTTTCCTTATCTGTACTTCCACAGACAAAACATCTCAATTCCATGTTAAGCACCCTCCATTTCGTTTATTTCTTTTACGATCTTTTCTGGATCAACATTATGCATCAATGCACCAAATCCGATTGACTCGACCCTTATCCCCGGACATGTAAAACAACCGTTGCCAAAATATTTTTCTATAACCTTTGCAGCTTCGGGTCTCTCTTTAATCAATTCCCCGATTATTGTATCCCGTGTTACCTTTTTTTTCGTCTCCATAATGACCTCCTGAGTGTTACTTATTTGTTATTAAACTTTAACAAATTTTTTATTATTTATTTTATGATATTTATCATATCATCAAGGCATTTTTTGTATTAATCTTTAAGAAAGACCTTGAGGAGGTAAATAATATGGAAAGATTTGTCAGAAACTTTATCATCGCCAGTATAGTTTATCTCATGCTTGCTTCCTTTACAGGAATAATTATGCTTGCAAACCCATCAAAACTTTATTTAAAATTCGTCCATTCCCATCTTAACATGCTCGGATGGGTATCCATGATGATATATGGAGTTGGTTATCACATCCTGCCAAGATTTGCAGGGAAAAGACTCAAAAGCAATAAACTTGGTGAGATACAATTCTATCTTGCCAATATAGGGCTTATCGGTATGCTGTTATTTTATACCCTTCAGATATTAAAACCAGAGAGATCATTATACGGTGCAATTTCGACCTCTTTCGGCTTTATAGAGGTTTTTTCGATATTCCTGTTTTTTTACAATATGCTGGCTACCTTACTTTCAAAAGAAGAATAACAAATTTAAAAATCAGTGCATTCTTCATATTGATGTTTTTTTTTACGATTTGATGTAAAATTTAATAAAAAATGACCCGGGAGGCAGCCATGAAAGAGGAAGAAATCATCGAGATTTTAAAAAAAGAAAACGAAGAATTCAGCAGGCTTTATAACGAACACAGAAAATTAGACAGTCAATTAGCAGAATTCAATAAAAAACCCTATCTAACTCCTGAAGAAGATATAGAAATGTCAAGGATAAAGAAAGAAAAGCTTTATAAAAAAGATAGGATAGCCGAATTAATAAGAGAATATAAAAAACAGCATGCAATAACATAACATCTATATCAGTAAGGGGTATCCATTTATAATATAAAAAATTTAGAAGGGGAATATTATGTTTAAAAGGAGCAAGATTATAAAAACCGGCATAGAAAGGGTTCCACATAGGGCACTTCTTTATGCTACAGGAATACCAAAAAGCGAAATGGATAAGCCATTTATCGGCATTGCCACAAGTTTTACAGACATCATCCCGGGTCATATAGGCATGAGAGATCTTGAACGTTTTATAGAAAAGGGCATTCATACAGGAGGTGGTTACCCATTCATCTTTGGAATTCCTGGTATTTGTGATGGCATAGCAATGGGTCATAAGGGAATGCATTATTCACTCGCATCGAGGGAATTGATTGCGGATATGGTAGAGACAATAGCAGAGGCTCACCAGCTTGATGGACTTGTGCTTCTTACAAATTGTGACAAGATAACCCCCGGTATGTTAATGGCTGCTGCCAGATTAGATATACCAAGTATAGTTGTTACAGCCGGTCCGATGCTTTCAGGACATTACAAGGGCAGAAGACTGAATCTTACAAGCGACACGTTTGAGGCTGTTGGCAAGTATAAAAAGGGAATTATAAGTGCAGAAGAGCTCCAAACTCTCGAAATGTGCGCATGTCCTGGAGCAGGGTCATGTCAGGGAATGTATACAGCAAATACTATGGCTTGTGTCACAGAGGCAATTGGAATGAGTTTGCCAGGATGCGCCACATCTCCTGCTGTTTTAGCACACAAGAAAAGAATTGCCTTTGAAAGCGGAAAAAGGATAGTTGATTTGATAAAAAAGAATATAACACCAAGAAAAATTATGAAACTTGAGGCATTTGAAAATGCTATCATGGTTGACCTTGCTCTTGGAGGCTCTACCAATACAGTGCTTCACATACCTGCAATAGCTCATGAGGCTGGTATCGAACTTCCGCTGGAGCTTTTTGACAGCTTAAGCAGAAAGACCCCTCATATTTCAAATATGATTCCAGGCGGTTTCCATTATATGGAAGACCTTGATTATGCAGGTGGTATTCCAGCAGTTTTGCGGAGATTGAAGGGCTTACTCCGACCGAGCCCGACAGTTTCAGGGAAAAATATCTTAGAGATTGCTGAATCAAGTGAAATTTATGATGAGGAAGTTATAAGACCATTTAACAGGGCTTATCATAAGGAAGGGGGAATAGCGATATTAAAAGGCAATATAGCCCCTGATGGCGCAGTTGTTAAGCAGACAGCTGTCAGCAAGGGAATGATGAAGTTTGAGGGCACTGCAAGAGTCTTCGATGCTGAAGAGGAAGCTATGAAGGCGATAATGAATGGAGAAATTAAACCAGGTGATGTTGTAGTTATAAGATACGAAGGTCCTAAGGGAGGCCCTGGCATGAGGGAGATGCTCTCTCCAACATCTGCTATAGCTGGTATGGGACTGAGCGAGTCAGTTGCTCTAATTACTGACGGGAGATTTTCTGGTGGGACTCGAGGTCCATGCATAGGTCATGTATCACCAGAGGCCATGCAAGGAGGACCAATTGCTATCCTAAAAGATGGAGACAGGATCAAGATAGATATACCAAAACGAAGACTGGATGTCCTTATTTCAGAAGATGAGATTCAGAAGAGGCTATCTGAATGGAAGGCTCCTGAACCAAAGATTAAAAAAGGTTATTTATCAAGGTATGCAAGACTTGTTACATCAGCAAACACTGGAGCGATCATGAGCTCAAAGTGTTAAAGCCTTTGAACTAACCATTTATTATATAGTATATTTAATTATGCGGGCGTAACTCAGTGGTAGAGTGTCAGCTTCCCAAGCTGAAGGTCGCGGGTTCGAATCCCGTCGCCCGCTCTTTGATTATCTATGACAAATAAATCATGAAAAAATTCCTAATTTTTATAGCCATAATTTTTTCTTTAGAATTTGATTCTAATGCGACTGCTTCTATATTCGAATACAGTAAGATAGATTCGGTTATCGGTACTATAAAAAAATACCGAATAAATGGGAATGAATCTCTAATAGAGATCGCAAGGAAATTCAACCTTGGTTATAACGAGATAGTCTTAGCAAACCCTGAGCTGGATCCATTTATACCTGGCGACAACAAAGTGATTACTATACCCACCTCATGGATAATTCCTAATTTGGAAGATCATGAAGGCGTTGTAATCAACCTATCAGAGATGAGACTTTACTATTTTTTCAAAAAAAATGGAAAAGATTTTGTTAAGACCTTCCCGATAGGCATAGGAGATGAAGGTAAGGATACCCCTACCGGGATCTTTAAGATCATAGAAAAAAAAGAAAAACCGAGTTGGTATGTCCCTGAATCCATAAGAAAGGAAAAACCCCACCTGCCCAGGGTTATACCACCTGGTCCTGATAATCCTCTCGGCACCCATGCATTAAGGCTATCTATAAGCTCTTATTTGATACACGGAACGAATAGACCATGGGCAGTTGGCAGAAAGGTAACTCATGGATGCATAAGATTATATCCAGAAGACATTCCTAAACTGTATAAGCTTGTCCCGGTAGGTACTAAAGTTACAATCATAAGACAGCCTGTAAAGGTCGGAATCAAAAATAACAGGGTGTTTATAGAAGTGCATGAGGATGATTATAAAAAAGATATTAACTATTTAAATGAAGCCACAAAATTATTATCAGATAAAAAGTTATTAAGCCTTGTTAATACAGAAAAACTATATAATGCCTTAAATCTAAAGAATGGTCTTCCAATAGAAATTTCTGAATAAAAACCCAGGGCATTTAAACCCTGGGTTTTTGAAAATCTGTATTACTTCTCCAGTTATTACTTTTTCAGTTTTAACTCAAAGGCCTTTTCAGCCTTCTTTGCAGCATCCTCTGCCCTCTTCGCTGCATCTTCAGCCTTCTTTGCAGCATCCTCTGCCCTCTTCGCTGCATCTTCAGCCTTCTTTGCTGCAGCGTCAGCCTTATTGCAACAATCTTTTGCAGCCTTCATTGCTTCTTCAGCTAATGACCTTGCCTCCCTTGCCATCTTTTTAGCTTCATCAATATCAGCGATCTTTCCTTCAAGAGCACCGAGTTTTGCCTCAATAGCAGATACCCTTGCCTCAAGCTTGCTAATTCTATCAACCAGAGGGTCTATCTGTTGCTGAACATAGTCTTTTGTTGCACATCCGAGAGAAAATAAAAATAAAATAGAAAGGATTAACAAAAAAGTCCTCCTCATAACCTCACCTCCTTTCTTATCAAATTGCTTTTTACTAAAAGAATACAGTTAAATAAATAAAAATTCAAGTTTTTTAATAATTACATGCAGCAAGAACAGAGATTTTCAGCATTATATGTCAGGGATTTCAGGCTATTCTGGCTTGGTCAGATAATATCACTCTCAGGAACATGGATGCATTCAGTTGCCCAGAGCTGGCTTGTTTATTCCCTAACAAAATCGCCTCTTTATCTTGGAATAATTGCATCTCTTTCATCGATACCAATCCTTCTTTTCACGCTTCTTGGAGGCATGGTCGCTGACAGATATCCCAAGAGAAATATTTTAATCACCACACAGACCCTCTCTATAATACCTGCATTATCTGTTGCTATCTTATCTGATATGAATATTATTACAGCATGGCATGTAGGTATTGCAGCCTTTTTCTTAGGTACTATAAATGCATTTGATGTGCCTGCAAGACAGGCATTCTTAGGGGAGGTCGTCGAAAAAGCAAATATAACAAATGCTATTGCCCTGAACTCAACAGCCTTCAATGGAGCAAGAATTATTGGACCCATAATAGCAGGCTATATAATTGCATCTTTTGGTATACCGGCATGCTTTTATATAAATGCAATCAGTTTTATACCTGTTATATTCGCACTTTCTAATATCAAAGCAACAGGCAAGACAGAAGCATCCCATGAGCCTCTCTCTGTAAGACATTTCATTTTTGCCATTGTGGATGGATGGAAGTTTGTGGCAAGAGAAAAGAGAATTTTATATATATTGTCTTTAATTGCAATTTTTAGTCTCTTCGGTATTCCTTATATCACACTTCTTCCTGTCATCGCTGATGAGGTACTACATACAGGAGCAAAGGGGCTGAGCCTGCTCGTTGCATCTGCTGGAGCCGGTTCTTTTATTGCAGCGATTACGATCGCATTTAAAGGAGAGATACAAAGAAAGGATAGATATATTCCTCTTTCAGGTCTGATATTTTCTTTGGCTATCTTTGCTGTTGGATTTTCAAAAAACATATATACATCCATGAGTCTTCTTTTTTTCGCTGGATTGGGGATCGTAAGTTTTCTGGCAGTCAGCAATAGCTTTATACAGCATGTTGTGCCAGACCATTTAAGGGGAAGGATTATGAGCCTTTATACACTGGTGTTTTTGGGATTTTCACCAGTTGGAAATTCATCAATAGGAATTACTGCCCATTTTTTGGGGACAATCTTATCACTAAAGACCTTTGCAATTGTCTGCATTGTTGGTAGTATAATATTTTTGAAATTATTCAGAAAAGAGGCTTCAAAATAGGTCATATGAAACTTCTTGCAATAGAGACATCTACAATGTTAGGCGGAGTTGCTATATTAGATAATGAGAAACTTATAGCAGAATCAAGAATTAATGTAAAGACGACCCACTCAGAAAGGTTAATGAGTGAAATTGATAGATTGCTCGTATGCTCGAGCCTAAAAATAGACGATATAGATGTTTTTGGAATATCTATAGGTCCTGGTTCGTTTACAGGGCTAAGGGTTGGGCTCAGTGCAATCAAAGGGCTTGCTTATGGTACATCCAAAAAAATTGTTTCTGTCCCCACCCTTGAGGCATTTGCATGGAATGTTTCATTCAGCAAATACCAGGTCTGTCCGATGCTTGATGCTCGAAAAAAAGAGGTTTTTGCCGCGATATTCAAATGGCATAAAGATAGATTTGTTAGAGTCATGGATGAAAGGGCGATAAAAATTGAGGAATTATGCAGGTTAATATATGAGCCAACGATATTCTTAGGAGAGGGTGCTATACTATACAAAGACACTATTGAGGCTTGGCTAAAGGATTTAGCAATCCTTGGCAATCCCCAGATTATGGTGCCTCTGCCAAGCAATACAGCTTATCTCTGCATGCTCAAGGCAAAAAATGGTGAATTTGACGATCCAATAACATTAACCCCATTTTATTTGAGAAAATCAGAGGCAGAAATAAGATTAATGCATGCATCATAAATCATAAAAATATAATTTAAATATGAGCCCTGAAATAATCAAAATAAGAGAGATGCTTTCTAATGATATCAAACAAGTTATTGATATAGAAAGGCTTTGTTTTACTACTCCATGGTCTAAAGATTCCTTCATTAGTGAGATTTATAGCGAACATTCAATAACAAAAGTCGCAGAGATAAAAAAAAAGTAGTTGCCTATATAATTGTTAAATGTATCGAAGATGAATGCCATCTACTTAATCTCGCTGTCCATCCTGAATACAGGAGATGCGGAATTGCAAAGGCAATGCTTAGTAACATAATTCAGGAAATAAAAGAGCAAGGCTGTAGTTTTCTATTTCTTGAGGTACGCGCTTCAAATCACATAGCCCGTAGGCTCTATGAAAAATTCGGATTCAAAACCATAGGAGTAAGAAAAGGTTACTATATTAACCCCATAGAAGATGCAATAGTCATGATGCTCAAGTTATAAATTTAATCTTATCAAATATATTTCATCGCATTCTTAATCCATAACTTAAAGGTTTTATGTACAGAAAAAGGAAATTGTTTAAAGTAAAGGCCAGACTTTAAAAAATCATAAATAAAAATTGAGGATAATTTGGTGGAGCTGAGCGGGATCGAACCGCCGACCTCTTGAATGCCATTCAAGCGCTCTCCCAACTGAGCTACAGCCCCAAGCCTTTGTAATTTAAAGCATTTAATCACCTGCTGTCAAGCATTCGCTATCCATCTCGATAAGCTATTGTTTTTCAAATAAAAATTATAGAGATTAAAGGATTAAATTTAGAAGCAAAAAATTAACCTTAATTCTAATTGTCCGCAAAACCAACCTTGCAGGTTTGTTTTTGGTGTTGCAATTTTTTACAACCCTTCAGAGCGACTTAAAATATCTCTCTGAAATATTTAAATAAAAAGTCTTCAAAAAAGTTAAATTGAGTATTATTGAGTATTTTGATATTATTTAATCAATGAAAAAAAGAGTAGTATGTGCCGGGACATTTGACCATCTGCACGAAGGTCATATAGATTTTTTAAAACAGGCAAAAGCACTTGGCGATGAGTTAATAGTTATTGTTGCACGTGATGAGACAGTGAAAAGGATCAAAGGTTTTCTACCTACTCATGATGAGAGAATGAGAAGAAATAATGTTGAAGACACAGAAATACCTGATACGGTTGTTCTTGGGAATCTCGACACAGATCTCTTTCAGATATTAGAAGAGATTGAGCCTGATATTATAGCCCTCGGATACGACCAGAGGGTCTCTGAAAATGAGATATTAAAGAGATTTCCTAACTGCAAAGTTGTGAGGCTCTCTTCATTCCATCCAGAAAAATACAAGTCATCATATTACAGAAATCAAAAATAAATTGGGGACTCCATTTGGAGTCCCCCATCCTTTCCTAAGAAAAATAATGTATAAATTAAACTTTGAAAGGATTTGCAAAAAGAACGATTAAAACAACAACAAGGGCATAAATAGCAAGTGATTCTATCATGGCAAGACCGATAATAAGGGTTGTTGTGATCTTCCCTGAAGCCCCTGGATTTCTTGCTACACCTTCTGTTGCACCCCTCAAGCCAACACCCATGCCTATTCCTGTCCCCAAGCCAGCAAGTCCGATTGCAAGACCAGAGCCCAAAACAGCCATTCCGTAGTAGCTGAGTTTTGAATCGCTGGCAGCCGCCTCTTCAGCAAAGGCAAGTGGTGCAAAGGCTGTAATCGCTATTAGTGCAAAAAGTGCGATTGCGATTAATTTTTTCATGCTTGACTCCCTCCTTTCTTAATAAAATATCAATGCGATTCCTCTACTGCTCCTGCCAGATACAGGGTAGCCAGTAGTGTGAAGACAAATGCCTGCACGACACTTACAAGCACTCCGAGACCGAGTATGGCAATTGGTATAAAAGCAGGCGTTAGAATACCAAGTATTATCATTAGAGTATGCTTTGCCATCATATTACCAAAAAGCCTCACAGAAAGCGTAACGGGTCTGACAAGGTGTCCAATCAATTCAATAAAAAACATCATGATCATAAGAGGCAATGCATATATAGACCTGATAGGTCCTAAAAAGTGCTTCAAATAACTCACACCATTTACCTTGAATCCATAATACTGGTATATGAAGAAGACAGGAACCGCCATTGATGCAGTAGTGTTTATATTGCCAGTTGGTGCCTCAAATCCTGGAATCAATCCCATAAAGTTACATGTCAATATATAAAGAAATATGGTTCCTATAAGAGGGAAAAACTTATCCCCAAAATGATGACCTATATTACTTCGTGCAAGGTTCAGCAAAAACTCAGCAAATACCTCCATAAAGTTTTGTATACCTGTTGGGACAAGGCTCATTCTGCGCCTGACAACAAGAGATGCTCCTATTAAAACACCCATGGCAAGCCATGAATATGAAACATATGGGGGGACATCTGGTAATACTGCATGTAAAATGGTTGGCGATTCCACTGTTCCTCCTTTTATTACAATTTTGCTATATTAATTTTAAAATCCCCCAAATGTCAAGATGCTTTACACTTATTTTTTATTATCGGCTGATAATAACTATTTATAATTTAAATTTTCTACTAAAGCCTTTCATGAGTGGCTAATAACATCGATCCCTTTGAAACTCCTATTTCTTTTGAAACAACATCACACTTTGATTGAAATAAGAAAATCGTCCTGTTTTGGGTTAATTTTTCATCATAAAGGGTCTCGAAGTTTCCCTGACCCTTGCTTATAATAAATTCAGAATTCATAAACCTTTCTTGAAATTCATTTGATGTCATTTCAAGTATGGTTCCTACGCAATCAGAACCATTATCAATAACCTCACAAACCTCGTCAAGACCTACTTCTTTTGCATCATCCATAGTAGAATCGTTTAATACAGGAGCACCTTTTACTACAGCAGTAACCTTCTTTCCCATTTCGACTAAAACTTCTATAAGGAGTCTGTCAAAAACTATTTCACCTGCATTATCAAGCAGATAGAGGATTTCAGATTTTTTTTCAACAACATTTTTAAAATATTTATATTCATCAACAGTTACGGGATTGTGTAACGCCCTGTCAACTGTTCCGATGATATCAACAGATGTAAATATACCAAAATCTATAACATTCCCTGCAATGGCAAGCCTTGAAGCAGTCCATAATGGGTCAGGGCTATCTGTAACGGTCTTTTTTAATTCAGGATATAGTTTAAAGGCTATTTGATTGTACTCTGACTTTATCTCTCTGAATGGGTCTTTGCCAAGGATCTGCCTTATCTTTCTATGAAGAAATGTCGTAGAGTATGCAGGGGGCTTAGACATATCGGTTGCCCTTATATCATCGAGCACACCCTTGAGCACTTCTACCTGCAAGCCCTCATCTCTTGTGCCGAGCCTGACAGCTATAATTGTCTGCTTAAAAAAACAGGGGAAACAATCAAGATGGACTCTCACTGCAAATACTCCGTGCTGACATAATGAGCCTTAAGAGCCATAACACAATCAAGTTGCCACCCATCAACAGGATGACATCTTCACTCTCCTTTGTACTGACTTATGCATATGTGTTTAATTCAAAAAACGATTAATTCAGATTCTCATTTTTCTGTACCTTATTCTTATCCTTAGCCTTTTTAATAGCCTTATCAGCAATATCTTTTCTGTAATGCATTCCTTCAAAGTGTATCTTTTTTATCGCTTCATATGCCCTTTCCTTTGCAGCCCTTATATCCTTACCCAGTGCTGTAACGCCCAATACCCTTCCACCATTTGTAACAATCTCATTATTTCTAAATGCTGTGCCAGCATGAAATATCATAACATCATTCATTTTCTTGACTTCATCAAGACCATGGATGACCTTTCCATTTTCATACCTTCCTGGATAGCCACCTGATGCCAAAACAACACATACTGAGGACTCTGCCTTCCATTTTATTCTAACATCAGAAAGTTTTTCATCTGCCAAAGCCATAAAGATATCCACAATATCTGTATTCAGTCTTGACAATACGGGTTGTGCTTCTGGGTCTCCGAACCTGCAGTTGAATTCAAGTACATATGGATTACCATCTTTGATCATCAGTCCTGCATATAAAATACCTTTGTATTTTATTCCTTCCATTCTGAGACCATTTACTGTCGGAATCATTATTTTTTCCATAACAATACGCTCAAGTTCCTTAGTAACAACAGGCGCCGGGCTGTATGCACCCATCCCGCCTGTGTTAGGTCCCTTATCGTCATCAAATACCCTTTTATGATCCTGAGAACTCACCATTGGTAAAATGGTCTTTCCATCGGTAAAAACCATAAAAGATGCCTCTTCTCCTTGCAGGCATTCCTCTACTATAACCCTGTCCCCTGCGTTGCCAAATGCCCTGTCTTTCATAATAAGCCTTAATGCATCTATCGCCTCATCAACTGTTGATGCAACTATAACACCCTTTCCAGCAGCGAGCCCGTCTGCTTTAATTACAATCGGAGCTCCCTTCATCCTTACATAATCTTCGGCATGTATGTATGATGTGAACGCCTTATATTCAGCAGTTGGAATGCGATGCCTCTTCATGAACTCCTTGGCAAAAACCTTGCTCGATTCGAGTTGAGCTGCCTCCCTTGTAGGACCAATTATCCTTCTTTCATTTTTTTCAAAAAAATCTACAACTCCTTTCGACAATGGCAACTCCGGACCAACTACTGTAAGATCTATCCACTCGTATCTCACGAAATCCATTAATGCATCGAAATCGTACAAATCAATATCTATACATTCCGCAACCTCTGCTATTCCAGCATTGCCGGGCACACAGTAAATCTTATCAACATATCGAGACCCAGATAACTTCCATGCAATTGCATGCTCTCTTCCACCGCTTCCTATAACAAGAACCTTCATCTATCCTCCTTAGGTTTCAATGCATACACAGATAACACGAATTAGTGCCTGAAATGCCTTGTTCCTGTGATGATCATCGCCATACCATATTCGTCTGCTGCCTGTATGACCTCGGAATCCTTGACAGAGCCGCCTGGCTGAACAACAGCAGTAACACCCATTTCATGAAGCACATCTATGCCGTCCCTGAATGGGAAAAACCCATCAGATGCTGCAACAGAGCCCTTTATCGGTTCTGTTGCATTCATTGCACCAATCTTTGCAGAATAAACCCTTTTAGTCTGTCCGATCCCTATACCTGCTGTCCTGTCCTTAAAGGCATAAACAATGGCATTTGATTTTACATGCTTGCAGACCTTCCATGCAAATGAGAGTGCCTCAAGTTCATCTTTTGTGGGCTGACGCTTTGTAACAGCCTTCATCGTCATTATGTCCTCATCTGAATAATCCCATTCCTGAAGCAGCATACCCCCTGCAATCCTCTTCATATCCCATGAAGCAGCCCGTTTCTTTTGAAGCATATTTGAAAGTTCGAGAAGTCTGATATTTGGCTTTTTAGCAAATACCTCAAGGGCATCTTTTGTGAATGACGGTGCTATAACCACCTCGAGAAATAGTTCCACCATCTCCTTTGCGGCAGCGCCGTCAACTTCTGTGTTGAATGCAACCACTCCGCCGAATGCAGAAATTGGGTCTGCCTTTTCAGCCTTTTTATATGCCTCTGCAGCAGTATCTCCCAGTGCAACACCACATGGATTATTATGCTTTATGATTACACATGCCTTTTTATCAAACTCAAGAGCAAGCATGACTGCAGAATGTGCATCAAGGTAATTGTTAAAAGACATCTCCTTACCCTGAAGCACCCTTGCATCAGGAAGAGAAAGGCCGTCAGTCCTATCTCTGTATATTGCAGCCTTCTGCTGCGGGTTTTCACCGTATCTCAAAACAGAAACCCTTTTAAGGGATGTGGTAAAGTATTCTGGAAAAGATGGTTCTTTCTCTGTTACCTCGGTTAAATAATCAGCAATGAGTGTGTCGTATCTTGCTGTGTGTGCAAAGACCTTCTTTGCGAGATTGAGTTTTGTATCTTTACTTATTTCACCATTGGATGACTTCATTTCATCTATTATCTTTGAATAATCATCCGGGTCAACAATAACAGCTACATCCTGAAAATTCTTTGATGCAGCCCTGAGCATGGTGGGCCCTCCAATATCAATATTTTCAATAGCCTCCTCAAAGGTCACATCTGGCTTTGAGATAGTCTCTTCAAACGGATAAAGATTAACGACAACCATGTCTATTGGCTTGATGTCATGCCTCTGCAAATCAGCCATGTCATTTGCATTGCTGCGTCTTGCTAAAAGACCGCCGTGTATCTTTGGATGGAGGGTCTTGAGCCTTCCATCAAGCATTTCTGGAAAACCGGTATAATCCGAGACATCTACAACCGTAATACCTGCTTCACGGAGAGCCTTTGCAGTGCCTCCTGTTGAAAGAATCTCTACCCCCATTTCAGACAATTCCCTTGCAAAATCAACAACACCCCTTTTATCCGAGACACTGATAAGTGCTCTCTTTATCATTGTTCTGTCCTCCTGTTTTTGATTTTTATTTAAATCTATGACTTCTTTGATGTCACTGCAAAAAATCCTGAATAAACAGGCTTTACCTTTGTGCTCTTACATTTTGGACACTTCACTTTCTTTGATTCTTTCTCTTTTATACTCATGGTTAAGGAAAAGGCCTCTCCACACTTATCACACTTGTAATCATATACAGGCATAGCAAAACCTCCTCCTTATATAATTATTTGAGGGACAAAGTCCCTTTGAGGGACTTCGTCCCTCAATCTCCCTGAAAAATTTAACATTAGTTTTTATCATAAAATCCCTTTCTCTTTAAGGCTTATATATTTTCCATCACCTATAATCACATGGTCAAGTACACTTATGCCAATAATTTCACCGGCACTTTTCAGCCTTTCTGTAATGGTAATATCGTCCCTGCTCGGTGTTGGGTCACCGCTCGGGTGGTTATGGACAAATATAACAGATGCTGCCGATTCCTTGACTGCCTCTTTAAATGCCTCACGAGGATGGATAAGCGAATTCGTGAGAGTCCCTTCAGAAACCTTGAATTCTCTTATAAGCCTGTTTTTTACATCAAGAAGAATAGAGATAAACAACTCCTTTTTGAGATTCTTAAATCGTGGTGCAAAATATGAATATACCGCATTACTTGATGAAAAAATAGGCCTGTCATGATCAGATTCAGACATAAGCCGCTTGCCGAGTTCAAAGGCCGCCTTTATCTGGGCTATCTTTGCAATTCCAAGCCCGTCAATCAATGAGAGTTCCTTTATAGAGGCAGTATCTATATTTTTAAGGGTCTTATATTTATCGAGTAGTGACATGGCAAGTGATATAACTCCCTTTTTGCTACTGCCCGTTCTGAGGATTATTGCAAGGAGTTGCGCATCTGAAAGACTTTCAGCGCCATATTTGATAAGCCTCTCCCTCGGTCTCTCATTTTCTGGCCAGTGTTTCACTTTGGGATCAGACACTACCTTACCCTCGCACCCTGTTTTATCTCTCTGTCAAGCGTCACAATAGATAGCCTGCCTTCTTCATCTGTTGCTGCAAGTAGCATTCCGTGTGACTCTATTCCCATGAGCTTTGCAGGCTTGAGGTTTGCAACTATGACTACTTTTTGACCGATCAGTTCATCTGGTTTATAATGCCTTGCAATACCTGCAACTATCTGCCTTTCCTCTCCTGTATCGATCAGGAGTTTTAGCAGTTTTTCAGACTTCTCGACCTTCTCGGCACTTATTACCTTACCAACCTTTAATTCAACCTTTGCAAAATCATCTATGCTTATTAATTCCTTCACTCCCTCTATCGTCTTCGGTTTCTCCTTCTTTGGCGTAAGGGGGACTTCATCCACCTTACGAAAATCCCCTATTTTTTTAATCGCTGCTGCTTCTTTCACTTCTATGCGAGGGAAAAGCTGCTCTCCTTTTGAGACCTTTACTTCATAAGAAGGCTTCCACTCCCATAGAAATATCGCTTCTTGTTTTAATGACTTAAGACCAAGCTGTTTCCACATCTCTTCTGCTGTGTCAGGCATAAACGGATAAATGGAAAGGGCTGTCAATCTCAAGGAATTCCAGATGTTAAATATAACAATTTTAAGTTCCTCTAAGTTGGTCTTGGCAAGTCTCCATGGCTCTTTCTGGGCAATATAATTATTTGCATCTCCAATCATCTGCCAGATGCCTTCCAGTATCAGATTAAAGCTTAATCGCAACCAGTATTCTTCTTTATGGATATTTTCATTTGTCTTGATACACCTCTCAACAAATTCATCTTTGTTGGCGACCGGCTCAATCCTTCCCTCAAAATACTTTTCCACCATTGTTAGAAACCTGCTCAAGAGGTTTCCGAGGTCATTGGCAAGGTCTGTATTTATGCGCCTTATCAGGGCATCTTCTGAAAAATCTCCGTCCAGTCCGAATGGCACTTCCCTGAAAAGAAAATATCGGAATGCATCAACACCGTATTTATCAACCATTGCGTTGGGGTCAACAACATTGCCAATGGATTTCGACATCTTTTTCCCGTCAACCGTCCACCACCCGTGAGCAAAGATATTTCCTGGCAAAGGGAAATTTAAAGCCATAAGCATCGTTGACCAATAAACTGCGTGTGTAGTCAGAATATCTTTACCTATAATGTGGTGGTTTGCAGGCCACCATAGCGTGGGGGAGACTTTGTCTCCACCACGAACCCTCTCTGGTAAGAGGGGGGCAGTTTCACTGACAGCTGGTACAAGATATTTCGTTGCCGAAAAATAATTTACAAGTGCATCAAACCATACATAGGTTACAAAATTATCATCAAATGGCAGCGGAATTCCCCATGAAAGCCTGTGTCTTGGTCTGGAAATACATAAATCTCCAAGTTTATTGTTCTTTAAAAATCCGAGCACTTCATTTCTCCGAGTTTCAGGAAGTATATAAGAAGGGTTGTCTTCTATATGTCTGATCAATCTATCCTGATATTTTGACATGAGGAAAAAATAATTCTCTTCCTGTATCTGCTCAACAGGCCTTCCACAGTCAGGGCAACTGCCTTCTATCAAATCCTTCTCCGTCCAGAACCTTTCATCAGGCACACAGTACCATCCAGCATAGCTCCTCTTTTGTATCTCCCCCATTTCAAAGAGCATCATGAGAATCTCCTGAACAGTCTTAACATGCTCGATGTCGGTAGTGCGTATAAATGCATCATTAGATATATTCAACCTCTTCCAGAGATTTTTGAAGTTATTGACCATGATGTCAGCATGTTCTTTTGGCGTCCTGCCGCGCTCCTTTGCAGCCTTCTCAACCTTCTGCCCGTGCTCATCTGTACCTGTCAAAAAAAAGACCTCATTGCCTTTAAGGCGATTGTATCTTGCAAGGATATCTGCTGCAATTGTGGTATATGCATGTCCAATATGTGGTATGTCATTAACATAATAAATAGGCGTGGTAACATAGAATCTTGTCATTTCCTGAAATGCCTCCTTTTGTGCCTGAATTTCTTATGACGATATTCAGTTTGTTCACTCCCCGAAAGTTTATTTCTTGACTGATCTCCTTTTTCTACCTCGGCTAATTCTGTCTGCGCTGTTGTTTCGACAGGTTCTTCTTCTACATCGACCTGTTCAAGTTTTGAAAGAACTGAAGAAATGCCAATTTCTGTCTTTTCTGAAACAGTATCATCATCTTCTATCAATATTTCATCATCAGAGGAAATCTCCTCCATATTTCCTTCATATTCATACCTGAGACAGCACATAAGCCTGCCGCACAGACCAGAGATCTTTCCCACATTCAAAGATATATCTTGCTTTTTTGCCATTTTTATTGAAACTGGCTCAAATGAACTCAGAAATGTATCGCAGCAGAGCTCTCTACCGCAAACACCTATACCTCCTATGAGTTTTGCCTCATCCCTTACACCTATCTGCCTCATCTCTATTCTGGTCTTAAACCTTGCAGCAAGGTCCTTTACAAGCTCTCTAAAATCTATCCTACCGTCTGCAGTAAAATAAAAAATTATTCTTTTTCTATCAAGGGTTGTCTCGACCGCAACAAGCTTCATCTGAAGGCCACGAGCCTTTACACGTTCTATGCAAAAATTGTGTGCCTCTTTCTCAATTTCCTTATTTTCCTCTACAGCCCTGAGATCTTCCTCATTAACAAGTCTTAAGACCTTCTTAAGTTCCATTGGCATAGAATCAACAAAATGCCTGCCTACTACTACCCTGCCTATACTAATACCAAAATCAGACTCAACAACAACAAGATCTCCTTGTTTGGTATCTATGTCATCTACTTCGAAGTTATATATTTTGCCACATCTTTTAAATCTTATACCCACAATATAAGGCATCCATACCTCCATAAAGACAGGCTACAGGCTATAGTAAAAAAATTTTACCCGTTGCCCATCGCCTTTTTCATTATACTTGCTACATAATTCCATGTGATAGATTTATTCAGATTAAAGTTAAGCAAACCACTGATACGCTCTATTTCGCAGTAGGAATCAATGATATTCTTTATCTCCTCTTTACTGCTACGGTGCTCACTCCCACCAAAAATTAAATCAGACTCTCTTTGTGTAACTTTAAACACTACTAAATCTCTTAAAAAAACAGCAGCCATATCAAACCATACCCTCATCTCGCTCCTGTCAGACCATAAATCTTTAGAACCGCCATCAAGCATATGCTTTAAGAGATCCTTAAACCAATCGAACTCCTTGATAAGATCCTTGGACACCGCAAGCCCCGGTCTTCCCATCACAAGCCTCGTAATATAATCTATATATTTCGAATCTACCCACTTTGTAACTAACTCCTTACAATATTCTAAGGGAATAGGATAAAATCTGATAATTATACACCTTGATCTTATAGTATCAGGCAACCTATCTGGATTAGATGAAATAAGAATAATAATACTGTCATCGTTAGGCTCTTCAAGTGTCTTAAGAAAAGCATTCGCAGCACTAACATTCATCGCATCTGCTTCATCAATAATAACAATCTTTTTCTTGCCTTCATAAGGACTCAAATAAAGAAATTCTTCAATTTTATGTATGGTCTCTATCGGATACTCGTATCTGTTTTTATCTTTACCCTCTTTTGGTCTTAAACCAAGAACTGTCTCAACATTTTCAAGGGTAATAACAAGGACATCGGGATGAACTGATGCATCAATCTTGCGGCAAGATGTGCATTTATCGCAGCAGTCAAAATCAACAGGTTCGAGGCAATTGATTGCCTTGGCATAATTTATTGCAGAAAGTCTCTTGCCGATACCGACATCTCCTGATAACAATATGGATGAAGGAACCCTGTTTCTCTTCAGTGTCCCTAAAAGTATCCTTAATGCCCTGTCCTGACCAACTATTTCTCTAAGAGCCATAACATCCTAAATCTTAAATCTGACCCAGATTATCACTTATTATCTCCAACACCTTTGCACTTACCTGCTCAAACGGTATCGATGCATCTACAACCTTTACGCGCTCTGGTTCTGCATTAGCAATCTGGAGATATCCTTCACGAACCTTTTTATGAAACTCGACATCCTCAAGCTCAAGCCTGTCAACCTTGTTTATCCCCTTGTTCCTCTTCAATCCTGTTTCTACATCCAGATCAAAAAGTATAGTAATGTTGGGTTTAACCCCCTGCGTTGCAATATTATTAATAGACATTATGAGCTGTATATCAATGCCTCGACCATAACCCTGATATGCAATAGTAGAATCTGTAAACCTGTCTGTAATGACTATCTTTCCCTCATTCAGGGCGGGGATTATCTTTTCTGAAAGATGCTGAGCCCTTGCTGCATTATACAAAAGAAGTTCTGTAGTATAAGACATTTCTTTATGATCCACATTAAGTAGTATTTCACGAATCCTGTTGCCAATAGCAGTCCCACCTGGTTCCTGGGTCAGTATCACATCATAACCTTTTTCAATTAGAATCTCTGATAGACGCCTTGCCTGTGTAGTCTTTCCGGACCCCTCGATACCTTCGAAAGATATGAATATACCTTTTTTCAGCTTTGCAGTCATAAATTTCAATGTTTATTATATCATGGACTGATAAGTATTTTGGGAAAACTCGGTCGTCAATGGTTTGCCCGTTTCAGGAGTAAAGCCGTGCGCTTTGCCGGCACACGATCAATCCGGTTCATACCATCGCCTCTTTCAATCTCATGACCAGTTGAAATATCTTAATAGTCTCCTCTATACTCCTTGAGCCAGTACCACAAGAAGGCGTAATAAGAATTTTGGACTTAATCAGTTCTGATGGTACATGTTCACTTAATTTAGTGAGATGTTTAGCCATTAGTGATCTGATATATACATCGTCAACAGAGCTTATAGCATCTGATGTGGGAACCATTCCCCATGCAAGATAGCCGCCACTGTGTAGAAACTTTTTTATATCTTCGTAATATATTGCAAGCGCATCAAAATATTCGAATGCGTCAAAGCTCAATATCCTTACACCGCTCTTCATTACCATAGACCAGTCTGCCCTTCCACAGCAGTGTATTCCAGATATTGCACCAGCCTCTTCGATGGTTAAGACAATGTCTTTAAGCAGCCTCAAGACCTCATTACTGTCAACCCCGAGATAAGATGAACTACCTATTGTCGAGAGGATTGGCTCATCAATAAAGATGATGACACTATCAGAGTGTTGTTTTAACAAATCTATCTGCCATCTCACTTTAGCCCTTAAAAGCATGGATGAGATTTCTCGCAACTCTTCATCAAAATATACGAATCTTCCGTAGTTGTCTTTCAATCCGAGGGTAAATGTAACAGGTCCTGTAACATGCCCTTTCAATATCCTGAATCTTCTCCTCCTTATCTTTTTTAAAAATGTATGGAGACCAACCGCATAATCTTCTGATATTGCTATCTTTGTATCCTCTGAGCACGATTCATAAAACCTCTCAAGCTCATCGCTTCCATCCCTTATGATCCACGCTTCTTTTGTTATATCATTTACTTTAATAAATGGCATCCCCTCTGTATATTGAACAACCATTGACTCTCTAAAAGAGATCCTCGGAAGTTGTGGCCAGAAAGGGATATCAAATGTCCTGAGTATCAGCTCACAAGCCTCTTCAGGATTCCTGTGCGGTAAGCTGCCAATTCCAGTGGTAGAAAAAGGGTCTATAATCTCTGACATGTGGTATTATAGCATATGCAACTTAATACAAAGGACATTAGTCACAAGTCAGATTATCTTTTATATGTATTCTTTTTTCTGCTCTTTGTCTGCTGTCTTCTGTCATTTGTGCCATTGTGTCTTGGACTCACAGACGAAGAAATTCTGATAAATCAATCACAAATAAAGGACATGTCCATAGGACAAAAAATTGCATTCTGGGCTGAAAGGTTTGTTGGTGTTCCTTATGATAATGATCCTGAAGGAGAATATGTTAGCAAGGGGGTTATTGTAGCAGATGAAAGGGTAGATTGCATGTATCTGACATTCAGGGCTGTGGAGCTTGCAATGAGCAATAGACCTGATGAGGCAATAGGAATTGCGCTGGACAAAAGATTTCACACAAAAGGCATTTTAAAGAACGGAAAGGTTCTCAATTATGATGAGAGATTCGAGTATGGTGAAGACATGATATTTAGCGGAAAGTGGGGAAGTGAAATAACCACAGAAATTGGCAAAACAAGAAAAATAGAGGTCGAAAGGTTATCTGATTCCATCGAAATCTTGCCTCCTGAAGGGCTGATTAGACAAATGCAGAAATTAAAAGATGGAGACATTGTATTCTTCATTAGGGATCCTAAAAAAAGTATACGTAAGGAATTGGTTGGACACATAGGCATAATAAAGACAGAAGACAGACAGGTTTATTTAATCCATGCAAGCGGTATAAAGGGCAAAGGCGGTATTGTAAAAAAAGTTTTATTCAAGGACTATATCAAAAAAATGCCCTTTATGGGAGCTAAAATTACGAGATTCTATTAGTCTTATAATTTCTTGAGTATATCAGGAAATTGTGATTTAAAATCAGGATAAACCCTCCCTAAAAAGAGCTTTAATCCCTTGATCTCTGTCTTCAGGTCATCAATTGTGGTTATGCTCTCCTGTAATTTTGCAACTTTATCCGTAAGGGTTCTTACTTCTTGTTCAACGAGGTTGAGTTTTTCCCTTAATGCAATTATGTCTTTCATAATTGGCTCCCTTTATTTGATATCAATGTTTCTGTTATTCAATTATTACTTTCTCCTCTGCGCCCTTGTTTTTTTACGGAGTTTCTTGTGTTTGTGCTTGCGCATCTTCTTTTTCCTCCATTTGACAACGCTACCCACACCATCACCTCCCTTTTAATGAAAGTCAGAACGAAAAAATTTTAAATCAATAATACTTCGACTCTATGATTCTCTGAGGCTCTCCATAAATGCCTCAAGCTGAAGCTCAACAGAGGTTGACTCTGTTCCATCATAGGGAATACTTATACAGGGGATACCATAATCACTGCTAATTGCCTTCGTAAGGGCTGTAACTATTGTGCCAGGCATACAACCAAATGGCATTGCATTAACTATACCTGATGCGCCTCTCTCTATTAAGTCTATTGCCTTTCCGATGCTCAATACGGTCTCACCCTCAAATGATTCATGGACATATGAGCCTGCTAATCTCAAAATCTCTTTTGTGCTCGGCTCCCTTATGGTCTTTAAGCTGCCATTAAAACAATGAGTCAACCTGTGCTCGCTCCTCTTAAGAAAGAAATTTTTTAGTAAGCCGTTAATGATAGCAGATTTATCCCTTTTTATCAACGCCCTTTTCAGGGCAAGATGATTTACATAGCATATCCACTCCTCCATAGGAGCCAACCACACCTCGCCACCTAAGGATTCTATAATTCTGATAAGGTTGTTATTTGCAAAATTCTGCCACCTGACAAATATTTCCCCTATAATACCTATAAGGGGCTTTTTGTCCTGAGATTTTTGTATATTATCAAAATCTTGTTTCATTTTTTTAACAACATCTTCTATGTTGCCGTTTTTCTGCCTTAATGCATTATAGATGTCTTCCCTATATTTTCTATAAAGCTCATCAGATAAACCCTTTTCTTTTTCATAAGGTCTATTGGCATGCAATAGTTTATAGAGGAGATCATAGGCGACAATACCATTCCACGCAACCCTGTTAAAGTCCCTGCCATTTATACCTATTCCATCAAATTTATTTGCATGCTGTTCAGGTGAAAAAACTACCACATCGTTGTATCCGAGTTCATCGAGTATCATTTTCTGTAAAACATTGTATTGCCCGAATCTGCATGGACCATTTGCTGCAGGCATAAAGAAGGCAATATCCCCTGATTTAAGATTAGAAGTCATCAAAACCTTTAGCATGTCCCCGGTTGTTATCGTACAGGGATAGCACTCCTTACCTGATAAATATCTCTTTGCTATATCAACTGATAATTTGTCAGATTCAGGCATCACTTCAGCGGAAATACCGCAATATTCGAATGCCCCCTTTAAAGCAAATGCGTGGTCAGCCATACGAGGAATATAAATCACACGTTTTTTTAGTGCGGAAGTGCGGAAGCGTGAAAGTCTATTACTTTTCTCTTTTGCTTCCAAACTTCCGTCATTCCGAAGTTCCAATCTTCGGCTCTGCTGTTGTATGCTGTCAAGAAATGCCTCACATCTCGTTATTGCACCAGCATCCGCACTGTGTTCGTCTATCTCTATATGCAAAAAAGGTTTTCCTTTTATCTCTTCTTTAAAATATTTGAGAATGAAAGAATCCGGACCACATGAAAAATTTCCTATATAAATTGCATAAAGATTAGGTGCATTTCTAATTATCTTAGCTGCCCTTAGAATCCTCTGACCCGACCTCCAGTACATGTCAGCCCATTCACTTTTCAATGGAATATTTTCGAGTGGAAGAAAATCCATCGGAATAGATAGTACATTAAGATTTGCAAGCTTCTTTGGTATCTCAAGGTTGACACCACTATCAAAAGCATTATATGCCCGTCCAACTATCACAACTGCTATATCACTCTTATTAATACTCAGTTGACTGAGAATCTCCATACCTTTTTGTCTAAGGCAATCCTGAAATTTATCCTGAGAAGCTTGTGCAACCTGTACAGCCCTTATTATATCCCTTTCTCTTACCCCATAATCCTTAAAAACCCTTTTTAACTCCTTTATAAGAAAATCTCTACCCCTGCTGAAGTCAACAACCGGGCTTATACGCTTGATATCTCTTATTGCAGCATTGCTGACATAGGGAATTGTCTGGACATAAGGGCAGAGCAACCCCCTTTCGTATTCATCACCATCTTTATTAAGGTTGATGTTACTTGGAATAAATATAGCGTCAACCTTGGAATCATGAAGCCATTTAATATGTCCATGAGCAACTTTGATAGGAAAACACGCCTCTGAAAGGACATTTTCGACACCAAGAGTCACTATCTGCTTATTGGTCTTAGGGGAAACAACAACCTCAAAGCCAAGCTCCCATAATAATGTTGACCAAAAAGGAAGATAGTCATGGAAAAAGAAAATGTAAGGGATCCCGATTTTAATCGTATTTCGTGTCCGTATTTCGTGTCCGTTCACGGATGACGGATAACGGTCACGGTATTCATTATGCGCCTTCCAAAGCATCTCCTCCCTGAATGAAAATAGGTCTGGAAGCGTTGATTTCTGAGACCGTCTCACATCATATTTCTCACACCTGCCACCATAAAACAGAAAACCTTCATCACCTTCAACTTTTACCCTGTTTATCTCGCATACATTCGGACACCCCTTGCATTCAAAAGAGCTTATTTCATATGGTCTTCTTGATATCTCAAATCCCTTAAATTTAGTCCCCCCGGGCTCAACACCTCTCATATAATCCCTTGCAATAATGGCCATACCTATTGCACCAGTTACATCGTGATTGGGTGGAACAATAACCTTCTTTCCAACATATTTTTCGAAGGCGGCAACAACAGCCTTGTTAAATGCAACCCCTCCCTGAAAGAATATCTTTTCGCCGATTGGCTTGCCAGCAACAACCCTGTTTATGTAGTTTTGAACAATCGAATATGCAAGACCTGCAAGGAGATCCTTCTTATCTGCACCCCTTTGAAGATTCGCCATTAAGCTATTTTCCATAAACACAGTGCACCGCTCTCCTAATCTACAGGGGCAAGCTGCGCTAAATGCAAGGCTTGCAAACTCTTCCTTAACAGATATATTTAATTTTTCTGCCTGTTCTTCCAGAAAAGAGCCTGTCCCTGCAGCACATGCCTTGTTCATCTCGAAATCAACAATGATGCCGTCTTTGATGGATATATATTTTGAGTCCTGACCGCCTATCTCGAATATGGTATCAACTGTCGGGTCAATAAATATTGCAGCAGTTGCCTGAGCGGTAATCTCATTTTTTACGATATCCGCACCCACATAATCGGCAATCATGTATCTGCCGGAGCCTGTAGTTCCGACACCTGCAATCTCTAAACTGTCTCCTATCTCATCATATATCTCTTGAAGTCCTTGTTTCACAGCCTCTATGGGTCTACCTGCTGTCATTAGATATCGTTTTGCAAGCAGATTTCCTTTTTCATCAATAACAGCAAGGTTTGTGCTTATTGAACCGATATCAATGCCGAGATAAGCCTTAATCTTAGAAGGCAATAGGCAAGAGGCAATAGGTGATAGGTTTTTATTTTTTTCTGACTGCTGACCGCTGGCTGCTAACTGCTGATTATCTTTAACGTGTCTTTCAAAAAAGTCATCACCTTTTAATATTAGAGGTGGATGACCTTCTTCAGAGGATTTTAGTGATGAAAATGATCTTTCTAAATCGGATAGATTAAAGGTGTTTATGCGGCCTTCATCCATATCCTTTAATGCAGCACCTATTGCGCCCATAAAGGCAAAATCAGGAGGTACAAAAAGCTCCTCAAGGGCAAAGACCTCTTTAAAAGCCCTCACCATTCCCTTATTAGCTGCAACGCCACCCTGAAATGATACTGGAAGTTTCAAATCTCTACCCTTTGCTATAGCTCCTTTAAAGTTTCTGGCAACAGCAAAACATAATCCTGCAACAATATCCTCAACAGGGGTAGCAATCTGTTGGAGATGGATCATATCTGATTTTGCAAAGACACTGCACCTTCCTGCAATTTTGGATGGCCTTTTTGATTGGACTGCAATTTTACTGAATTCCTCTATGCTCAGCCTTAACCTCTCTGCCTGCTGTTCCAAAAAAGAGCCTGTTCCAGCAGCACATACTGAATTCATAGCAAAATCCTTTACCTGTCCGTTGTCAAGGATTATCAGCTTTGAATCCTCTCCTCCAATCTCTATAATCGTTTTGATATGAGGATAAAACTTTTTAATGGAATAAGATTGAGAAACCACTTCGCTTATCGGCTTAATATTCAGGCAGGTGGCAATCACCCTTCCGGCAGAACCAGTAATAGATAGAGAGCATTCTGAAAACTCATCGCTTATCTCTTTTAAAAGATCGATAGCTACTCTGACAGGATGACCATAATGTCTTACATACAAGGTTTTTACTTTATTGCCATTTGGGTCAATGACAACAACCTTTACAGCCACTGAACCTGCATCGAGTCCAATGAAATACATAAGCTCACCCCTAATTGGGAAATATCTTAATGCTTATGAATGGCGGAGGGGGAGGGATTCGAACCCCCGGTGGGATGCAATCCCACAACGATTTTCAAGACCGCCGCTTTAAACCGCTCAGCCACCCCTCCATGGATAAGCTATTTTATCAGACTCAAAAAAGAAAATTCTATCGTCTCAAGACCTAAAAATGAAATACACTGCCCCCATAAGACATAAACCAGCCCAAATATAATCGAGTTTTACAGGCTGATTCATATAAAAGATTGCAAAAGGCATAAATACTGACAGGGTTATAACCTCTTGTAGTATTTTTAATTGTGGAAGCGTCATCGCTGTATAACCAATGCGGTTTGCGGGCACTTGAAACATGTAATGCAATGCCCCAGCTAACAACTGCAGCTATATACCACATCTTGTCATTAAGATTTTTTAAGTGCGCATACCAGGCAAATGTCATAAAGACATTAGAAATCAAAAGTAACAATACTGTCTTTAATATAATAGACAATTTCCAACCTCCATTAGCTATAGTTTTAGCAATACCATATTTGATATGGGATCAAGCTCCCTCACAGCATCAGTCCCCTTTATCTCTATTACTATCGCCTCAAGGACAAGAAATGTCTCAGATCCCTCCCTCAAACAACCCATTCTAACGTCATCCCTCTTACCATAAACACCATGAAAGTGTATCTTAGGAGAATCACCTTGCCAGAAGATGGTTCCAAGACCAACAACTTCGTGACTTTCTTTTAACTCTCTCCATATCGGAACAGGCGGAAGTTCCTCTTTTTCAGGTCCTACAACAAACCTTCCTGCCTTCATTCCGCCAACCAAATAAAATACCGCTGCCCTTATTTCTTCCTGCCTTGCAATTTTACTCAATCCATCAATTACGTCATCTCCATCTTCAAATCTTGCAATTACAATCCTTCCTATCTGTCCAATCTTATATTTCATAAAACTCTCCTGAATATTTTAATAACAGCCAAAAAAAGTTACATAAGAACCCTTTCTTGAGATTCCAGCCCTCTTTATTTTATTGTTAAGGATATTTGCATTGTGAGAACCTGATTCCCTCCATAGTCTAAACTGAACCTCTGGAGTCTCGGCATTCCATCCCACGTTTTCAACACATAATCCGCTCTCAGATCTATTAAACCTCTCGATAAAAAAATCGTGACTCAATGTATTTCTTTTATTCATATAATCGCTATGTCCTTCAGCAATCTCTGTAAGCTTCCTATCAAAAATTAATGGTTCCAATCCATTCTGTTTCCTGTAATCATTTATTATATGCAGTAGCCTCTCTTCATACGAAACAGAAAATGTACCGTAATACAACCCATTTAACAGCATAAAAGAAAAAGCCAGAATAATTATTATAAACAAATTTCGCATATCTTATTAAACACCATTTCTACAGATATACTTTCCATACACTTAACATCATCACAGCTCTTTTTATAACATGGAGCGCATTTAATGTCTGATTTTATGACCACATGATTCTTTCCATAAGGTCCTGTCCTCACAGGATTAGTTGGACCAAATATTGCGACCACAGGTATGTTCAATGCAGCAGCTATATGCATGGGACCCGAATCATTGGTAATCACAAATCTCGCCCCTCTTATTATTGATATGAGTTCATTTATATCTGTTTTACCAGCCAGCGACAACGCCTTTCCCTTAGAATTAACTTCTATTGATTCTGCCAAACCAGCATCGCCTGAACTGCCAACTATTAAGGTTTTTATATCAAGCATGGATGCAAGCCTGCCAAAATTCAGGTGTGACCATCTCTTGGTCTTCCATCTTGCACCAGGCACAATAACTGCATAGTCTTTAATCTCCTCTTTCAGTCTCTTCACCTTCTCAGAACCCTTAGCAAAAGGCATCGGAAACTTCACATCCGTAAACTCACAGCCAATGGCTGATGCAATCTTCAAATACCTATCAACTGCATGTATTTCCCTTTCAACTTCAATCTTATGGGTATAAAAAAGAACGCTTCCCTCCCTTGCCTCTTTAAAGCCGACCCTGAACGGGGCTTTACTTGCATATGCCAAAATACCGCTCCTGAATAGCCCCTGGAGATCTATTGCAAGATCATAAGATTCTGACTCAAACGACCTAAATAGCTGTCTAATTTCCGATATAGTCTCTTTTAATTTTTTTACATCCTTCCATCTATCCTTGTTTATAATCCATAGCTTATTTACCATAGGATGGTTTTCGAATAAGCCCTCAAGCCCTTTTGCTATTACCCAGTGTATCCTGGCATAAGGGAATGTCTCATTTATGGCATTAAGAAATGGAAGGCTGTGCACAACATCTCCGAGAGAGCTCGGCTTAATTATAAGAATCTTTTTTGGAAGCATTTTCAGTTTGATGCTATTCATAATTTTCTAATAGTTTAATAGCCTCTCTTAGATTCGAAACAGTGTAATCAGCATAATCCGAATCCTGTTGTCTTCCTGTCTTAACAAATATACCCTTAGCCCCAACTGCCTTTGCAAGAAGCATATCTGCATCCTTATCTCCGACAACAAAAGAGTCCTTAAGATTTATTTTATATACTGCCCTTGCCTTAAAGAGCATTTTAGGTTCAGGCTTTCTGCATGAGCAATTTTCATCTGGATGGTGAGGACAGTAATAAAAATCATCAAATCCATACTCATTTATAAAAATCTGGTTTACATCCTTGACAAACGACTCATTAACTATTCCTCTGGCAATACCTGATTGATTTGTTACACCTATTAGCAAAAAACCTTTATTCTTTAATCTGTTAAGCTCTGAAACTTCAGAAAATATCTCAAGGTCTTCCCATCTACTCAAGTAATCTGCATCCTTGCACAATGTCCCGTCTCTATCAAAAAAGACAGCCTTTTTTGTAGGTATCAATTTTTTGATCGCAAGATAGACATCATCTGATGTAACTGCGTACATACACTTCATATCATTATCTTTACATGTACGTTCAAAGCATGGACTACAATCAAAATCAGCCTTAACCACAATGTTTCCAACTCCCACGGGACCTGTAAGGTTTGGGTCAGTAGAGCCAAATACAGCTACAACAGGGGTTCCTACTGCATACGCAATATGCATTGGTCCTGAGTCATTTGTCACAAATAAATCACATTCAGAAATAAGAGAAATGAGTTGTCTAAGGGATGTCTTTCCACTCAAGTTTAAAATATCTTCTTTATTTCTGAACTCTGACCAAACCCTTATAAATATCTCGTCAGCCATTTCTACCTCTTTTTTACTGCCAAAAATCACTACACTCCCACTTGTATCCTTTATAAACCATTTAGCAACCTCAGCAAATCTTTCGGGTAGCCATCTCTTTGCAGAACCATAAGTGGCTCCAGGATTTATACCCAAAATCGGCCTTTTTAGAATACTTAATTTATTTCTTGCCTCAAGCCTTTCATTAATTCCCAGATAAATCCATGGCTCTTTTTCATCAGCGTTAATTTCTATATGCCTTAATAAGTTAAGATAATAATCTATATGATGTATCTTTCTGTCTTCTCCTTTAAATGGTACCGGATGATTAAGAAGTACTCCTCTACCATCCCTGTTATAACCTATCCTGTCCGGAATACCGGAAAGAAAGGCAATAAGCGCAGCATCAAAGGCATTCTGAAGGAGAATGGCTTTAGAAAAATTCTTTTTTTTAAGCTCCATTGCAAGACGAAGCCTTCCTGATATACCTTTAAATTTCTCATCATATAAGATAATCTCATTAATATTAGGATCTTTCTCAAAAATCGGCGAAACAGAAGGCTTTACAAGGAGAGAGATTTTTGATTCAGGATACGCCTTTCTCAATGCCCTTATAGCAGGCACTGTCATAACAGCATCTCCAATCCAGTTTACTCCACGAATAAGGATATTCATTTTTTTATTTTAACATTTATAACTAACAATTCTTAATCCCATTGGCAATATTCCCTTGACAGTAAACAATCGTTCACCATATAATTTTTATATGAGATCTTCAGATAACAGACTGCTTGAAAGGATAGATAAAATCAGGAACTTTTACAGGATGAATAGCAGGATGCCAACATTTTCTGAGATAGCCAATATAACAGGGTTAAGATCAAAAAACGCAGTATTTAAGCTCGTAAACAGGCTTGAAGGCCTAAACTATGTAGCAAGAGATAAACAAGGCAGGCTCATACCGGTCTCGATAGCAAATCCAGTAAAAATACTCGGCACAGTAGAGGCAGGATTCCCAAGCCCTGCTGAGGAAGAGCTTGCTGATACTATATCTCTGGATAGATTACTAATTCAAAATCCTACCGCAACCTTTATGCTCAAGGTATCAGGGGATTCGATGTCAGACGCAGGGATTCTGCCAGGAGATATGGTAATCGTGGATAAAGGACAGATTCCTAAAAGCGGAGATATAGTAATAGCCGAAGTGGACGGACAATGGACGATGAAATATCTAAAAAAAAGAGGCCAAGATATAGTGCTTATCCCTGCAAATCCTAAGTATAAACCCATCAAACCCCAAAAAGAGCTCAAGATTGCTGGTGTTGTAACAGCAGTTATAAGAAAATTGAAATGAGCGAACAGCCATTAACGATACAATCGTGGCCACGTGCAATACTTCATATTGATGCAGACGCCTTTTTTGCATCATGTGAACAGGCAGTTAATCCAGAACTCAAGGGGAAACCTGTAATTACAGGAAAAGAAAGGGGCATAGTTGCTGCTGCAAGCTATGAGGCAAAGGCAAAGGGAATAAAAAGGGGCATGAGGATATTTGAGGTAAAAAAGATATGTCCTGATGCCATTATACTTCCTTCTGATTATGAGACCTATAGCCTGTTTTCTATCAGGATGTTCGAAATACTAAGGCGGTTTTCTCCTGATGTAGAAGAATACTCAATAGATGAGGCATTTGTTGACATTACAGGACTAAGAAGGCTTTATCACGGTTCTTACGAAAAGATCGCATATGCTATACAGGAAACAATAGAAAGAGAGCTTGATATTACGGTATCAGTTGGATGCAGTATCTCAAAGGTACTATCAAAAATAGCTTCAAAACACAAAAAACCAAAGGGCATAACATTTATACCAGGAAAAGATATACACCTTTATACAAAAGACCTTCCTGTAGAGAATATATGGGGAATAGGACCTAATACAGCAGCTCTCTTACAGAAATTGGGCATAAAAACAGCCCTCGAGTTCGCCAAGAAGGATGAAAACTTTATAAAAAAGTACCTCTCGAAACCATATTTAGAGATATGGCATGAATTAAATGGAAAGAGCATTTATCCAGTATCAAGAGAAATAAAGAGTAGTTATCATTCAATAAGCAAGGCAAAGACATTTACCCCTCCATCAAATGACGAGACCTTTATTTATGCGCAATTGTCTAAGAATCTTGAAAATGCATGCATAAAGGCAAGAAGGCATAATCTGGCAGCATCAAGGCTGATTATCTTTTTAAGAATGCAGGACTTTAGCCACAGTGCAGTAGAAATAAAATTAAACTCCCCAACATCATATCCATCCATTCTATTTAACGCCTTAAAGGAGGGGTTCAAACAAATCCACAGTCCTGAAAAATTTTACAGGCAAACGGGGGTAGTCCTTGCAGGTTTAATGCCAGAAGATAAAGTTCAGCGCACCCTCTTTGACGACAATGTGAAAATAGAAAAGATGTCAAATATATACAGTGCAGTAGACAGCCTTGCTAAAAAGTTTGGTAAACATACTGTTCATCATGGCTGTAGCCTGCCCACAAGATTACAGTCACAGCATGAAGGAGAAAGAGGGGATGTTCCACAAAGAAAATTGAATATTCTAAAAGGCGAGAACAACAGGCAGAGGCTTGGATTGCCTATACTGAATATAAGGATTTAAAGATAAAATATTTAGTTTATCAATTATATTTTTAGGCATACCTAAATCATAACATTAATAAATTATTGAAGCCCCCGAATACTTAATTGACATAAATCCAGAAAATAAAACATAATAAATTATAAATATCTTGGAGGTGCTTAAAATATGCCTATATACGAATACGAGTGTATAAAATGCAATGAATTATTCTCTGTATTCCAGAGCATCAATAATAATGGAAGAGATATAACATGCCCAAAGTGTGGTTCAAAAAATGTGAAAAAGAAGATATCAGCGTTTAGCTGCTGTTCCTTTGGAGGTTCATCTTCTGGTTCTTCAGGTTTTGGCGGATTTGGAGGTGGCTGAGGACCATCTTGCTAAACAGTTTGTTTAGCTACTAATAGTTTTGAACATTTAGATTTCTGGAGTAATGGAAATGCCCTTACTCCTTTTTTGTCTTTATCTAACAGTCTCTTACCTCATAATGTTTATTTTATGAGCAAGGCATCCAGCCCCAAATCCATTATCTATATTGACAACTGCTATTCCAGGGACACATGAATTAAGCATTGCAAAAAGGGCAGTAAGACCCCCAAGGCTCGCCCCGTATCCAACAGATGTAGGAACAGCAATTATTGGCTTATCGGTGATACCTCCAACTACTGATGGAAGTGCCCCTTCCATTCCTGCAACAACCACTATGACCCGCGCCTTTTGTAACAGACTTCTATGACTGAATAATCTATGGATACCTGCAACACCTACATCATACAGCCTTTCTGTCTTACTTCCAAGAAAAGATGCCGTTATTTCTGCCTCTTCAGAAACAGGTATATCAGATGTCCCGGCTGCTACAATAAGGATATGTCCTTTTTTGTTTTTTGCTTCACCATAAGAGATCACACCAGATCTTGGGTAAAAACTTATATTTTTTAAGTTGAGCGTATTTTTTAACTCATCATATATCTCATCAGATGCCTTTGTTATAAGAAATCTTCCGCTCTTTTTCATCATGGAGTCTGCTATTTTTATAATGTCTTCCTTTGTTTTATTCCTTGCATATATGACCTCAGGTATTGCATTTCTTATTGTTCTGTGATGATCAACCTTTGCAAACTCGAGATCTTCAAAAGGCATGTTTTTTAAAATATTATGGGCTTTCTTAACAGAAATTCTTCCATCCTTAACATCATTAAGAAGAGATATTAACTGATCAGTATTCATAAAATTCTGGTTTTAGAGACCTATGCATCAAATCCTTAACGGCATCAGAACATGGCTTGTCTTTGTATAAAGCCAAATATATCTGCTCAGTTATCGGCATTTCTATCTCATACTTTCTTGAAAGGTCGTAAGCAGATTGAGCTGTTGTTACACCCTCAGCAACAAATCTTGCATCTGCCGTAATCTCAGACAGCTTTTTCCCCAAACCTAATTGATAACCGACTGTATAGTTTCTGGATAAATTCGAAGTGCAGGTTAGAACAAGATCACCGAGTCCGCTCAATCCAGAGAAGGTTATTTCTTTTGCGCCCATTAATACACCAAGTCTTTTTATCTCTGCAAGCCCTCTCGTTATAAGGGCAGCCCTCGAATTATGGCCCAAGCCGAGACCTTCACATATACCAGAGGCAATCGCTATAACATTCTTCAAGGCTCCTCCTATTTCTGTCCCAATTATATCGTCATGAGTGTAAACCCTGAAGTAGTCGGTATTAAATATCTCCTGAAGGAGTAGTCTTATTTTTTTGTCTTCTGCAGCGATTGTTACTGCTGTAGGAAGCTTTAATGCAACCTCTCTCGCAAAACTTGGACCAGAAAGCACAGCCACAGGTCTATGAACCATCTCTTTTAATATCTGAGAAGGGGTTAATAATGTACCTATCTCTATTCCCTTTGAAGCACTTATCAGCACAGCCTCATCTCTTAGGTAAGACTTGATCTTACTGAATATAGACCTTATATATTGTGTGGGAACCGCATTTAATACGTAGCGTGCATTTGCTACTGCTTCAATAATATCATTAGTACATTTCAGATTTGGCGACAGTAATATATCGGGCAGGTATATATTGTTTATCCGTGTGTTATTAATAGCTTCAGCGAGGTCTCTTTCATATGTCCAAAGAGTAACATCATAACCCTTTTCTGACAGTAAAGTAGCAAGGGTCGTCCCCCATGCTCCAGCGCCGATTACAGAAATATAACTATTTGGATAGTTCATGGCAGAGAAATATAACAAAAACAGCAGGATTTAGTAAATCACCCTTTAAGATAATGCCTTTTAACAAACAAAACCTCTTCATCTTTCGTTTTGAGTCTACCTATTAATTTCTCATCCAGTATTTTATTTAGTATCTCAGAATATAAAGGACCTGGCGGTATTCCGATGTCTTTCAGATCATCTCCCTTCAAGATTGGTTTTATTTCCCTGAATTCCAGTAGAAATCTCGAAATAGCCTTTTTCTTTTCATTTTCATTAGTCAAGGCCATACTAAAAAGGACAACCTCGATATTGCAGCCTTTAAGAAGGTGATATATCTCAATTGGGTTGTCAGGTTTGATTTTAGACAATATAAAATCAGCAGTTCTTAAACCATTAAGTAGAATATTTCTCTTCTTGACATGAACATTAAGCCTATTAAGTGCAACTGCCCTTTCATTATTATCCAGTATGTACAGCAGAGCCATCATATACAGGATAGACTTATCAATTTTTTCTTTTAAAAAAAGCAGTTCGAACCATGAGATAGTGTCATGAACTGATTGTAAAAGTGATTCAAGGGAAGTGTTAAAGGAAAGCCTTGGATGAATAACCCTCAAAAGGTCATAATCACCGAGCCTCTTTATTGCCTTCAAGGGATTAGTCTCATTAAATATGAGGACGAGCTCATCATATATCCTTGAGCCAGACAGTTTTTCAAATATGTTCATCCTGATTGCGGTCTTTATAAGACCCTCTGTGTGCCTGGTAAGCTTAAAACCAAATCTCTCTGCAAATCTTATAGCCCTGAATGCCCTCGTCGGGTCTTCAACAAAACTCAAATTATGTAGAACCCTTATTACCTTATCTTTAATATCCCTTTGACCACCAAAAAAATCGAGCAACAATCCAAAATCCCTTTTATTTAATTTCACGGCAAGGGTATTTATTGTAAAATCACGCCTGTATAAGTCTTTCTTTATCGATGATGTCTCGACCTTTGGCAATGCAGCAGGAGACTCATAATATTCTGTCCTTGCTGTAGCAACATCGAGCTTCAGGTCACCTTTTGTGATAACAGCGGTTGCAAACCTTTCATGGGCTGTAACCTTAGCGCCTATCTTTTCTGCCAATTTTTTTGCGAAAAGGATTCCATCTCCCTCAACAACAATATCTATGTCAAGGTTTTCCACTCCTCTGAGCATATCCCTGACGCATCCACCAACAATATATACTCCGAATCCCAATTCATCAGCTATCTCTCCTGCGACCAAAAGAAATTCATATATATGTGATGGTAGCCTCTCTTTAAGAACCTTAGAGAGATTTCTTTCTAATCCAGCTTGTTCAGCTATTGTAGGCTCTTTAAAAACAACCCTGCTTTTTCTTAAAAATTCCTCATACATTGCCCTTAATATGTCTGTTCTTGTGATAGCGCCTATTACCCTGCCATCTTCAACAACAGGAACAAACCTCTGATTTTGCTCAATCATTGCCCTTTCGATGTCAGACACAGGGACTTCTGAAGATACAGTTATGGCATCGGTCGTAGCAAAATCCTCACATCTCTTTTTTGCAAACCCATGAAAAAGTGCCTTTTCAACAACCTCTCTCGTTATTATCCCAAAATACTTGTCCTTCTTAACAACGGGGAGCACATTTACACCATATCTGGTCATCATTTCTTCAGCCTCTTTTATCTTGCTACTGTTTTGAACAACTATCACTGGTTTTGTCATCACATCCTTTGCAAGTTTTAAAGGCTTTACATGTCTATTCAGCAATCCAACAAGCCTTTCTTCCAGTAAATCTAATGGCATATCCTTGATGGTTGCAGATGCTGCGGTTGGATGTCCACCTCCGCCAAACTCTGACAGTACTCCAGACACATCAAGTTCAGATACCCTGCTACGAGCGACGATTAATACTTTATCAGCAATTCTGATCAAAAGAAAAACGGCATCTACCTCCTCCATATCCATAACCCTGTTAGCAAGATGTGCGACATCTCCAAAATCCTCGGAAGTAGCCTTACCTATCTTTATCCTTATGCCATGAACTACCACCTCTTTAAGGGAATTTATAATTTCATTCAGAAGTGAAAATTCCTCAATACTTATCTCTGTCTTGAGAAAATTGGATACAACATTTAATGCTGCCCCCTTTTTTAACAAATATGCTACTGCCATAAGGTCGTCTGGAGTTGTGGATGAATATGTAAGATAGCCTGTCTCTTCATATATACCGAGACATAAAACAGTGGCTTCCATAGGGGTTATCGGTATATTTTTCTCCTTAATTATTTCCGCAAATACAGTAGATAACGCTCCTACCGTCTTTATTACCTCTAACTCACCTCTTATATCATCTTTACTTATCGGGTGATGGTCGTAGATATGTATTTTAATATCAGGCTTCGAAATTAATGCCTTTAACTTACCAATCCTGCCTGGATTTTTCGTATCAACAATTATGAGCCTCTTTACCCTGTCTAAGTCTATCTCCCTCATTTTTTTTATCTCAACTGGATTCATGGCATCCACAAAATCCCTGACCTTTTTTTCGAGAGAGCCGGGAAAAACTATGACTGCATTAGGATATAATTTTTTTGCAGCCATGGTTGATGCAAGTGCATCAAAATCAGCATTTATATGTGTAGTAATAACATCCATCAGGACTTAAAAGACTTCAGAAAATCTTTAAAAGAGGACATATCAGAATAACTGACAAGGGTTGACATGGCAACGCTTTCGGTTGGTATGCCTGATTCTTCTAAAGCAGCAATAGGATTTAGACCACCAACAACGACAATACCAGCCTTATCTATCTCTACAGGGACTTCAAGGAGATGCCTGTTTGGTTCTCCTATCATCAAGATGCCACCTATACCAGCATTTGATATTCTTTGTGCCAGCATCCTGGTCTCATCAAGACACACAATAGGAATTTCCCTGAAGCTTGCAAGTATTCTACCACTACCCTTCTTAATTGCCCCAAGAACATCTGTCATTTTTCCCCTTATGAATATTTCATGAGGATCAAGCGATGTACCTTCATAACTTATAAGGGAAATAAATCTCGTTGGCTTGCCATTGTGAACTTCTACAACACCCCCAAATCTCGAGGTTACAGGTATTCCTGCCTTAAGAAATATACCATTAATTGTAACGCTACAAACTGTACCAATCCCTATCATGCCTTTGGGAATCGATATATCTCCAATCATTTCTCCAGAACGAGCTATTATCATCCTGTCACTCATAACATATGGAGACAAAAAAACAAGCTTCAAAATCCCGACCGCATCAGAAAGCCTTTTTTCAGGGATGTAAGAAATATTTAGTATAATATCACCTGTCATGGTTTCGGGGTTAAGATTGGTCAGATAAGAAAGCGTCTCTATTTTGCTTATCACAAAACCTACCCTCTCTGAAACAAGTGCAAGTTGAAGTTCCTCCCTGCCTTTTTTAGTTATCCTTCTTCCTTCCTTGCCAAAGACCTCTGTAAAACCAAGCCTATCGAGAGTCTTGAGGTAGTAACGGACAGTCCTTTCCGTAAGAGAGATTCCATAGAATCTCAATTGTTTTGAAATCTCTCTTGAGCCGACAATATCAGGATATTTATCGAGTATCTTTAAAATTACAACCAGTGTCTTATTCATAGTCACCTCATTGTTATTAATCAAACAGATACAGACCCTTATCTGCTAATATCCTAACAGAATTATATCAGCTTCTTCTATGTTTTGGATTAATCGCTGGTAAAAAAATCTTGATTTGAGCTAATAAAGCCAGAGATGTGTCGATTTTTAGGTGAGGTTAAAAAAGGCAGGGTACAACTGATACCCTGCCCTATATGGCACTCTCTCCCCTTTCGTCTGTCCTTATCCTTATAACATCATCTACAGGATAAATGAATATCTTTCCATCTCCAACATTTCCAGTTTTAGCCTTTTCAGAAATTGTCTTTATGACCCTTTCAACAATGTCATCAGAGACAACGATTTCTATCTTTATCTTTGGAAGAAACCTTACCTCGTATTCCTTTCCTCTGTAAACTTCAACATATCCCTTCTGTCTGCCGAATCCTTTAACTTCGGTTATAGTCATACCCTGTATCCCTACTTCGTTCAGCGCATCTTTTACATCATCAAGCTTAAATGTCCTGATTATAGCCTCTATTTTTTTCATATTTCCTCCCTTCCATTGAATTACATATTACGAGTGAAAACTGTATGCCTTTTCTCTGTGCTGACTTTCATCAAGTCCAATGATTTCATCTTCTACACCAACTCTTAAGCCAGTGAAAACTTTTATTAGCATCAATATAAAAGCGGTAACAATAGCAGTGTAAATTATTGTTACAAAAACTGATATTATCTGTATCCAGAGCTGTTCCGGGTTTCCATACAGCAGCCCCTTACCTGCTTCATTAATTGATGGATCAGCAAAAATACCTGTCAATATCGCACCGAGCGTTCCAGCCACTCCATGTATCCCAAATGCATCAAGCGAATCGTCGTAACCCAACCTTGGTTTTAAAGAGGCAACAGAAAAGAAAGATACAATACCTGCGACAATCCCGATTATTAGAGAACCGGTAATATTAACAAAACCAGCTGCAGGTGTTATCGCTACGAGACCTGCAACAGCCCCTGACGCAAGACCCAACACAGTAGGCTTTTTTGAATGCACCCATTCAACAAACATCCACGAAATAGCCGCCGAGGCAGTAGCTGTATTTGTATTTATAAATGCAGCTCCTGCGAGCCCGTTTGCTGCTAATGCAGAGCCAGCATTAAATCCAAACCAACCAAACCACAAAAGACCCGCTCCAGTTATTACCATTGTTAGATTATTCGGTATAAGGCTGGTATCTCTCCTTTTGCCAAGAATTAATGCACCTACCAAAGCAGCTATACCAGCATTTATATGCACTACCGTTCCACCTGCAAAATCAAGGGCACCAAGCTCTGCTAAAAATCCACCTCCCCAGACCCAGTGTGCAACAGGAAGATACGCAAGTGTCATCCACAATATTGAAAAGATTACCCATGCAGAGAATTTCATTCTTTCGATATATGCTCCGCTAACCAGAGCAACTGTAATAGCTGCAAATGTCATCTGGAATACGATAAATATATATTCAGGTATAGTACCCGAAATACTGTTTATGGTAACACCATTAAGAAAAAGTTTATCTGGACTGCCGATAATGCCTGAGATATCGCCTCCAAAAGCAAATCCATAACCATAAACCACCCATAATACGCTTACAATACAGAATGTCACAAATGACATTGCCATTGTGTTTAGTGTATCCTTGCGTTTTGCAAGACCACCATAAAATAGTGCGAGACCCGGTAGAGTCATAAGCATAACAAGGGCAGTCGAAACAATAAGCCATGCTGTATCACCTGTATCTATCTTTGCAGGTGACTCTGCAACTGTTTCAGTTGCTGGTGCACCAACCTCAACCTGTTCTGCAAAAGCAACAGAACTTAATAATAAAATTGTAATCAATATCGTCAACAATCTCTCCATGATTTCCTCCCTTAAAAACTGAATATTGCATTAATGCCAATTACCAAGCTTTCATCAAGATGCCCATTAGGGTTGTATCCATGTCTTTTTGCCCTGTCAGATAGCGGAAACCAGTACTGAACAACAGGTTGGATAGAAAAGTTTTTGCCAGAAGGTATCGTCACGCCGGCCATAACCATTCCATCGTGAAAAGCCCTGTATTTTTTGCCGGTTCCACTTTCTGTTTTAAATGCATCATCATCCCCTGAAAAATAGCCAAATGAGGCCCCAAGATCAAGACTGATATCCCTGTATATCTGCTCAGAATGAGAAAATGAGATATTTAGATATGTACCAGGATAAGATGTTATATCCCTGTAAATTGAGAGTTTAGGATTTGCTATAACATCATAACTTGCACTGATAAAGATTTCCTCTGTCTCCTGAGCATATTTTGTACCATAATAAATATAGCCTGCAGTAAGACTTAATTTATCAATTTGATAAGTGTAACTGAGTGTTAAATCCACCTCATTAAAGCTCTTCTTACCTTCTCTATCAGGCACAAAGGACTGAGTTGGATTACCATCGGTGTCTATATTTCCCCAGAAACCTGCTGAAAAACCCTTATAAGCGAGAGAAATAGCAGGCTGAATAACGATGCTGTCTGAACTTAATTCGTAACCCCTAAAGACATATCTATTAAATATGCCTACTGATGCACTGCCTTCAATCTTATCCTCCGCAAAAGAGATAGTCGATAAACCAGCTACCAAAATTAAAACCGTGACCAGAATTCTTAATAAATTCATAAATTACTCCCAAAATTTTAATTATCATCGCAGGAAACCTGCTTTTTTCTATCGTCAGATGCATTCTTTTTATTGCATATCTTAATATCCTCCTTTCTTATTCCATATTTTTTGACCTTGTAAGCGATCATCCTTTCGGTTATGCCGAGCTTTCTTGCTGCCTTAGCCATAACCCAGTTGCACTTTATGAGTGCATTAATAATCTCCTCTCTTTCG
>FWPV01001121.1_pt1 | contig 77249 bp, 62 predicted proteins | sample 2228371 | NCBI WGS metagenome assembly FWPV01 (sample SAMEA103939776, study PRJEB20133) | metagenome
CGTCAACACTTCGCCGTATTGGGCTACTCGATGATTAGGTTTCACATCTATCTTTGTACCTCGTATCAATTCGCTAAAGTTTAGTTTTATTGTATAGAAGCGGCTTGTTCCTGAAAAAAACGCCAAATACTATCAGGTTGAGCAGTCTTGCAGTTGAGGAGAGAGTTTCAAAGTCTACGCGGCTTCCTTCAGGCATTCAATTCTATTCTTTTCTTTTATAAGCATGCATTAAACAAGGAAATTTCTTTATCACAGAAGTCGGTGGTTGTGCGAAGAGGGCGGAGCTTACCGGTTGTGTCTCGATCCGGAGGTTTAAGAACCGTACTTATGTGTACAATCTTGCGCCCTGTACCGTCATATTCATATTGTGGAAGGGGTGAGCTGTTATGCATCGAGCTCGACTTTTGACATGCTCAGTTGCACCGCCTCGCGGTCCGGGCAACGTACGCGCGCAAATCCCCCCTTTAAATCTCCGCATGGTTCGACAGGCTCACTACGGGCTTCAGAAACTTGTCAATTGACGATCGGGATGACCGGCCGCCAGCCTGCACCGCCGTAGCCCAGAGAGCGAAGGTGTGTAGCCGTAGCGCTCCTGGTGCCCTGCGGGGTATATCTTATCGATCTCTTCGAACCGGTCAAAGAGAGATTAAACCCATTTTATGCATTAGGATTTTTCGCCGCAAAAAAGTTGTAAAAAATACATGACAGAAGAAAACCTCATATATTTATTCCAACATTCCCTGCCCAAGGTTTTTATGAACAACAAATGCTGCATGAATTTTTTTCCCCGTTCCTCCAATTCGGCCGAGATAGGATCGAATCGGATAGTATCTTCCTGTTTTTGCGGCATATTCCTTTTTGACTTTTCTTTTATTTTGCCACAAAATCACAAAAACACAAAATAACACAAAACCTATTCTTGTGCTTTAATGCTTTCGTGACAATTATTATTATATTTTTTCTGACACTAAAGCACAAAAGCACAAAATAAAACGAAAAATGATTTTTTCGTGTCTTCGTGCTTTTGTGGCATTATTTATTCCACCTCTACTTCGTAAACATGCGACATGTAGATCCCGAATGTCTCGTCCAGAAAATTCCGCACATTACTCAAGGAAACAGTATTCCCAGCACGCAGCCAAGAATTCACTACAATACGCATATCCGCCATCACCCGTTGGGTTAAAATAATCAGGCTCCTTCTCCTTAAAATACAATGTCCTACAACAATAACGCGTGAGCTATTGCATTATTTGGGTTTAAAAAACAACACCACATCTGCAGGGTCAAGTATGAAGGCGGAAAGCATGGGTTCTCTGGAGGGGTTATCATTAAGCAACGACATTGCTTCTCTGCATCCTTTAATTTCATCCGGAACCATTGTCTCTTCCACGGTAATTTCTTCCGTCAAATTTTTATTAACACATACATATACCCATTCTCTCCGATCGTCCGAGTATTTTTTCAGAAAAAGATAACTGTCGTTATAAGAGTTCAGAACCTGCCATGTTCCTTCATCAGAAAGCGGTTTGATACTTATCTTCAGTTTATTTATATTACCTATCCATTGTCTAAGATCCCATTGCGGTTCTTCAATATCTTGAGGAGAGCCTCTAACTACATCCATCCGCTTCTTTGCTCCGTATTCGTAGCCCATGGGCATAAGAAGCCCTTTTGAAAAGAGAGCTGCGAATGCATACCTGCTTTTCTGCGTCTGAATGGTTCCTGGCGCTAAACCGGCAAGTCGTTCCGTATCGTGCGATTCCGGGAAAGCAATCGACGGAGCAATAACCTTATTGCCTGTATGCTGTTCGATTGCCCACGGCTTATCGAAGTTCCACCATTTAACGGAATTGAAAAGGTAGTCGAAACCCGCTGGTGCGAGAGATCGAATCTGTTCAAGAGTACAGCCCAGTGTTTCTGCAAGAAAGGTCGCGTTTGGATTACGTTCTTTTGCATTTGTTATAAGCCGTTTCCACAGAGCAACAGGTACCTGATATGCCGCATCGCACCGGAAACCGTTAATCCCCATTTTCTGGAAAAATTCTATAAGATGATCCCAGTAATTCCATAACGCTTCCCTATCTGCACTATTCTTGTTGTCTATTACCGCCAGATCCCCCCACACCGTTACTTTGGTCGCATCGGCCGGATCAATGGCAAACGGACTTACAAGCTTTCCCTTTTCATCATACTTATACCAGGCAGGATGGGTTTTCGTCAGCACAGAATCGAAAGCAGTATGGTTGATTACAAGGTCTATAAATAAATCGATGCCGTTTTTCTTACACTCTTCATTGAAACGTTCGATCGGCGTAAAATCCGACGGATCCGCACCTTCTTCCAGAAAAAGAGGATTAAGCCTATAATAATCCTTTACTGCATATAAACTCCCCGAGAAGCCGGTCTCGAAAAATGAGTTTACAAAAACAGCATTAAATCCCATTGAAGCTACATGGGGTATCCGATCTTTCCACTCATCGATAAGACGAAAAAATCTAGGAAAAAGGTTGTATATAATCAACGGTTTTGAAGCGGCAGGATTCATAGTTTACCTCCTAAAACCGTATTGTCAATCAAGCGGGTGTTGCTTTCTTTCATTCGGCAAGCAACAGCCAGAAGTGCCGAACACTGGATCTCAGACACCGGCTCAAGCGTATCGATATCCGCTACTTCTATATATTCCGGAACGATGAGACCCGAGTTTTGTAATTGATTGTTTACTTCGGCAATTAAAATATCCGCTCGCCTTTCACCACAAGAAAAGAGTTCTTCGGCTTTTGACAGTCCTTTGTAAATAAAAGGTGCTACGCTGCGTTCTGTAAAAGTAAGATATGAGTTACGGGAGCTTAATGCAAGCCCGTCTGCTTCTCTTATGATTGGGCCTACTATAATCTTTACAGGACAGTGAAGATCGGCAACCATACGTCTGATTACTATTACCTGTTGAGCATCTTTTGCTCCGAATACCGCATAGTGAGGATTTACGATATTAAAAAGCTTCAATACAACAGTCGTAACCCCCTTGAAATGAGTGGGACGTGCAATGCCGCAGAGACGCTCCGTGATACCGCCAACAGAAACCGTTGTACAGAAACCCTGTGGATACATCTCCTCGACCGTCGGAGCGAAAAGAACGTCGCATCCTGCTTCTTCGGCTTTCTTTATGTCGGCGTCAAATGGCCGCGGATATTTAATGTAATCTTCATTGGGCCCGAACTGTGTCGGATTTACAAAAATAGACATTATACTTACATCAGCGTATTTTTGTGATATTGACAATAGCGAAATATGTCCTTTGTGCAAAGCACCCATTGTAGGTACAAAACCTATTTTTTTGCCTTCCTTACGCAAAGCATCGCACACACCGATCATTTCATTTATCGAACTTACGATTTCCATATTTTCAACCTGTATTGTAAATTTTAAAGTTTTACTCATCCGGTTCCTCGATTACCGTATCATCGGGAACCGATTCGTTCAGTAAATGATGCTGAAGCAGTATTTTGTCTTTTGCGGCCATGGGTCTATAAAATGTGGTACCTTTGCCGGCGTTTTCAATCTGCCGGATCAGTTCGTCCAGATCGGACGCACGGTTTACAAAGTCCATCTCATCGGTATTTATAATCAGAAGAGGGGTTTCGGAGTAATGAAAGAAAAAATGGTTATAGGCTTCGTTCAGCATATCAATATATAGGGGGTCTATATTGAATTCGTAAGGACGCGCCCTGATTTCGATACGCTTAATAAGAACCCGTGTTGAAGCCTGCAGATAAATCACAAGATCGGGTTTTGGAATATCGCCTGCCATTATCGAGACGATTTTTTCGTAAAGCGCCAGCTCGTCCTCATTAAGATTTACGCTTGCAAAAAGTTGATCTTTAGCGAAAATATAATCGCTTAACGTGAGACGGTAAAAAATGTCCTGCTGTCTCACCTCTTCCGAAAGTTGTTTGTATCGCGAAACAAGAAACCACATTTGCGTCTGAAAGGCATAGGCGCGTCGGTCGCAGTAAAACTTCTCAAGAAAAGGATTCTCCTCAGCCTCTTCAAGCACAAGACGCGCCGGCCACTTCCGACTCAGAAGGCGACACAACGAAGTTTTTCCGGCTCCGATAACGCCCTCTACACAGATATAACCGAATCTTGAGAATGCCGGTGATTCTTTTTCGGCAACCGTAATTAATCTCCGTTCGAAAAAAGAAAACGCACTCGCTGCATTTTCAACTCAGGCGTCATGGCTTCATAATATTCACTTACAGTGCCGCCTGTATTAGCAATTTCCGCATCAGGCATAATCTGATAAAGCCCTTCCAAAAGGAAACGTCTTTTAGTGATAGCCCTATGAGGTATGGTTAATTCCCGCGTCGTAATAACCTCTCTACCAAAGAGCAAAATGTCTATATCGGCTGTTCTAGGTCTTGCCGTACCCTTATCTTTACGACCGAGTTTCTTCTCGATGGCATTACACGCATCCAGCAATTCAAATGCGTTGCCCTTATATCTTCCGTAAATTATCCGGTTTAGAAACCACGGTTGTTCTTCTTCGATTTCCACCGGCTCGGTCTCCATCAAAGCCGACAGTACGATCGGAGGCGAAAGAACCCTCCGTACTTCCGCCTCCATCTTTTCAATATTCATTTTGCGATCGCCGCTATTGGTCCCCAAACATAACGCAACGTCAACCATATCTAAAAATAGTATCGGATTTACCTTCCAGGGCAGGGTTGAAAAAGAAAACGGAGATTTTTGAAGGTGTTTTTCTCAATTAATACCTTCAATTCAATTTATCCTTATAATGAAAACGCCGTGGTTTACCGAACTTGTCAAGTTGATGCAAGGTCTCGTTCTTATTTCCCACTGCCACAATAATAAGATCTTCAGGATTGAAACATTTTTTTATGGTTTCATTTACTAGATCCAGAGAAATTGAACTTATCATTTCTCCGAAGTTTTCCAGATATTCGGGTGTGCGACGGTAAAAGCGAAGCCAGAGCAATTTTTCAACAATATTCATAATACCTTCAAGCTGAAAAGCCATATTACCGATGGCATACTTTTTTGCTTTTTCAAGTTCTTCTTCGGTGATACCTTCACGGCAGAATATATCATATTCATTAAGTATGGCTGACAGCACTTCCTCAAGCTGATTATTGCGTGTAGCGGTGGATATTGTAATTGCTCCGAAACGACGTCCCGATGCTATATTCGAAACTATACCGTAAGTTTTACCCTCAGATGAACGTATTCGTGTCATAAGACGCGAAGAAAAATTTCCTCCGCCCAGAATATAATTGGCAATTGCTATCATATTTCGCCTCTGATCCAGTTCTCCCGGTGCCGTTTGGCCAATCAGTATAGACGCCTGCGTAAGATCGTTCTTTTCTACAAAACGAACCGCTCTGCCGGATCGTATGGTTGCCGGCGCTTCACAGAACGGTAACCGCGAATCCTTCTTCCACGATTTAATATTTATAATAAATTTCTTTTCAAATCGATCAGGATTAAAATTTCCTGCTACAATGAGCGCCGCATCGGCCGGAACAATATATTCATTGTAAAGTTCAGTAACTTTTTTACAATCGATTCTTCGTACAGAAGACACAGTAGCGTACCTTCCTGCAGGATGGCGGGAAGTGGCGAGTTCATTAAAAAAGTGCCGGCTTGCTATTACGCCGGGATCAATAGTTTCAGCACGGAGCGCCGTTATCATTTCCTTTTTAAGCCTATCGAGTTCCCGTGGATCAAGACGTGGAGAGGTTACCATTTCCCAGAAACATGGGAAAAGTGCGTCCACGAAACACGAAAGCATCTTTACGCCTACAATTGTATGCTCTTCTCCGACTTCCGAAAAAAGAACAGCGCCTCTTTGTTCGAATTGTTCCAGAAACTCTTCACATGTCTTATTTACCGTACCTTTTTGCATCAGCCCTATGCATAATTCTACACAACCTTCAAAACCCACCGGATCGGCAAATCTGCCGAAGGGGAACTGAATGGCAATTACGATTACATCCTGTTCGGTATGTGGTAGCAGAATGCAGTGGAAGCCGTTTCCCAATTCGAATTCTTCAAAAGGAGGAAAAGAGAATAGTTTTGACATTTAATAATAACCTTATCTTTTATCACGGCCAAGGCTCAGACGGCGTAAAAAACCTGCCGCAAGAAGCATCGGATTCGTTTTTGCAGGTTTTAGATACAACACATGTCGGCGATTAATGTTCCAGTAAGTGCGTGCCGAATCAACTACACGTTCTATATCTATTTTTTTTAGCGACTCCAGCCTTTCAACCCACAGTTTGTAATCTCCTTCGATGCATTCGCTAAATCCGAGATGGTGACAGATATTTTCAGCCGAATACAGCTCTAATGTTCTGTTTGTCAAGGTACTATTCTTTACCTTCTCCATTTCGATTTCACTTATACCTTTTTCGCAGACAAGCCCGATTTGTTCTTCAAGGGCGTTTTCCACTTTTGAGGCAGGCATATCCGGAGTAAATGCCGCAAAAAACATCGACATTCCGGCATATTTCAGAAAATGGTTTAATCCTCCCACCATAACCGCAACCGACCTGCGGCGTACCACCTCTTTATGTAAACGGCTGCTCTCCCCTCCCGACATAATAACTTGTAAAATTTCAAGCGATAAGGCGTCCTTATGCGACCAAGGAGGCGCCGGATAACCTATAATAACAAGCGGTACATCGAAATCCACCACCCGTTTCATCCTATTGGCCGATTGCTCGGCGGAATTATTCGGAATCTCAGGCATTTTATAATTATCAGTATTAGCTTTGACTTGCTTATTACCAAAGTATTTCCGGGCGCTTCGGATTATCTTTCCTGAATCTATATTTCCAACAACGACCAGGACCGCATTATCGGGACGGTACCGGTTTTCATAATAATCTCTACACTCTTCCACACTTATTTTTCTGAGATCATCGATCGTTCCGAGCGGGCTTTCACAATAAGGATGGTTGCGGAAAAATTCCCGTCTGAATTCAAGGAAGGCTTTTGCTACAGGATTGTTCATGTAAGTATGGTACTCTTCGATAATAACCTTTCTTTCCGTCTCGAAAAGGACGCTGTCGAGCGTTAAACCGTCCATCCGGTCGGCTTCAAGTTCGAAAATTATTTCGTAATATTCGGCCGGCACACTATTGGTATACACGGTCATATCTTCGCCTGTAAAAGCATTACAATGCCCGCCGACATCGTTGATCATACGGGAATGCCGTTCGCTTTCAAAATTGGCCGACCCCCGAAACATCATATGTTCCAGCATATGAGAAATTCCGCGAATCCCGTTCCGTTCATTTATGCTGCCTGTTTTGTACCATAACTGAGTTGCAACAATGGAAGCTCCAGGTTTATACAATGCAATCACCTTAAGGCCGTTATCAAGCGTCTGTTCGGTGATGTTATTTAGAAGCATTATCCGTAAATGTTAAAAAAGGTGCAAACTCTTCACCAAGGAAACCTATGAGTCCATTAAATAATTCTCTGCCCTCTTCTATATCACATTTTCCACTAGCCGGAAAAGCAGATAGTGAAGCATGGGGAGCCATCTTCCTTAATTTTTCAGGATCCCTTCCCCGTCTATACCATTTCTTGAACTCATCGGCATCGGGAAGACGCTTATTTTTATTAATAAATTTATCTTTAGGTTCCTGCCACAGGTACCCTGCCAGTGCCCTTATACCCCATTCGCTCCTGCCTAATTCTAGCCCTCTGAAACGTGAAGCACACATAGAACGGAACCGCTCATCATCCTGAAGAGAAACATACTTTACTGCATTAATCCTCGAAGGTGCTTTAGTCATTCTTTTGACTGCACTTTCTATCCCCTGACGGCCATCCATTGATAGAGTAATCAACAAAATACGTTTAATCCCTTGAAAAAACCAGCAGTTACAGCATTCTATCAGGAATTTTTCCAATGTATCCCTATGAACACCAGCACTTCCACCGAATGCTTTAAAAGGAATACTATTGCCGTAAGGTAGTAACGGGGCAACCAGCACTTCTAACCGTTTACTCAATTCATTTGCTACCGCCTCACAGCAACTATTAACCACACCTAGTGGTAGATCTTCCCCCGCCGGCTCAAGACTCCCAACAGGTACAATCAATGACGGACGTCGGTTGATAAGCTCCTCTAAGTGTAAAAAAGAGAATTCACTAACTTTTAATACGGACGAAGATTTATCTGTTGCCATTTTTATCTTTATTAAAAATCAATAATCGGAGTGAGAGGATTTGAACCTCCGACACCTTGGTCCCGAACCAAGTGCGCTACCAGGCTGCGCTACACTCCGATAAAGAAAACGGGCAGAATCCTGTTGATCAATCCTGCCAATTATGATGTAAAATACCTTTTAAGCGTTAATACAGGCAAGAATTGGAAAATTGATCAGTGAAGTGTTTAAAATTCGAATAGTCTAATGTTTGATCATGAAACAATTTTGATCAATTTACGCTTTTATTATAAAAGAATTCATACAAATTCTGGCATGCCGTTTGATAATTACAAAAGATGAAACTAATAACTTGTCAACAGAAAAAAGGAGGTGTCATATGAAAAGCTTAATACCATGGAAGAACAAACACGATAATGCTACGGTTGGCTTTTGGAATGACGACTTGTTGGACCGTTTCTGGGAGGGATCTTTTGGGAATATGCTATCACCTTTTTCCTTTTATCGTTCGCAGCGACTGCCGTCTGTTGACGTATCGGAAGACGGGAATGAAGTAACGGTACGAGCCGAACTGCCCGGAATGAATGAAAAGGATATCGAGCTTACATGGCATAATGGGATATTGCGTATCCGTGGCGAGAAAAAGAGTGAGAAAGAGGAAAAGAAAAAGGGATATCATTACAGAGAATGCAGTTACGGTTCATTCTCTCGTGACATTCCTCTTGGAGATACGGTAGACTGGAGCAACGCCAAAGCTAAATACAAAAACGGTGTGCTGACCGTAAAGCTACCGAAAAAGGAAAGTTCAAGAAAGGCGATAGAAATCAAGGTTGAATAAATAAATAAATAAATATAATCAAACAAACAAAAGGAGGTATACTATGCTCTGGAACCTTGACTTATGGAAAGAAATGGAAAGGCTGCGCAGAGAAATGGACAACATCTTCTCGGGCTTCAGCCGGACCGCTGTTGCGGCTACCTACCCGCTTATCAATGTATATGAAGATAAAGATAAGCTGGTAGTTACGGCCGAGCTGCCGGGAATGACAAAGGAAAAGGTGTCGATTACTTTCTCCGACGGTGTTCTGACAATTTCAGGTAAACAGGAACAACCTGAAAGCGTAAAAAATATGAATGCCGTACGCAAAGAAAGAATCGATGGTGAGTTCGAAAAATCTTTAAACATCCCGGTTAAAGTAGATCAGGATAAGATTAGCGCTTCTTTCAGTAACGGTATACTCACTATTACACTACCGAAAGCGGAAGATGCAAAACCTAAGGTAATAGCTATCGAAGCGAAATAAATAAGGAGGTGAGGATTATGTCGACAGAACTCGAAAAAAGGGAAAAACAGGAAGTAGAAATGGCTGCCGCCGAAAAGCTTCATCACAGCGGACCGGCGTACAGCCCGGATGTGGATATTTACGTTTCGGATGATGCGGCGGTCTTTCTAGTCGATCTGCCCGGAGTCAATAAAGGAGACGTTACAATAGAGATCGACGAAACCGATTCGCTCATTATCCGCGGGAAAAACAGCCGGAAAGAACCCGATAAACCGGTACTACGCCAGTATGAAATAGGCGACTATTACCGTGCATTCCAGCTTTCCGATGAATACGACAAAGAAAAGATCTCAGCTAAACTGGAAAACGGGCTTCTCGAAATCACTGTTCCTAAAAAGGAAGAAGCAAAACCCAAACGGATCGAAATCAAGGCTTAACAAAAGGCACTCAGAAAGGCGGCGGGTGACGACCCGCCGTTACTTTTTTACTTTTTCTCCTTTTTTTGTTCTTCGATAATCTCCCTTATCAATTTTTTTATTGCTTCTCTATTTGACATATTACCATCAAATAGTCCGCCGGTCTCTCCTTCTATATTTCCGAAATATATCTTGCGATGTGGGAACGGTATCTCGATCCCCATTTCATCGAACCGCTTCTTTATGCGACGGTTCATTTCGCGTCCCACCAACCATTGTTTGATCGGCAGCGTTTTTATACGAGCTTTGATTAGCACAGCCGAATCCGTAAAAGCATCCACTCCTAAAATTTCAATTGGTTCGAGTATACTATCTTTGAATTCGGGATCGGTTCTCATTTCTTCACCCAAATCTTTCAAAACCTGCATTACCCGGTCGACGTCTTCCTTATAAGCAACACCTATATCAAAAACATAATATGAAAATTGATGCGTCATATTGGAAAGAGTGTTTATTGATCCATTTGAAAAGACATGGACAGTGCCGTCAAGCGAACGCAGTATTGTTGTACGTAAATTTACATTTTCTACGAATCCTCCTGTCCCGTTTATCACCGCTACATCCCCTACCCTTATTCTGTTTTCGAATATCACGAAAAGGCCGCTTATTATATCCCGTACGAGATTTTGTGCGCCGAAGCCTATCGCTACGCCAGCAATCCCTAATCCTGCCACCATCGCCTTGACGTCGAATCCCATTTCATCAAGCACCATAATTACGGCAATGATTATAAAAGAAACGGTTGCTATTTTGCGGAATATATTACCGAGAGTGGACACTCTTTTTTCTATTTCAAGAATATTGGCTCCCTCGCTTTGTACCATCCGATTTTGATATCTGTATTGAAAGCGACCGATGATAAAATGAATTGCCTGTAAACCGATCCATGCGCTTGCACATGCAGCAATAATACGAAGTATCTTGCAGAAAACCGAAGCCTCCGATTTAATGATGTTTTCGACAGCAAAACCCCATATCTTTGAAATTATTATCAAAAAGACAAGAGTTATTATTAAATAAATTACCGTACTTATTATACGTATATTGAGTTTTATGCTGTTACGCGATACCTGATATTTCATAACGAAAGAGTTCAGATAACCGGACAGTCTGTTCAGCGCATATTTCAATATCCACAAAATACACACCCAGATTACAAGTACTCCAAGTGTGGAAGCGGTTCCGGAGAGAAAGTAACGGTATGTATAAGATGAAGCAACCAATGCAATCAATACCGTAAATATTCCGTTAAGCAAAGCGATCAGGTATAATTTCGAAAGAAATAATACTAAAATATGAAACAGCGCCGATTTTTTCTGATTACAAATCCTCAGTACGGGCTCCACATATACACACCTTACCCTATAAAGCATGACAGGTATTGTAACCGTTAAGATTATCAGATAAATTATAACGATAAATCGGCTTGTTGTTGTTAATCCCAACACACCTGCAGATTTATAGAAAATATAAGCAACCAAAGACAATCTAAAGATCATCCTGAGTCGATTTCTGATTGGTAAAGCTGTATCATCCGGGCATCTGACCAGACGAATGGTTGGAATACGAGTGGAAAAAAGTATTTCAATAAAGATATTTATTATAGAATAAACAATACACCATATTGCTATGTTCCAAAAAAGCTTTTGAATTGTATAGCCGGACGCAAACAAACCTAAAAGAATAAAGACCGAAGACAGACCCGCACCCAAGGCGCCTTCATTAAAAATAAAAGAAATAACACCTTTCTCTCTTCTGAATTCCGGCGGAGTGCCGTCTAACTGTTTTCTAATTCTCCGGCCGGTTCGTAATAACAGATATGCAACAAATCCACCGATGGCAACCGACGCCATAATAACCGATATATAATACAAAAACCGTTTAATTCCGGTCGCTGTTCTTATTCCGTTTCTCCCGATATTCACCAAGTAAGTAACAAGCCGCAGTTCTGCAATAACTCCTTTGAAATCTTCTCTTGAACGATTAAGGACTTTTTTTAACATCAGAGAAAGATCAACCGAATATTTCGGTTCAGACTTAGTTGCTTCATTATCAACTGCCATTACTCTCCGTTGCGCTTCGGCAAGCAATCTGAGCTGTCTTGTTAACTGTGCAACCTTCTGGGTATCTTCGAGGAAAGTAATTGCAGATTCTATTTCGGTCAGTGCAGGTACAGAGTCTTTCTTTATTTTTCCCCCCGACTGCGGAAAAAGGTCATTTGCAAATAATGCTAAAAAAAACGCGACCTCAATTGCAAATCTCTTCATACTTTTCAAATCTTCCTCCCTTCATTTAAATCATCGATAAAAGCAACGTCCATGTCATGGTTACAGCACACTACCTTACAACTTTTTTCTATTTTCACAGAGGTCTTCGAGTTACAAAATAGCTGTTGTGTTTATTGCGAGGCCATTGATTTCTATATAAATGAATCGATTAGAAAGAAAAAAAGTGCGCCGGCATTGTGCCGGCGCTTTCCGCTTCACCCAAATTGCTGCAAGAGGGCCTTGCATGTAGGATAGTAATTGCTGGTATTATAAAATATAATCTAAAAAAGTTACAATTGCAATAATATTTTTCACTAATTTTTCTTCAATTTCTCTATTCCACTCAATTTCATAGCAAACAGCGGTATTATTTTTTGTTCAAATACCGATTTTTTACCTTTATGGAATTCCGAAATGTCTCGTATGATCTTTCCGGTTCTAACCTCTACAATCTGCATGCTTATAATAAATGTTTTTCCAATACTTCCTACGGCTCCGAAGCCGAAAAAATCGGCGCCCACTATCTGACCTGCCGAAACGGCAAAGTGTGCATCGGTGCATATTTCAGGTAATCCCTGCTCGTTAAGTTGCATCGATACATCCGATAATTGAAGACATTGGTATACCCCTGTATTGTCTATTGCTTCACGCAGCATGTTGCTGTAGTAAAGGGCTTCCGAATATTCTACGCCGTTTGGTTGGAGTACCGTGAATCCCAGAATCGGTTTCTCGGCTGAAGCGTTGGAAACGAAGAAAAAATAAAAAACAAAAAAGACAAATTTAAATTTCCCTTTTTGCAATAGCAAAGAGTTCATGTTAATTATTATATAATTTAAAAGATAAAACGGCAATCGTTTTCACATAGAAATACCGATATATCGTAATCAAATCTTGACAAAGAAGCAGATGTTGTTCGGTATGAGGCGGTATATTCTCGGTCTAGCTTTATTTGAACTGATTAAGATAGGCCTCGGTGTACACAAATCTGCCGTGCACTTCGGCCGCATTCGATCCCTGCGATCTATGCATAATCCCTAGTTTGGAATCGGTCACCTGAACCCATACTATAAAGCGCTCAACCTTTTTTTTACGGGGAGGAGTCAGGATACCGTAAAGGTCGCCCAATACGGAAATATTCATCAAATCATTAGGCGAAAGCCCGGCGGTTTCCTCTTTTGCCGTTTTGAACATCCACTCTGCGGAAAAATCCTCTACCTTCGACGACGCTTTGCCCGCAGTGATATCGCCCATTGTAAATACAGTATCCCGGCCCCCGGCCGCAACCTCTATAAAGTATGTATACCCTTTATCTATAACCACCTCGGCGGCCGAATCTTTACTGTTGCCGAGTTTTATATATTCCGTTTCTTCATTCTGACGGTCGAATTTCAATACCCCCCCTCCCTTTACTTTATAGATACCTACGGAATCGATAACCGGATTCCTGTTCGTATATATGCCTGAGCCCTTTATGCGGCAGAATCTCGGATTATAACAGACCGAATAGTCGCTCTGTATACGGTGGCTTCCCGTGACGTCAGCGAATATGCGTATCTGAACAGTAAGAAGTTGCAGAATAAGCGGAAACTGAGACATTACATCGGGCATGGTTATGAGCAGGCTGTCGCTTATCCGTGCCAGAAATGCTGAATCCGCATAAAGCGTAAGCTTCGAAAGATAATCGATCCATTGGGCCAGGGTATCTATAGATAATTCGTTGAATCCGTCGGGAAGCAGATTGCGCAATTCATCGGTATACAATGCCGCAAGGTTTTCTTTTATCATAGGGCTTTTCACGATACAATCCTGCGGAATAACAAAACGCACCGAAATACAGCTTGTATTTTCAGAAAACGTACATTGCTCCGAAACGCATTCAAGAGGCTGTTCCTCAAGAGCCGTATCGGTTCCCCTTAATGTCTTGATAAGTTTATAAGACACACGCCAGTTGATCGCTTCGGGCTTTATTTCTTTTCCTGCAAAAACCGCCCTCAGAATCACCGTATCGCCCGGAGCAGCTTCCGGCGGTTCGTAAATAAAGTCTATAAGCCTTATCTTATCGTCTTCTACCCGTTCGAATTGCGTCGAGAACTGAATACAGCCTCCAAGAAAAGAGACTATAAAAAGAGATAATATTATTCGCAATTTCATACTATTTTAATACTCCACTTTTAGCCCCACAGCGTACATAGGGAAGTTGCTGAAAACCGCTTTTTCGGTATAATCGTAATTATAAATTATAAATTCAGGGCTTTTATATAAAAACCAGGTCAGATTCTGAAGGTCTATAAAATACGACAAAATCCATTTGTTAAATACATATTTTTTATCTATACGGATATCAAACTGGAAAAAAGGATCCATTCTGTCGGAATTTGTCTCTCCGTAAACCGGCCTGAAACTCGATGTCCCCGAAGAATTTTCATATTCGATTACTCCCGCTACCGGCGTTGTAGGCTTTCCGGTAACATATCGCAATCTGAATCCAGCCTCGTAGTTTCTACGAAGTCTCCAGCTCCCCAGAATCTGAAGATTATGAGTTTCGTCGTAGCCGTATACCTCCCATACGTCTTTTTTACGGTTAAACCGTTCACTTCTGGAAAGAGTATATGCGAGCCATCCGAAAAACCGTTCGTTTTGTAAATGGCGCAACATGAGTTCCAGCCCGTACATCCTTCCCAGTCCGTCTTTACGATAGAGAGGCTGAGGCTTGTCTGTCGCCGAAATATCCGACCTGTCAATCGGTGCCGGAATATCCCACTGTTTGTTGAAATAGAGCTGGACGTCGGCGCCTATTATATCGGTGATCCGCCACTCGTATCCTGCAACATAATGGGACGCCTTCGTAGCAGGCATGGTCGGATCCCCCCATTGAGGGTGTGTAACCTCCCCCATCGGCTTCGGCGACTGATTGTATGTGCCTAAAGCCAGTTTTGCAGTGTGATTCTTTACAAATTCATACCGCGTGATAAGTCTGGCCGAAGGTTCCCCCGAAAAACCGCGACTGTTGTCGAAACTCCTATAGTGCCAGAATTCCGGTACTACAGCCCCCCTGTAATCCAGCTCACGATAATAATCATATCTTAAGCCAGGAATTATCAATAATCCATCGATAGGTTTCCATTCAACATTTACATATGCCGCAATATCGGCGAAATGGAGGTTGTCCATTGTATCGGGAGGAGCGATGTTGAAAGCGTTTGCAAGAACCAGAATAATGTAAGGATTCAGCCATTGCATATCAGTCCCGAAATTTAGTTTGATATTACCGGATATGGTTCTTGAAAGCTGCTCTCTAACGTGATTTATCCACACCTCCTGGCGGACTTTAAATATACCGGAACTGAAACCTACATGAGCTCTGGTCAGACTATATTTAAGCATGTTCTTCCAGTTTTCGGCAATATCCCATTCCCATCCTGCAATGCCCATGTGGAAAGTAGTGTTCATGCCGAAGCGGTCGGTTTGCTTCGATATTTCCTCGCTTCCGAACCGCATCTCGGGAAAAATCAGACTCATACTGTCACGGCAACCGAATAATGTAAGATAAAAACGCCCTCTCCTGGCGGTCCTGATATCGGTACGTAAAAGATAATCCCAATAAAAAGGATAGATCGAAAAAGGAAATTGTTCCGGGAAGAGTCCGAAAAAAAATCGGATAAATTCGCCTATAAAGCTGCGGCGAGCTGACATTATAAATGTAACGCTGTCGCGAACCGGCCCCTCGATGAAAAAGGAACCGTCGATTGGACTGATTTCGGCCTGCCCCTTTATGCGATCTCTAAAGCCTTCCCTTCCGGTAAGTTCTATTATCCCGGCAATTGCTCCTCCGTACTTTGTTCCGAATCCTCCCGGATAGAAATCTATCGATTCCAGTGCCAGCGAGTTGTAAACCGATTTAATTCCACCGAAGTGATAGAGCATCGGCAGATCAATTCCATCGAGAAGGAAACGGGAATCCCATGTCGGCGCACCACGCACTACTATCTCCCCGACCCCCATCACAGGACGCGAAACGCCGGGAAGCGCCTGAATTACCTTTACGGCGTCACCGCTGAATCCAGGTATTCTCCTCACTTCATTTAATGTCAATCGTCGACGTGCTGTCTCCTTTTCGGTAGCCCTCCCGTAAACCACAACCTCATACTCTGAATATGATAAACGTTCTATGTAATACTTTACAGACAGTGCTTCGTTCTTGTTGATTCTCTCCCTTGTCTTAAAAGGAGCGTAGCCCGGAGCTATTACCGTAACCTCGATATTGCACGCCGGAAGCGAATAAAAACGGAAAGACCCACCGGAATCGGTTGTGGTAACAACTTTTCCCTCTTCGATATGTTGACCTTCAAAAGTACCGATTTTTTTTAGATAAACGTTCCATGGCAAAAAAAGCGACGAATCGCAGACAGAATCAGGAAAACTTATAGTGACAACGGCGTCGGAAATCCGGTTTTTAGTCCCCTTTTCGATACAGATCCCCGAAAGGTTTTGATAAGGAACCATAGAATCGATAACCTCATCGAAGCTGAAGCGGTATGCATACTGCAACCACACTGCAACCGCCTGACTATCAACCAAAGCCGGTGTAAATTTAAATTTCATAGCTGCCCGTGCCGCTGAACTGTCAAGAACCGGATGAACGCCGCTGTCGACAAAAACGCTGTCAACACCACCCTCTTCATTGACAAGAAGCCTGAGAATGACGGTTCCGTAAACCCCCTGTTTTAACAACTCCTGAGGATAATCGGCTCTCACAAAACGGGATATCTGCGGCATAACGTTGGGCATATCTTCCGAATCGTCAACCGCCGCAGTTGAATCGGCGGCTGATATTGCCACACCATCATAAATAGTATCGATATTCACGTCCTTAACAGCAGTTCCCCCCGATACTGCAGCAGCATAGTTCAACCAATAAGTAATAAACAGGATCGAATGATTCAAGAACCTCTTAAAATGCATTTATATAATTCCCATAATTTATTTTTCAAAATTCTTATATGGACAACAGAGAAAACTACATTAAGTCATTTAGTCGATTCAACATCTGTTTAAGAATCATTATTTTAACTTTGTTTTATAAATAAATTTGTAGTATTTTGCAACAAACGATTTAATGCCGTTCCGAAAGATTGACAATGAGAACCGTTAACAAAACATTACCAGACAGCAAACTTAACATTCTGATAGTTTCCTCCGAAGCGGAGCCTTTTGCAAAAGTAGGCGGACTTGCGGATGTAGTAAGCGGGCTCGGTTCAGCGCTTCGATCGTCAGGTCACGATGTGCGTATAGTAATGCCTCTTTACGGATCTATAGATATTCGGCGCTTCGATGCTCAAATATGCCTTGAACCGATGGGAGTCTGGATGGGTAATACCGAGGAATGGTGCTCTGTACATAAGACCGAATCTAACGGTGTTACGGTTTATTTTATAGAGCATAACCTCTTTTTCAATCGTGAGGGAATCTATCATGACAATACAATGAACGATTATGATGACAATCCTCGCAGATTCGGTTTCCTCTCACGTGCAGCATTGCAGCTTTGTAAAGACATAGGCTTCAAGCCTCACGTCATCCATGTTCACGATTGGCAGACAGCGCTGGTTCCCGCATACCTTAAACTCTGGCATTGGAACGATAGCATTCTGGGAAGCGCCGCGTCGGTTCTGACGATCCATAATATTTCCCATCAGGGAGTATATCCAAAATCTCACCTTAATTATCTTGGGCTGGGATGGCACAACTTTACCTCCGATAAATTCGAATCTTATGACCAGATAAATATGCTTAAAGGTGGAATTTTCTATGCTGATTATATAACTACTGTAAGTCCCACGCATGCCCGCGAGATAACAACTCCATTCGGCGGTTTCGGTCTGGCCCCCTATTTATCGGCACGCAACGATAGTTTCAAAGGAATCACTAACGGCATAGATTACGCGGTATGGAACCCTCAGACCGATCCGCTTATTCCTGCCCGTTTTTCTGTGGATTCACTGGACGGAAAGAAAGAGTGCAAACGTCAGGTTCAGGCTGCTTTTGATCTGGAGCAGAACAATCGTATCGCACTTATCGGTATTATTAGCCGATTCGTAGTGCAAAAGGGTTTCGAGCTGATCGCCAGGACAATCGAAAGAATCGTAAACAATATGATAGTTCAGGTGATTATTCTAGGCAGCGGAGAATATCGTTTTGAATCATACTTCGGTGATCTTCCCCGCAGATACGGAGGAAGAATCGGAAGTTATATCGGATTTGATAATCGCAGGGCGCATATGATCGAAGCAGGATGCGATTTCTTTCTGATGCCGTCACTTTTCGAACCCTGCGGACTCACACAGATGTATTCGCAGCGTTACGGTGCACTACCTATTGTAAGGGCCACCGGAGGTCTTGACGACACGGTAGAACAGTACAATGAATCCACAGGCGAGGGAACCGGTTTCAAGTTCTGGGATCCCACCGATGACGCTCTTTACTATACGATAGGGTGGGCTGTCAGCACATGGTACGACAGGCCTCAACATATACAGAAAATGATCCGTAATGCAATGAAGAAGGATTTTTCATGGCAACATCAGGCCCCTCTGTACGTAACAGTATACCATGAAGCTATGACACGAAAAAAAAGGTGGGATGAAAGTCACCGATCGTATTACTGGTGATAAAGTGATCCGATTAGAAAAATAAAATACTTTTAAATAATATAGACATTACCCACATCAAGTGATTAAAACTTTAAAATCGAGGTCTCTATGCTTGAAAAGATCTTTCATCTGAAACAACACAATACCAGCATACGAATCGAGATTGTTGCCGGCTTAACTACTTTTATGACCATGGCCTATATAATTGCAGCAAACCCTCTTATTCTTTCCGCAGCAGGAATGGATAAGGGAGCGGTTGTTCTGGCAACCTGCATAGTAAGCGGCGTTGTTTCGATTATAATGGGATTTGTTTCCAACTACCCGATAGCTCTTGCGCCAGGAATGGGTATAAACGCTTTTTTCGCGTATACTATCTGTAAATCTATGGGTATCGACTGGAAAATAGGTCTGGGTTTCTTCTTCACAGAAGGGTTTGTTGTTTTTCTAATAACCCTCACAAAACTTCGGGAAACGATTATTCATTCGATACCGACGTCGCTTAAATGCGCTATTAGTGTAGGAATAGGTTTGTTCCTTGCCTTCATCGGCTTCGAAAATGCCGGCTTTATTACAGGTTCTCCGGCAACGCTCATTACAATTGCTCAGATTGCCAATCCGCATATATACCCTAAGATCATTCTTTCATCGATCATCCTTCTATTAACTGCGATACTGATTATCAGAAGGGTAAGGGGTTCAATATTAATAGGTATTATTACAGGCACCATCTTAAGTTTTATTCCATTTTTCGACTCCAGAGGAGAGGCGCTGCAGATTATATATCCTTCGCTTGCGCCGACATTTTTGAAATTGGATATCGTAGGAGCGCTCAGGTGGTCGTTTGTTCCGATAATTCTAACGCTGCTTTTTATAGATTTTTTCGACACTGCAGGAACTGTTGTAGGATTGGCGATAAAAGCTAAATTCATTGACGAAAAGGGCCGTATCCCCCGTCTCGGAAGGGTTCTTGTGTCGGATTCCGTAGGCCCAATCCTCGGGTCTCTTTTCGGTACCTCAACCGTAACCTCCTATATCGAAAGCGCCGCTGGAATCGAAGAGGGAGGCCGAACCGGTCTGACGGCGGTTGTAACGGGTGTGCTTTTCATACTCTCTTCTTTAGCTGCTCCTCTTGTAGGTTTTATTCCCAGCATAGCTGTGGCGCCGGCACTAATAATTGTAGGAATAATGATGATGGAATCGGTTTCAAAAATAGATTTTACTGATCACTCAGAAGCCGTGCCGTCATTTATTACAATCGTATCGATGCCTTTCACTTATAGTATATCAAACGGCGTCTTTTTGGGATTTATTTCTTATGTTGCTATAAAACTACTCAGCGGCAAAAGCCGCGAAGTCTCTCCTATTATGTACGCGTTGGGAGTGATTTTCCTTATTTTCTTTATTACAAGCCCTATTTATAAATAAAATGCATCCTTTACGTCTTCCCGAAACTTAACATTTATGTATATAAAAAAACAAACAACGCATGATAAGCTTAAATTTAAACGCGGAGTTCGCATATTTCGCAGAGAGAAAACGCCGCGGATAAATATGTTTGAGTATCATCTGTCAATCTTCATCTTTTTACGTTTTTTTCGCCACGGAGGGCACGGAGAGCGCGGAGAAATAATAAATAATTTCCTCTTCAATCATTTGTCTATTTCAATGCAAGAATAAACTATAATTACGAAATTCTCTATAATAAAAGGCTTTCTTAAGGATAGGTTTTAAAAAAATATAGCGCTTGATAATAAGACCGAATTTGATAGTATAAACAAAAAGGAGCCGGTTATTCACCGACTCCTTTCGACATTTACAACACAACCTTACTTGAGTTGAATTTATTCTACCTACCTTTTTCTACGAATAAAGAGAAGACCGAGTAACCCGCAACCGAGAAGTGAGAGGAGAGTTGGTTCGGGAACGTTAGTGGTAGTGGTATTAATTACAAGCCTTACCCCATCATTCCAATAATGGCAATCTCCATCAAGACCAAAACCGATCCATCCTGCCTGATCGGTATGTGTAGGATCATCGCTGATATAATCTAAAAAGGCGGCTAGATCGATATTGAAAGTAATATCATCGGTTTGACTTGCACTGTTCGGATCACTCCATGTGTCGATTAAAGTGGTTCTAAAATATTGTCGTCTAATAATAGAGAAAAAATTGGATGGATTTTGATTGTCAGTATAAAATGTTACTGAATTTGAACCATGAATATAATTTGGATCAACCATATTAACCCATAGAATATCATTTACCTCATTAGTCCAATCGGTTATATTATCAAAAAACAAACTTACTCCGGTTATCGTTTCGTTTGGCTGGAGATTTAAATAACTATTTAAATCGATTCTCCATAAATAAGCATAATTATGATCCAAATCTCTTATATCGCCAGCACCTGGAGGAGAAATGGTAATAATATCCCCAAAACTTACCGCCGCCGCCAACAACACACTTACCAGCAATTTATACATTAGACACTCCTTTAAAAAAAATTTTACAATTAAAGGAACAAATTTGTTGTTTATTATAAGCAACATCTGTGCCACCATTAATTTATTTAAATTTCACTACTTTCCGCAAAAAAATTGTAAAAAAATTTAAAAATTGTAAAAAAAATTTACAAAATTATTAATATCAAAAAATAATCTAAAAACAATTTATTAGATAATAGTAAGTTATGAAGTATATTTTTGATAACAATAAAATTTAGTAATTTTATTAATCAGAAAAATACTAACAAATAATTTTAAAAAAAAATTTAAAACATGACCAGACAGCAGGATGGCTTTTAAGAAACCAGAGACTTTAACCAATTTAAGGCGGTATGGTTACCCTGTTTTCTGCCTTGTTTTAATCATTTTATTTTTCCGCCCGTTACGCGAAATTTTGTTATTGTCTCTTAGGGATGAAAAATACTCACAGATCATGATTGCTCCTCTTTTAACCATCTTTTTTATTTTTTACGAGCGTCGTTTTCTGATAATATCTCAAAAGCTCTCCTTTCTTCCCGCTATTATTTTTGCAGGAAGCGGTTTGGCTATTTTTACTATTTCCCGTTTTCTGAATCTTGCTTCATACCCGGTTGTATATCTTGATATTATAATCCTATCATTTATTCTTATATTCCTTGCAGGGACCGTGTTCTTTTTCGGATTTTCGCTGATTAATTCAAACCGATTTCCCTGGCTTCTCCTTCTTCTTCTTATCCCGTTGCCGTCGCGGGTGTTGGAAATTATAATTTCGTTCTTTCAATACGGCTCGGCTGAGGTGGTAGATTTTCTTTTCCGGTTGACCGGAATTACATATATCAGAGAAAACCTGAACTTTAGTCTTCCTCATATTAATATTTATATCGCAAAAGAGTGCAGCGGCATTCGCTCAAGCACTGCATTGGTTATTACGGCACTCCTTGCAGGACATCTGTTTCTTAAAACAATTTCGGGAAAAATCATGCTTATATTTTTCGTAATTCCGCTTACGTTTCTAAAAAACGGAATCCGTATCGCGACTCTTTCAATTCTTGCTGATAAACTGGATACGAAATGGATCACCGACAGCAGTCTACATCATAACGGCGGAATTGTTTTTTTCGGTATAATATTGGTGTTTCTTTTTTTATTTCTATTGATTATCGCCAAAACGGAAAGAGTATTTTTAAAAAAACATCACTTTTAAAAGCCTTGGATTGGCGGTAAAAAAGCATAAAAAACCGAAACGTACGGCCATGTTTTGTTACATCCAAAGGATCAATATTATAATGTAAAGGCAACGGTGTTGTGACCTATCTTTATTTTATTTCAATCACCGGCGCAGTTGGCATTATAGGCGCTTTGCTGCTTTCGCTGCGTGCAAAGTGGCCGGGGGGCCGTATTCTGGCGCCTTTTTTGGCAATTTTGTTTTTAGGTGCAGGGGTGGCGGAATACTTTGCCTCTTTCGATAATAATCTGGTTCTCAAAGGTTTCCTTACACGGCTCTCTTTGATTTTTCATTTTTTAATTGGCGTTTCTATGCTTGAGCTCACCGTGGGTTTCCTCGGTAAAGAAGGTATAGGTTCGCCTTTTACTATTAACTCTCGCCCCATTCGTCTGCGCTTTATATGGCGCCCCCTTGCTGTTGTGGCGCTTGAAGCGGCTGTGCTTTTACGATGGTTTTATTTTATCAATATCAATTCCGATACTGTAATCGGCCTTAACCGTATGGGTGAAGCGCTATTTGCAGTCTTATTCGCATACCATCTGCTTACGCTTTATGCTATCGAAAAGATCTTCCGTAACGCCACAACCATTCAGAAACGCGTCTTTTTTCTTTACATAGCTTCGGCCGGCCTTATAGCGATCGGTTCTATAATCCTGATAGTCAGGATTCTCTTTTTCAGGCAGATTACTTTCGAAATTGTCCGCATACATGCGGCTCTATGTGGGATATTTTTTCCCGGAATGCTTTTGGGTCTTACGCGCTACCGTCTTTGGGAGGAACGTATTGCTATAGGCCGCGGCATGGTATATACGTCCATTACCATACTTTTTTTCGGCCTGTTTCTTATAACTCTCGGGATACTTGCCTCCGCGGTGCGTTTACTGGGGATACGTTTCGAAGAGTTTGAGGGTTTTGTTATTCTGTTTACTCTCCTTTTTATCGGCATTCTCGTTGTTTTCTCGCCGAATATGCGCAGAACAGTCACCGCCCTTTCGCGTAAATACATTTACAAATCAAAATACGATTACCGCGACCAGCTTTTGCGCCTTCACGCCGCCCATCAGACCGCCGGCGATGTAATGCAGACAATACGCGCATTTATAGACAATCTCCGTTATACGATAATAGTTGAAGACGCCTACCTGTTCGTTTATTCACCAAATGTAAACTGTTATTACTGTACCTCGGGGATAAACTCTTCTTCAAAAAAAACGATATCGTTCCATGCCGATTCTCCCCTTGTGCGGTTGTTCGCAGACGATACGGTATCCGCGATCTGCATCGGCAATCCTGGGCCGGCTGTCGTTAAGGAGGCAATCGAATCGGAAAAGGAAAATATCGATAAGCTATCCGTTACGCACCTCTTTGCGGTCAAATACGAACATTTACTTATGGGAATACTGGGAATCGATTCGGGCAGACGCATGTTGGACTCGGAAGATCTGATGCTTATAACGATATTATGCGAATCCATCGGCACGGTTCTTTTCCGGGATCGAATAGAACGGGAACGAATCGAACAAAAGCAGTTCGAATCATTCAGCCATATGGCCTCCTTTATCGTTCATGATATCAAAAATCAGGTGGCGACACTCTCTCTTGTCACAAAAAATGCACGCGAGAATATCAACAATCCTGATTTTCATCCGGTGCTTCTCCGTTCGCTCGAAAACTGTTCGAAAAATCTTAGCCGCCTTATCGAAAAGCTTCAATCACCGCCAAAAAAAGAACTTCTGACCAAAAGCAACGTCGATTGTAATGCTATAGTTGCCGATATCGTAGAGCAAACCCGTAACATATTGCCGAAAGGGATTGACCTTCGCGCTTCATTATCAAATACACCGCTTATTACAGCCGATCCCACAGCGCTCTCTTTTATTCTTAAAAACCTTATTATCAACGCAATAGAGGCTATCGGCAAAGAGGGTGTTATTGAATGCACAACCGGAACTCTCGGTAATATGTCATCCGACAACCTATATCGCTTCGGAATATCGGCAAGCGATCAGAAAAAGTATTCGGTTTACATTACTGTCGAAGATAATGGCCCGGGGATGAGCCGGTCTTTCATTGAGCAACGTCTCTTCAAACCTTTCAACACCACCAAAGATAAAGGTATAGGTATCGGTCTTTACCAATGCAAAACACTGCTCGAAACAATGAACGGACGACTGCTCTGCTGGTCAGAAGAAGGGAAAGGTGCAAGATTCTGCATTATCCTATAATTCAATTACATTTATCCCGTAAGATAATATGATATAATATATTTTTGTAATTTATTTTTTGTTTTTTTTATCTATGCTAAGGAGCATCTATGGAAAATAACCCGATTCCCTTTCTCGATCTTGTAACTCCGCACCTTGAGCTTGAAGAGGAACTCACCTCGGTTTTCAAGCAGGTCCTGTCGACGGCAAGATTTATAGGCGGCCCCATGGTGGAAGGATTCGAAAGGGAATTTGCTACGTTTTGTTCAGTTTCATATTGTTGCGTACTTAACAGCGGAACCGACGCCGTCCGTTTTGCATTGATTGCAGCAGGAATCCGCAACGGAGATGTGGTTATTACTGTTCCCAACACTTTTATTGCAACTGTAGAAGGAATTTCACAGGCCGGCGCCGTAGCCGAATTCGTAGATATCAACGAAGAAACCTTTTCTCTCGATCCGGAAAAACTAAAAAAGCACATTTCTGAACAATGCTTTTTCGATTCACGATCGAATGTATTGATGTCAAAGCGATGGCAACGTCCGATACGTGCCATTGTTCCGGTTCATCTCTACGGACAGACTGCCGATATGGATCCTATTATGGATATCGCACGCCAATATAACCTTAAAGTAATCGAAGACGCGTGTCAGGCTCACGGAGCCAGGTATTTTTCGAAAAAAGAGAATAGGTGGCTTACGGCAGGATCAATCGGCGACGCCGCCGCTTTCAGCTTTTATCCAGGTAAGAATCTCGGCGCAATGGGAGAAGGCGGAGCAGTAACCACAAACGACACCTCTATCGACCGTATAGTAAGGATGCTTCGCGATCATGGACAGGTGGAAAAATATATACACGAGATCGAGGGATATAACGGCAGGCTCGATGCTCTTCAGGCCGGAATCCTTAGTGTAAAACTTAAACACCTTCCGGAATGGAATAAAAAAAGGCGCTCCTGCGCGCATTACTATACTGAAAAATTATCATCGGTAAAAAAAATAATCGCTTTCAAAGAACCGCCATGGGCAGAATCGGTGTTCCATCTTTATATCGTAAGAGTTCCTAACCGTAAATCGGTTCAGAAAAAACTCGAAGATAAAAAAATAGGAACCGGCCTTCATTATCCGATACCTTTGCATTTGCAAAAAGCTTATATCCATCTGCACTACCGGCCCGGCGACTTTCCGGTTACGGAAAAAACCTCGGAAGAAATACTTTCTCTTCCAATGTTTCCCGTCCTGACAAAAGAACAGCAGGATTATGTGATAGATTCTTTAAGAGAGGCGGTGGAAGATTAAAAGTCATAGTCTAAGGTCTGCGGCAATCTTCCGGTTTCTGTTTCCAGAATATATCAAACTCTGGTGCAGGTTCTGTACGAGGTTTACTATTGAACAAAACCTATCTTTCGTGTATGAATATTTTCTTCTCCGTTTCCGTTTCTTATCTTTATTACGGCAAGATAGGTTCCGATCCCCACATACCTTCCCTTACGGTTGTCACCTTTCCATACTGCTCTGAATCCTTTATTGAAAGGTAAAAATTCAGCGTGTTTGATAACATTGCCTACGGCGTCATAAATTGTGAGAGTTGCCTTTACCTTTGTTTCGTCAAAAGGCGCCGTAGGCAACAGAACAATTGCGGTTCCGATTCCGCTTCCGAAGAGAGGTCCTTTTATAATAGTATTCTTTGTAAATGGATTCGACGATATTCTTATATTCCATAACGTTTGCGGCCATTGAACCTGCAGTAATACGCGTCGGTTTTTCGGATTGGACTGAATAACTCCTCCGCTGTCGCAGAGGTTCGCCCGTGGATCGATCCATATCGTATCGCCGGCAGAGGCGAAGGAGAGCGTATCTGGATGGATTGAAAGCACAGAAAATCGGTATGAATTGAAAACCGTGCCGTTGCGTCCCAGATACGCAACTGTAAAGCTATAGCGTAAGCCGTCTTTTTTTGCCGAAAGAATAAACGGCGAAGTGCCGAATTGTTCCGTAAGGCTTTCCGAAAAGGTAACCGTTAGTATGTCGTTACCGCGTCTGTCGTCGGCGGTATACTCGCCAGGCTGAAGCACAGCCGATACTATTACCGGAGCCGCGCTGTCGGCGGCCCTCAAGTTGCGGGAAACTCCGGGAAAGGCGCGATAACCCACCGTCACATACATTACTCCGCCGGTATTTATCGTATTCAGAAGTGCAATGGAGTCGCCAATATTGACTATATAGATCGAATCGTCCAAGCTAGTGCATAACGAAGCCGGAATCCTGAAAAAAGCTGCATTCCGCTGGATGATAATAGTTTCCAGTTCCGATTGTTCGACTTTTCGTTTGAATTTTATTCTTACCTGATCGATAATCCCGTCGGCGTCGGTATCAAGATACCATGACGCGGAAATCGAGGCGGCGCCGAACCTCAGTCCCAGTTCTACCGAACGGTTCAGATCATGCGCGCGGTTTGAGCTTCTGTCAGAAAGAGTGCCTCCTACACTTGCCGGAATGAGTCTCAGTCTGTCGCCGGCCTCGACTTTCACTTTCCGGCCATCCTCCGACGGAACCGCCTGTATTGTGAATGTCGAGTCGTTTATATATGAAATTATTTGCAGAATGGTAAAAGCTATCGTATCTCCGGTACTCTCTTTTATAAGCTGAAGCTGACGGCCGATAACGGATGCGTTTATCAGCGGTTCCGAAAAGGTTATGAAAAGAATGTCGGGATCGGATCCCTCGTTTTCCAGAACATCGGCCGCAATAATCGCCGGCGAGACGCCGTCTGTAAAGGCCTTCGAACTGCTCTCCCGCCCGGTTCCGACAGTCATGAACATAACGGCGGTTCCCTCCGGTTTGCAATCTTTTTCAATATCCGGAGGCAAAGGCACTTCAAGTCTTGTTCCAATAACTTTTATATTATTAGCCGTTACTGCGATCGATCCGCCGCGATAGTTTATAACCACCGAATCCAGTCTCTTATCTGTTGTAAAAGTGTCGGAAATCGTCAGGTAAAGAATATCCGGCGACAGATCCGCATTTTCATCTGCCATAACTCCGGATACTATTACGGGGTAGGGAGGTTTTGCTTTCGTAATAATAAGCACGGAGTCGGGTTTGAGATCCGGATTATGATTGACCGCAAGCCAGGTCCTTCCCGCATTTACTTTTGTCAATATACATCTTGATGGATCTACGGTCGAGCGTACGACTCTTACCACTGTGGTATCGCGTACCGTCCAGGAAGGATCGGTAGCGTAATTCAGAAACGTCTGTGCGGCGTCTCTTATAACTGCATAAGCCTCGGTTGTATTTTCAAGTATGTCTATCACGATGGAATCCACTTTGGCGTCTCTTTTCGGATCAAGCGGAACCTCATCCACTAGAATGTCCAGATGGTGTGCCGGCAACGCAGCAACGGTAAAGGGAATCGTTCCACCCTGCGAAGGATCATGGCTCAAATGATAACGAATAAGATAATTCCCCGGAGGTAAACCGCTGATTGCCGAAGTGTCGATTATTATGGAAGACGCTCCCTCAATCGTAATGCCGCCGTAGGAAGTTCCGGTTTTAAGAGCAGTAGGCGGTGTGGCCGGAAACGGCGGCCCTTCGATATAGAATTCGACAATTGCTTTCTGGGTATCTATCACAGTCTGTCCAGGGTCGCATGAAAGATTGTTCTTTAAGATTTTTTCGAACATATCGTACCTTTTCGTAGTCGGGGAAACTGTTGTAACCTTTGTAAAAAGGCTCGATGATGTTCTAAGTTTTATGGAGGTAACTATGCGGAAATTCGATCCGCAGCAGTTGCGCTCAACAAAGAACCCCTTGAAACTGTAAGTGTTTCCTACTATCAAACCAAGAGTATCTAGGTTGACCGTGCCTTCGCACGGATTATGAATGCCGCCTATATCAACCACGAGACGGTTGTTTATGAAAACCCATACGTCGTCGTCGCCTCTGAAATAAAACGTCTGTCCCTTTCGATACTCGAACTCAGCCGCCAGTTCCAGCGTGAAATAGTAGTTATGTGGATTGCCGTTATTATCCTGACCGCCGCCGTAACGCGGATTTGGAACGGTTTTAGCGGCATCCAGATAGCGAAAGCTGTCGGCCGGGAAAAAGTAGTTGGTGTCGTATTCATAGAGGCCGTCTTCATTTTTCGTTAGTTTAAGATTGTAGCACATCGCATTTGTATAACCATTAATTACTGTTTCGGTGGTGAACCAGTTGAACCTGTCTATCTGACAGGTACTTTTTGCGGCTACAGGCTTCCCGTTTGCGTCTAGTTGAGGCCTTACCATACCTGGAATGATGTGGTTGTAACTGCTGTCCGCCCCGCATCCCCGTTTTGTTTCGCCTACGGCAAAGTCCGGATGAGACGTGTCCCAGTCGCGCAATATTGCGGCAAGATAGAGAGTGCGTTCGCATGGTGCAGATTGGCCGGGATAGGAAGTATAGACAACCGGTAAACCGTTAGGATAAGGCACCGGAAGCACCCATGCGGTATCTGCCGCCTTCAATGCCGAAGAAAGATCAATATATCCTCCGTCACCCATTCCGATTGATGAAAAGAGTGTACTGTCAAGTGAATTTCTGAACTTAACTCTGGCTGAATCAACCGGTCCGAAATAGGGGTATTTGAACCACCCGCAACGGGTGATACTGGTATCCATACGCATCTTCGGAGAACCGTAACCTTGTATAACCACCTGCGGTGCGCCTATGTTCCATGGATTTAGAAAATATATAAATTTGGTTCCGGGCGGCGGTTTATCGCTTATCACCGGCCTTGACAACGAATCAGGGATTAGAATCCAAAGTTCCTTTGTCTTTTCCGGAAATCCCATGAGGAGGCTGTCGAGCCGGAAATTGACGGTGTAAGTAACTCTCCCCTGCCATACATCAGGGCCGCACCAGTTTACTATTGTAAAATTCACGTCGGTCTTAGGGTAAGTATAATAGAACCATCCCCCGCCTTCCGGAATCATAGCGGATCCCGGGTAATATCCAACATAATTATTTCCTCCCATTCGCAAAGAATCTCTATGACCTGCACACGTATCATTGCGCCAGGGGTTCAATACATGGACGACGGCGTCGGCATATAAATTACCGCACAGAAGCAACCCGAATGATAATAATCCTAGAATTCTACTCGGCATATTTTTACGAGCCATTTTATCTATCCTCTATGTCAATGATATTCAAATATTTTTATTCTATAATCAGAATACCATTTACGGCATTGATCCGTCCGTTTTCCGTCGTTGTTCTCATCAATCTGCCGGATATTGAATATCTTCTGTATTCGTTTAAATTTACTTTTGAATTACCTGCCGGGAAAATAATCCTCGTAGGCATAATTCTTTTTTGTAAAGACAAAAAAGAGCTTTTTGATATTGACCCTACCTTCGGCGCCTCCGTAATCCTGCCCGTAAACGACGGCCAGCCGTCGTCGAAGTAAAGGGGACGTATCTGGAGCATCGAAGCGCCGTTTCTGGTTGCATCGTAGTAGTGGTTTACGCAGAAAAGAGTGTCGTTTTCGATAAAAATGCCGTTATGTCCCGGTCCCTTGCGAACATCGTCGCCAGCATCTATTATTTCTCCTCCGCCATTGAGCATATCTATACCTTTTTTATCTTTATACGGGCCCTTTATGTTATCGGAACGTCCGACCACTATTTTATAGGTGCTATTTACTCCCTGGCAGCATTTATCCCACGAAACAAAAAGATAATAGTACCCCCATTTGCACAAACACGGCGCTTCGATACCGGAGCGATGCTGGGCAATAGAAATATATGCCGTATTGGGAAGCGGTTTCCCGGTTGCCGGATCGCATTCGACAAGTTTTATGCCCGACCAGAACGAGCCGAAAGCCAGCCAGAGTCTGCCGTCGTCATCCTGAAATACGGAAGGGTCGATACAGTTATAGTCGTCTGAAGCCTGCGATCTGACCACCACGCCATGATCGGTCCAGTTCGGTTCCGTCAATGTAGGCGAAGTCGCAAGACCTATTGCCGAGGTGTTCTTTCCGAATGTTGATACCGAATAGTAAAGCCAGTATTTATTATCTCTGTATATAATATCTGGCGCCCAGAAATCCGAACCGTTATTACCGGGAACCTCCGTTTTCACCCAGGACGGAGCCTGTAGGCCCGAACTAGCGGCTCTCCAAGTAATTCTATCGCTCGACATTTTACCGGCAATCCGCATCCCTGTATAATAAATCCGATAAGTAGAGGTCGCTTTTTCTTTGATCATTACAGGGTCATGTACGCCAAGATCACCTTTGAGAGGGTTTACATAAGTCTGAGCGGAAATAATGAATGAGGCCATATTAAGGGCAAAAGGAATAGTTAATAAGATAAAAAGGATGTTTGAATAAAAACGGCTGTTTACCCTCACCCCGTCCCCCTTTAACAACGCCATTTTTTCAGTATATATAAATAAAATTTAAAATTGATTTTTGTTGATTAATATAAATTTTTTATTTAAAGTTTTTTCTGAATAGAGAGACAATTTGCGAAAAATCATCCACATGCAGCTACCTTTTCCCGCGGAGGTGAGTTCATATTTTTATTTACTGCAAATTTTTCACTATTAATTCCCTTGTTGCCGCTTCCAGTCTCACGGCATCTTACCATTACCTCATGCAGTCTCGCAGCCTGCATCATAAATGTTTCCAGCCGCGCCTCGTCTATCTGCGACAGGGGATTCCCGTCGAGTTCAAGACACAGAAAAGGCAATACATCGATATGTTCCTTAACGTCCGAGTAGTTTTTAAAATAACCGGCATTGGCAACCGCCCTCTGCTTGCCTTCGACCGTCATCTCGACTGTAGCAACCGCCTCTGTCATACGGCTGTTCATGCATCCAAAAGGTCCTACAAGCAATGTACCGCAATACTTGTCAATATAATGGTAAAGCGCCGCTCCTGTCGAGAGCCCCGGCTCACCTGTAAGTTCGAGTGGGAAAAAATGGGTCGAATGGGAGAGGTATTTACGGATATCAATAAGATCCATATCGTACAGCCCCGATTTCATAAGAATTTTTTTTATCTTTCTCTCATAATAGTCATGCACAAAATCAGATATAATATATTCGATTTTTCCAATCAGATTTCTCTTTTCGGTCAGCATTTTGATATCTCGTAAAAAGTCGGTATAACGCACCCATTCCGAAACATGGGCGTCAAGCATTACAAAGCCGTTTTCAGCAAGCTTTTCAGGGATGCCCATTAGTGAAAAATGGTCACGGCGCACGAATATCTCCCCAACCAAACCTATATACATAGGATTCCTGAAAGGCCGCGACAGAGGAATCTTCGAAAAAACCTCTGCGCTCATACGGAGCTGATCGAAAAACGAAACTTTACTGCTGCGATCAATACTTGCCCATATTTTAGAAGTTTCTTCTTCGAAAATCTTCAGAGCCCACGTCCTGTCGGCCGCATAAACCTTTAGGACGCTTCGAATATCGTCGAGAATATCACCTGCATATAATGCCTTTGCCGCATTAATTCTGAAAGCAGGCCCAAGCCCCGCATAACCGTCATCGTTTGTAAGGATACACTGTGCTACATCTCGTATCTTTAGTTTCTCTATTATCCTATCGACCATTATAGCATACTGCCCAACCCTGCAACAGCCTCCCGACCCTACATTCATCAGTATAAGTTTTTCTTCGGGATTTTTTCGGTATTTTAGATATTTAAGTAAAGATCCTATTATTATCATAATGGGAAGGCACTCCTTACCCGTCATAACAGCTTTTGCCATGTCAAGCGCCTCTCTGTCGCAAACCGGCAACGCTTCTGCGTTCCAGTCTATAGAACGAAGAGCTGCGGCCATTCCCTCTGCAAAAAGATTTCCCATTGATGGTATTACAGCCTTTACTTTCGGATCCTTTACGCTAAAACGATTGAGATCAGAATCAACAACAAATACTTTTCCGCTCTGCGTTACTTTTAATTTTGCAGGACGAAACTCGGAAACCTGCACTTTTATGTTTTCCTTCACTTTGAGATAATTTCTTATAACGTCAAGAAACGCCTCGATTCGTGTGTTTACGCCTGCATCGGCGGTATGGGTATCCACTTCTATAGTCAGCGACGGCTTTGTGCCCATAAGGTCGCGGAAATGGGTAAGCATCATGGAATCCAGTGCGCAAAGGAAGTTTGTAATATAGCAACCGAAAAGCTGAGGGTGACGCTTAATAATCTGTGCCGCCTTAATAATTCTCTGTCCCATTTCCCAATAGGTGTTTCTGTAGTTCGGTTCCTCTTCGTAAAGTAGAAAATCGAAGGGTATTATCTCGTAACCTCTTGACGCAAACTTATTGGGGATTCCCTTGTTTGCCTCGTCCGCAAAAGCATTATACGGTCGCCCAAGCAGGACGATTGCAAACCTGTCGGGGTTCTTTTCAAGATCAGCAAGGATCCGACGTCCTTCTGCTTTCATAGCTTTAAAATAATCCATAAGCGTATGGTATGCTTTTCTGTAAGCCCGTTTTCCTTCACGGGCGCTAAAGCCCAACTGACAGGCTATATTTACAAACTGCTTTTCTTCCGCATCGTAACCGCTCATAAAGTTGAGAACAGGGGCAATAAGTTTTGGAGGATTTGGATGATCACGCAGAAATGTAGCTCTCAGATACCATGGTTCGCCCTGTAAAAACATGCAGGTAGTCTGAAACTCTATTCTGTACTCTTTCTGATCCGAAACATGCATTTCTTTGATGTGTGGTATAAAAACATAGTCGGGTTTTTTCGAGAGGAGATTTTGGAACATTCCCAGTGAGTTCTTGCCCGACAGGCAGTAACTTGTCATACCTTTATCTATTCCCGACTGTTCAACAGTGTCCGGCAGTACTACTCTGCAGCCCAGCTCGTTGAAAAAAGTATAATATAAAGGGTAGAGAGTGTACGTGTGGAACGAACGATTAAGACCGATTACAGGAGCATTATCCTTTACTTTTGCTTCTCTCACTGATTTGGCAAATGTAAGATTCTGTCTTGTTTCCACATGGTTGAGTTGTTCCGCCTCAACTTTTATCTTCCTCATAATATTGTAATATTTATTACATGCGCCACCGAACGGGATTTTTTTCCCTGCCACATGGATCATATTGATTGTACATTTACGATCGCAATGTTCAGGCATTCCTCGGCACGTAAAGGATTTTCCGTATTCAACCTCCCTGCCAGCGAGTTCGAGTAGATCGAATTTTTTCTTTGGTATAATGCCAAGAGCCATCATCCTTGAGCACTCGAGCGCAACACCGTAGGCTCCCATAAGGCCGGGTTCAGGAGGAACTACTATTTTTTTGCCGATAATCGCCGCCATGGCAATAGGTACAGCCCGGTTATAACATACACCACCCTGCATAAAAACCTTTCTGCCGATCTGTCGGGCTCCTTTGACACGATTTATGTAGTTAATACATATAGAGTATACCAATCCTGCGATTATATCTTCTCTCTTTATACCTTCCTGAAGCGCAGTATTAATATCCGATGCTATGAAGGCGGCACACTGATCGGAAAAGTTCGGTGGATTATCGGCGGAAAGGGCAATACCAGCAATATCATCCATCCTTACTCCGAGCGACTCGAAAGCTGATTCCTCAAGAAAGCTTCCTGTCCCTGCAGAGCATGCTTCGTTCATGGCATAATCCGAAGCAACCATATTTGTAAGCAAAATGTATTTGGCGTCCTGTCCGCCGATTTCGAAAATAGTATCCACTTCAGAATCGAAATGAGCTGCGGCACGCGCATGAGCAATTATTTCATTTACTATACCTTCGGTGTCGGCATGCAGAGCTGCAATATATCTCCCGCTTCCTGTAACTCCTATACCTACTATATTTAACGGTACACCATTAAGCTGTCTGTGCAACGAAGCATAGCATTCCCTAGACGCCTTTACTGGATTTCCGTTTGTACGAAGATAAACCGCCTTAAGAATCTTTTCGTCCCTAAGACGGAAAACCACTGCCTTTGTAGTTGTTGAACCCACATCTAGTCCGATAATGCACTCATCGTGACTTTGCGGCTCCCCGAAGGGCATTGTTTTGAATTCCACCTCGGATTCAAACTCTCTTAACGGTTTGTGGAAGGTAAATGACGAAACCGTGTCGGAAAAGTAATTCCGCAAATCCAACATTACTTTTTGTTTTGTCTCAAGTGCCCATAGCGCCGATCCTAGAGCCTCGAAATAGGCAGCCTCTTCCGGTACGGTAACCAGTTCCAAAGCATTCTTTAAAAAGTTGATAACCACGTCGTTGCGTGATACACCTCCCACTATCATCACTTTTCTAGCACCTATTTTTATCAGCAGTTCCTCTATTTTGCCCGCGATCATACGCGACAGTCCGGCCGTTACATCGGCAATAGACTCTCCTTTGTTAAGAGCATGAGTACAATCCGACTTACAGAAGACAGAACACCGGCCCGAAAGCTGGTGAGGATTTTTCGATGTGCGGGAAAGGCGTATTGCTTCCTCGATGGTAACATTCATACGGCTGATTTGCTGGAGGAAAAACTCTCCGGTACCCGAGGCGCATTTATTGCCTGAACTTATACGTGAAATATGTCCCTTTTTATCCATCTGATACGCCATAAAGGTCTCCCCGCCAGCGGAAACCACGGCGTCGTATTCCATTTTCTCCTTATTTACAAAAGCATAAGCATATTCCGTAGCTTTGGATTCTATAATGGAGGGGATATTAAGCATATTTCGGTACTTTCGTCCCGTAGCGCCAAGATAGGTGCCTGAAAAGTCGACGGCGTCAAGACGCCTTTTAAGAGTAGCTTTAGGGTCGCCGTTATGAGACTCCGAAATTGCGCTTATAACTTTTATACTACCTTCTTCGCTGCGTTTAATCTCTGCAAGAGTAAATGAAGTGGCGCCCAGACAGATGCCTATTGATCTTGTAAAATCACTGGTGTTTGTATTCATAATCATAATAGATTGTATCCTTCTATAAATTTATTATGTTGCTTCCCCGGAATCGTTTTCTATTCTTTTCTTAGATTTTTATGTGATTTTTTTCCTGCTTTCTGCTCAACGATATTTCGATGTTAAGAAAAATAATAAAATAATAAGTCAGGAAATTAAGGTTTATCAATAATAGGTCTTTTATACGCGGAAACGATATTTCAGAAACATTGACAATAGTAATATCAGAAGGCATATTATAAGCTCTATATACTTACATCATATTTTCATCTTCTTTTTTAAGAGTAATTTAAGTAAGGTTTCGATTTATGACGTCAATAGCTGCTGTTGTCGTATGGAATAATGTAAATGAAAGGGATTCGATACGCCTGGTCGACTGTCTTCATAACTGTGCGTCGATAAAAGCTATTGCAGCGCTGTCGCATGGCTGCACCAAAGACCATGCGGCAAACATCGATACAATTAATGTGTCAAATCTGTGGTCGAAGAAAGCCGTTACCGACACTCTTAAATGGTTTGGTTCCGCCGGGGCTGAAGATCTTATGCTGATCACCGGATCAGGCTTTCTGACATTTTATCCTGATTCTCTGCGTCGAATGTATCTTTGTCTTCATGATTCCGCAGCATCGGTTGTATATGGCGATTATTACGAAATTCTCGAAGACGGCAGTTTACGCCTACACCCGCTTATAGATTATCAGACCGGAAGTATACGCGATGACTTTGATTTCGGTATGATAATTCTAATCAACGGCTCATTTCTGGGAGATATAAGAAAAAGTATTGAACAAAGCGCTTCCGATTTCCTATATGGGGGTTTATATGACCTCAGGCTTCGGCTTTCAGAGAAGGCACCAATTGTTCATATACCGGAACCTTTGTATTGTTGCAAATGTAAATTCAATAACTCCACCGGTTCGGACCTTTTTGCATACGTAGATCCATCAAACCGAAATTTTCAGGTCGAGATGGAGAAAATAGCAACAGATCATCTGAAGCGTATCGGTGCTTTTATTCAGGGGCCGGCTTCATCGCCGCCTGAAAAGGAAGGCAATTTTCCGGTAGAGGCGAGCGTTGTAATTCCAGTAAAAAATCGTGTTCGGACAATAGGGGAAGCTATACAAAGTGCACTTTCACAAAAGACTTCATTTCCATATAATGTGATTGTTATCGATAACCATTCAGAGGATGGGACTACAGATATTGTGTCGACTATTGCAAAAAATGATAACAGGCTTGTTCATATAATTCCTCATCGTAAAGACCTGCAAATAGGTGGCTGTTGGAACGAGGCGATTTATTCCGATATCTGCGGGAAATATGCAGTACAGCTCGACAGCGACGATCTCTATACTGATTGCGGTGTGCTGGAAAGAATAATTTCAGAATTTTATAAAAAGCCTTATTCTCTTGTAATAGGTTCATATACTACCGTGGATTTCAATTTACAACCGCGCCCTCCCGGACTTGTAGATCATCGTGAGTGGACAGATGAAAACGGGCTTAACAATATTCTTCGCGTAGCGGGGCTTGGAGCGCCGAGGGCGTATCATGTCCCTACTTTGCGGCTTTATGGTTTTCCGAATGTAAGTTATGGCGAAGATTATGCCGTAGTGCTTAGACTATGCAGAACCTACCCCGTAGGACGAATCTACGATCCGGTTTACTGGTGCCGTAGATGGGAAGGAAATACGGACGGTTCTCTTTCCCTCGAAACCGCAAACAGATATAACTATTATAAAGATTATCTCCGTACATTGGAAATTAATTCACGGATGCAACGGAAGGACGACAGGTGAACGGCTGGAAGGAGAGATTAATAGAAACTGACGATATCAAGATTCCGCTTATAGAAAGAGTGTATGAACTGTTCCGGAAACAAAGAACCGAATGGGAAGAGTTCCGAAACAATGAGAAGCTTCTGGGAACCCTCACAACTAAGATATTTATAAATAACGGAATGCGGATAGTTGTACAGGCAAATCCAGGCCGTTCTGTATCTATAAACGCAAAAGTAGATCCTGAATCAATAGGAAAACGGCCGTGCTTCCTTTGTCCCTCTAGTTTACCTTCGTCAGAGAAAGGAATTGCTTTCGGGGAATATATTCTATTGCCTAACCCCTATCCGATTCTGAAATATCATATGACAATTGCTTATAAAGAACATATTCCACAGCAGATCGAAGGTCGTATATATGATCTGTGCATCCTCGCACGAACCCTTGGTCCCGACATGTTTGTCTTATATAATGGTCCCCGCTGCGGGGCTTCGGCGCCCGACCATATGCATTTCCAGGCATGTTGCAGCAGCGGAGTACCTCTTTTCGAACAACTACCGGCTGATTATGTCGTAAACAAACCGGTACCTCTTACAATATGGGGCAGACACATGTTTACGGGTAGGTTTACAAACGACAAGATTGCGGCAGATTTTATTCAATCGGTTCTTGATGGATTAAAGAATATGCTTAATGAAAAAAATGAACCTATGATAAATATCGTTGCTTATTATAATAACGAAAAACTGATGATAACTTTATTCCCGCGAAAAAAACACAGAAGCTCCTGTTTTTTCGCAAAAGGCGAAAACAGAATCTCAATAAGTCCGGCAGCAATGGAAATGGCGGGGATTGTGGTGGTTGCCGATAAAGATCATCTCGAAAGGGTAAATGAAAAGGTTATTTTAAATATGTATGATGAAATTACTATCGATGAAGTATTATTCAACCGGTTGGCTGCCGATATAATATGACTGATGAGCCTTTGATTGCGGTAGGTCTTATAGAAAAAGCCCGATCGGTAGATATCGAGCTATTGAATGAATTTATCGGGAGTAATGGTTTTGTCTTTTCTCCGGGCAAATATACTGTCACATGTAAAGACGGTCGCCTTGTTTATATAGATAAATTGCGATCCGAGTGGGATAAACTTGTTCTTACTCCCGTATCACCACAATGCCGTTTCCGTATAGAATTCACAATTGGAATAGGATTTCACTGGCAGCAGCGTTTGCGGGGGACGTTTACAGGAGGGCTCCGTTTTCTTCCAAAGCCGGGTGATGTTATCACGGTTATCAATGATGTTCCTCTTGAATCATACATATTATCTGTCTGCTGTTCGGAAATGAATTCTAATGCGCCGATTGATTTTTTAAAGGCACATGCCATAATTTCGCGAAGCTGGCTGATGTCACAACTCAAATTTAAATCAAAAACCATTTCATCTACACATAATACCCTACCCTCAAGTAGAGAAAACGAAATAATTCGATGGTATGACCGTCAGTTCCATAAAGATTTCGACGTATGTGCCGACGATCATTGTCAGCGCTATCAGGGAATAGATACTATTTCTTCAGACAGCGTAACCGGAAATATCAAAGAAACCAGGGGTATTATTCTTGCTTACAAGGGAGAACCCTGTGACGCACGTTTTTCAAAATGCTGCGGCGGGATAACGGAAGATTACCGTACAGCGTGGGATGACGTATTTCATCCCTACCTCGTCCCCGTTGTTGACTATTATGAAGGTATGTTGCCAAATGGAGCATCTCTGACAGACGAGATCGCAGTTCGTGATTTCATTATCTCTCCACCTCAGGCATACTGCAACTGCGGCGACAATGAGTTTCTTAAGAGAATACTTAACAATTACGATCTTAAAACACAGGCCTTTTTCAGATGGAGCGTGAAAATAACGCATGAAGAAATAGCGTTTTTTTTAAAGCAGAAACTGAATCTTGATCTGGGGCGTATCATAAAGCTTGAGGCGGTTGAACGTGGCTTTTCATATAGAATAAAAAAGCTTAGGATTACAGGCGGGAAAGGATCGGTTGTTGTCGGTAAAGAGCTTGAGATAAGACGTATTCTTTCTTCTTCCCATCTGTATAGTTCCGCATTCATTGTAGACGCCGAAGGATCTGTTGAACGCCCCGATTCCTTCGTCTTAAGAGGTGCGGGATGGGGGCATGGCGTGGGTTTATGCCAGATAGGTGCGGCTGTAATGGCATGTAGAGGGGCAGGATACATGGAAATACTGAGTCACTACTATCCGTCTGCAAATATGGAATGTGTATATTGACAAATTTTTAATATACCTATTGACAAAGAAATCTTCTACTCCGTTTCTATATGCATAATTCCCTCAATGCCTTTTCTATAATTATGCTTTCTTTCTCCGTAAGAGCTGGATATAGTGGTATTGATAATAATTCTCCGAATAGTCTCTGGGTAACCGGAAATCCCGTTTGCTTCAGGTAAGCATGAAAAGGTTTGAAAACAGGTTGAACACAGCTGATATTCCGATTGTTGAAATACCGAATTACCGCTCCCTTATACCTTCGACTTGTCCGTATTATAAACCTGTAATATATCGGCTTTACAGAAGCTGTCACAACCGGAAAATGAGAAATATATTTATTGTTAGTCAAAGCTTTTAAATATATTGAGGCAAGTTTGCGACGTCTTCGTATAAATGACGGAAGTCTTTCAAGCTGTACGCGTATAATGGCTGCCTGTATATCGGTTAGTTTTATATTGATATTAGGTTCCCAGTGGTTGCATCTGTCATATTCCCTGAATTTATCCAGGCGTCTTGCAATATCAGAATCACTACAGGCCACGAATCCTCCTTCACCTGCACATAATACCTTTGTAGCATAGAAGGAAAATACCGATATTGACGTGAGAGCTCCTACCATACTTCCGTCTATTTCTGCGCCTATACACTGGGCACAGTCCTCTATTACCGGAATTCCGAGTTGCCTTTCAATCGTATGTGCAGGCGCCGGATATCCGAAAAGATGAGGAACTATTACGGCTCCTGTATTTTTTTTTATGACCGCCTTAACGGTATTTACACTCATCATAGCATTATCGTCTTCCACATCGCAAAGAATAGGTTCTGCTCCGGTCAGAAAAACAGCATTTGCCAGAGCGGTACAGGCATATGAGGGTATTACTACCGTGTCGTCTTGCGATATTCCAAGCGCTTTTAATGCGGCATAAATGGCCGCCGTACCTGAAGATACTGCAAGTCCATATCTATGTCCTGTAAAAGCGCATAATTCTTTTTCTAATTCAAACACTTCCTTTCCGTGTGCTATTTCTCCACTTATCATTACCTTTTTTACCGCATTATACTCTTTATCACCAATCAATGGTTTCGAGTGAGGAATCACAACTGCATCCTCCCCATTAGAATATCGTATGCATTATGCCCACAGTTGAAAATAAGATCGATTGCAGAAAGATCGGCTATAAAATCATTTGCCCCTTTGCACCAGAGTTGAGGATAGCGGGGGGAATGAAAATCCTGAAAAACAACCGAAATACCTGCTTCTTCAAAAAGCTTCATATCCATATAATCCTTCCCCCCCTTTCCTGCAAGATATGTATCGGCTCCCAAACAGCGGCATATTTCTACCAGACGTTTTGTAGAGACCCCTTCGGTCTTCAGAGATGAAGCTGTTTGTATAGGGGTAGAAATTCCAATACATTCCGCAAGTAGTTTTATCGATTCAATATTACATACGCTAAGCATTGTGAAATTAGTATTGAAAAAATCGGTAAATTTTGGAAAATACTGCTGAAAAAAAAGGCTTTTCCGATAACATAATTCTATCGACCTGATATGTTTTTCCCTCCATTGCTGATTACAGGCAATATAAACTTTGTTTATTAATTGCGGAAATCGGTATGTTGTTGGGACACTTATCCATTGTTCCCCATTCGGCCCTTTTATGCGATTTCTGTGTTGCCATTCATTTTTTTTAAACTGAACATTGTCAAGCATTACAAAAATATCCGCCGAGGCCATTTTATGGAAATACCCTAACCAAGGCATATATTGAGGTTGATGAATAGCTACTATCATTTATCCGCCTATAACCTCTCCGTTTCTGGTTTTCCCATATCTTTTATATGCATACTTATTATATAGTTTTTCTATTGTGTCGATCATAACTTCCTTGCTAAATCTCGGATTCACCCACTGCCGGCATAATCGCGCATTTTCAGCCGCATTTCGGCGTTTATTATACATATCTTCGATAGCGGCGGCCAATTCTTTATAATCGTAAGGAGAAACCAACCGACCCGTTACTCCCACTAAAATTACTTCGGCTATACCGCCCACACGCGAGCCTATTATCTGTAAACCACTTGCCTGTGCCTCTACAAACGCTCTGCCCATTCCTTCGTTCAGAGAACACATAACAAAAAGATCAAAAGCTTTCAGCAACCGCGGAATATCATCACGCCAACCCAGTATTATTACTCTATCTATAAGGTTCAAACTTCTAATTCTTTCGGTAAGCTGGTTTCGTAATATTCCGTCTCCGACAAACACAAATATTATGTTTTGATATTTTGGTTTAAGAATGCCTGCTGCAGAAATGATGAGCTGATGGTTCTTAACCGGATCGAGCCGCGCTACGGTTCCTATAATATATTTATCTACCGGCAATCCGAGATTTCGGCGCAGAGAATTTTTATCTCTGTCATCCCTCAGATAGGGGGTAAGATCGATACCGCTAAGTACGGGTACTATTCTATCCGGTTTACCTATACGACGATCAAGATAATCCCTACGTTCGCTTTCCGTAAGTGTTATTAATAAAGTCGTCTTATAAGTAACAATCCTCTCGAGCACAATTAAAATCTTTGTTTTCAGAGGTGAAAAATAACCGTAGAATATATGGCCATGCGGCGTATGAATTATACATCGTACCCCGGCAAATATACCGGCGATTCTGCCAACAATGCCGGCTTTCGAAGTATGGGTATGAAGAATATCGCATGGATTTTTTTTAAGATATGAATATAGTTGGAAAACTATTATAATATCGCGCAACGGCGAGATCTCTCGTACAAGATTATCGAATCTCTTAATTTTAATCCCTATTTGTTCCGCCTCATTTTCGTTACTGCTTGGCGGTAGATCGCTAATTCCGCAAATTATCTCGACCCTGTGACCACGTAATCGGCTGCCTATGGCAGTAAGAAGAGTATTTTCAGCGCTCCCCCCCTTGTCAAGTCTAGTAATAATATGAAGAATGCGAAGTGAATTCATCCGTTTTTTTAACTTATTTGAACCGTCGGCAGATTTACATTCGATCCGCCTAATTAATGCAGTTTGTTCCATCAAACAAGTATATCATATTAATTGTTAAAACAAAATGACAAATCCCGATATAACATACAGGCTCCCGCCATCTTGTTTAGTTGTTTTCAAAGTGCTATAATTGAAACATGATAATAGGTATCGACGGCCGTGAAATAGAAGATGGTATTTTCACAGGCATCGGACAGGTATTGAACAATTTCCTTAATTTTTTCGAATATCTTAACGACGACAACAGGATAATTCTTTTTACAAATAAAAAATGCATATATAAATCCGGAAGTAGAATTTCAAATATTGTATCTGCAGCATCTCCTATAACCATTTATTGGGATCAGATCGTACTGCCGACTCTTATAAAAAAATACAAAGTCTCTTTTTTCTATTCGCCTTATTATAAAGTTCCTCTTGCAACATCTGTTCCCATAATTTCCACCATATTCGATCTTATGTACATCTACTATCCGGTAAAATGGAAAGGCAACAATTTTTTCTCGCGTTTATATTACCGTTTGATCGGTAAAATTATGGCTGCCAAGGCACGTATTATCTTTACATGTTCAAATTATTCCAAAAACGAAATAATCCGTTCCTATGGAGTCACACCCGGCAAGGTCGAAGTAATTCAATTGGGCATTTCAGAAAAATACAGGCGTCTGGAGGATAGGACTATAATAGACGGCGTTAAACGCAAATTCGGAATCGATTTACCCTATTTGCTTTATTGCGGAAATTTCAAACCTCATAAGAATGTTTCCGTTCTTATCGACGCCTTCGAAATGGTACGCAACTCGGGGTTTAAGATAATGCTTGTCCTTGCAGGCAATAAAAGTGGTGATTTTTTATCGACAGCAAAAAGGATCGGCATTTCCTCACACGCCGGCGCAATTATTACTACCGGAAATATTACACAGGAAGAGCAGATTGCGCTATACAACGGCGCAGCAGTATTCGTTTTTCCTTCACTTTACGAAGGGTTTGGTTTTCCTCCTCTCGAAGCAATGGCATGCGGTACGGCGGTGATATCCTCCGACCGTACGTCGCTGAGTGAAGTGGTAGGCGACGCGGCACTTATATGTAACCCTCTTAACGCTGCCGACATTGCAGATAAGATAATATATATGTTACAAAATGAAGACGTCCGGAGCCTATATATCGGGCGCGGACTCAGGCGGGCACAACTATTTGTAAACTCTCAGTTCTGTAATCGTTTCTACACTATGCTTCTATCATGCAGCAGAAACATGCGATCAAAATAGTTTATGAACAAAAAATCACTTATAAATAGAAATAATACAAAAATTATCTCACCTTATATAAACCCTTTCAAATTTCCTGATCTTTTGCGCTGGCGTTATCTAATCTATCTATTTGTCAAGAGAGACTTTAAAGTTTATTACCAGCAGACAATTTTTGGTCCTCTATGGTATCTCATTCAGCCGCTTGCTTCCACATCCGTCCTCTCGATTATTTTCGGGAGAATAGTCAGGCTGCCTACGGATGAAATACCCCACTTTCTTTTTTATTTTTCAGGAAACATTGTGTGGAGTTTTTTCTGTGACTGTTTTACACGTGCGTCACAATCTTTTGTTTCGACAAGACACAATTTAAGCTACGCTACATTTCCTCGTCTGACAATACCAATTGCGGGAGTTTTGTCGGCATTCATTCAATTCGGACTGCAGTTCTTGCTTTTTATTATAATTTATTTATTGTATTACGGAGATATTTTTAAATTATCATTCAACCTTCTACTTTTATTACCGTCATTAATACAGCTATCATTTATCGGCATAGGTGGAGGCCTACTCATTGCATCTCTTACTTCGAAATACAGAGATCTTTCGCATCTGACCGGTTTCGGAATGCAGTTGCTTTACTTTTGTACACCTCTCATTTATCCTTTATCGATGGTTCCATCCGGCTTAAGAAGCCTATATGCTGCAAATCCCCTTACCTCAATTATTGAAATTTTTCGTACGGCGTTTTTCGGAACCACAAATCTTTTCCTTTTTGAATACTTTTTAGGCTGGATTGTAACAACGGCAGTTCTTTTTTCAGGACTTGTTATCTTCAATATAATTGAGAAAAGATTTATCGACACGGCTTAAAAGGATATATCATGGATACAGTTATTTCGATATGTGGGGTCGCCAAGCAATACAGAACCGGTAAAATCGGCGCGGGATATCTTTATAGAGAAATAGAATATACGGTTAGACGTTTGTTATTCAGTCTCGGTGTGAAGAAAACAATTTATTCGGAACAGAATTGCATTACTGCTCTTGACAATATCACACTTTCAGTCGGATCCGGCGAGTGTGTGGGGATAATCGGGCCAAACGGGTCGGGGAAATCGACATTGCTTAAACTTCTGTGCGGAGTTACCCTCCCCTCGAAGGGAACAATAGAGATAAGAGGTAAGACGGCATCACTACTTGACATAGGAATAGGGTTCGAAAACGATCTGCCTGCCCGGGACAATATCTTTCTTAACGGCGCCGTTTTAGGTATGAACCGTAAAGAAATTACGGACAGATTTGGTGATATTTTATCATTTTCCGGCGTCGGTCGCTTTATCGATACGCCTCTAAAAAGGTTTTCTGCAGGTATGTACATCAGACTTGCTTTTTCTATTGCGATTCATTGTTTTGCAGATATTTTGCTTATAGATGAAATACTTGCTTCGGCAGACCGGTTTTTTATCGGAAAATGTATATCTAAACTTAAGGAATTATCGGCGTCCGGCACGACAATTATTATCGTAAGTCATAATTTACAAATCATACGCGCTCTTTGCACAAGAACGGTTTTTCTTTCAGACGGAAAAACGGTTGCAGACGGTGAAACGGAAAAAGTTCTCGGTCTCTATTGCGGTCGCAATTATTTACGATCTATTCATCCAACATCTGATAATAAGACATGTTGAATGTATTAACGCGTACCCTCCCCTGATGATTGTTTGCAACAGCCTGAGAAAATACATCGCTATAATTCCTATTTTCGAGTCGGTACCATATCGTCGGCGCATAATTTCAATAGGCGGAAACAGTGTAAGCCCTATATAAATGATTATCGATTTGAACGAAGGTTGGATCAACAAAGGAGCCAAATAATCAAAAAATGGAATGCCGTCTTTACTGACAAGAGCATTTGAAAAGATACGCAACTGGATTCCCTGACATACGTTATGTAAATCACGTATTATTTCTACAGGAACAGGTGTATCGAAATTTTTTCTCAGATACTCGAGCGTCGAAAGAAAAGGTGCATATGCTCTGCAGATTCTGTAATATTCTTTAATTTTTTCCCAGTCGATAGTTAATATATTATACCTGATTAGAATATCTATGTCTTTCATCCACTTCTCGTTGCAGTACCCATGAGTAATAGTCAGATGAAGCGATCTGTAAAGTATATCAATCTCGGGAGACAGAATATTGTATTCGACGCCGTTATAATCAACTTTAATACTATTTTTCCACGCATCCTCGAGTAATTGCGGCATAATAAATTTCAATGATGTATGAAGATCGATAACTTCGGGAACCGTTATTTTTCTTACGAATGACGATTTGCTGTAAGGTAATCCATCGAAACCTTTTTCAGAAAGAATCTGAAACCATTTCAAATAATCCTCGTCTCTTATTAATAAATCCAGATCGGTCATAGGCCGCGGTTGAATAAGATCGTATTTTGAGGCGACCATAGCGCCGCCTTTAAGAAGTATAAAATTAATGTTTTTTCTTGATGCGGCTGAAGCTATCTCCTCAAGAGTGTTCATAAGTAAAGATGTATTGAAGAATGCCGCAATATCGGCGTTATATCTATCGGCTGATTGCGCCTTATTGTCTATCGACACAAGCGTTATATCGGCTGCATTTTTCATTGTGCAGTATATAAAGCGGCTTTGAAGGCTCTTGTGTGTCTGCATGCCTCAAACGGAACCGTTCCGAAAGTTGAATTTTCCATAAATGCAAGACCCGGACAGCGAAGGCAGCCTATACGGTCAATGCACGATGCACATACAGGCGTAGCGGACAGCTGGAGTTTATCAATTATGCCGTCGGCTTTTTCAGAAAAAAGAATGGTTTCCATCTCATCGTCTATGATATTTCCCAGCTTTATTGGGACAGAGGTGCAGGGTATTACAGTACCGTCAGGAGTGATGGTGAATCCGTTCTGAATAGCAGTGCAGGAGAGAAGTCTTACGTCCGTTTTTTCGTTAAAGCTTCTTATATCTGTTTCGTCAACTGAACCGAACAATCTCCGAAGCGTGGAATAAAAACGCACCAGTTCGTCATCCGTCAGTCTGTAAAGGTCGATCGACCGGTCGGCAGGCATGGAAGGGAAGATAATTGCCGAGAAAATTATGTGTTCGACTCCCCATTGCCGGGCCGTCGTTCGGATTGATTCTATCTCTTCAACGACGCCACGTGTGATGGGCGACATAATGACCACTTCGACGTCTTTCCGGCGCATCGCTAGAGCCACCCGTTTTACCGCGTCAAAAGATCCTTTCATACCCGTAAGAGCATCATGGGTTTCTTGACGGCCGCCCAGAAGACTTATGTGCACTTCCATGACCCGGCACTTTTTTATATGTTCTATTGTAGAATCATCAAGAAGCGTACCGTTGGTTTTTAGTGTTAATGCAAACCCCAGGTCGGTGGCAAAATCGATAAGATCCAAAATGTCATTACGCATAAATATTTCACCTCCCGTAAAGGTAATAAAGAGGCATTGATACCGTGCCAGTTTATTTAATACATATTTGACTTCATCGGTATTTAATTCATACGTATCGGAAGGAGGCCGGCAGCATATTATACACGCCTGATTGCATCTATGTGTAAGTTCGAATGAGACATCAAAAGGAATACGTTTATCGAAGGACTTGATTTTTAATGCATCAGTCAAATATTCCATGTGCCGTAAATACCGCCTGAAGATCGGTTGTCTTATCGAAAAAGCATCCATATCCCGGCACAATGCTACTGCATAATGCAATAGTTTCAAGGGTCCGGGACATGATTTCTTCGGATGAAGGCGCGCAAAATAGCGCGTTAGCGGTTATTTCAGACGCCACTTCGGCCGCTGCTTCTCGTGTCAATCTAGAAGGGCCGCTATATTTACGGGGGAAAAAGAGTGCGTCAAGTTCCGTATTGGAGGGAACCTCGCCGCGGAAAGGTATCGCATATACCTTAGTTGTGGATCCGAATACACGCAGCGCTACGGCGTCTTCCGCTATTATTGTATCAGGACGAAGATTACGCAGCGCAGTCGATTTTCCCGCAGTCGATTTACCGGTAAACAGGACCCCCTTCCCTTTAACGCTACCGCATGCGGCATGAAGAAAGAGTCCCCCGTGGCGTTCCACCCTGAACTGGACAAACACGCGTATGGTAGAGCTTAACAAATAAGTATCGGCACAGGCTCTGCCCGTTAAATGACAAGTAAGTTCGTCCTTCTCGATATGTCCGATTAATATCCGGTCTCTGCAGTTATTGACAATACGGTATCCTCCCCCTTCGGCAGGCTCTATTTCCGGAATTACACTGCTTTTTACGCCGCTTACAGGTATCGGGACTTCGGAGTCGATAATAATTGAAGATTCCGGAGACTTGTCGCTCCGGAAAGCCGCAAAATAGGTATCGAGAAACCGTGCTATCAAACGGTGATCGGTAATTATTTCAAACGGCAAATCGGCAATGTTAAGCCTCAGCCGATATTTCATAAATAAGGCCCCTTTCGGCCAGATTGTTTATGAATCCAACCGTATCTTTATATGCATTAGCGCTATCTATATCATATTGTTCTGTTAAATTATATGCTATTCGATCAACGGAATTATTTCCATCGATGGCTTCCCAGATAACTCGTGCGGTTTCGTTCAATTGAAGAACGGCGTTTCTATCAAGGTCTACTATAACGGCTTCGTCTTCGATGATCCGCCATGGTAACTTATTCCTTTTTATATATATTTTTCCGCCTTCGATCATACCGTTTCTTCAGAAGGGTATTGAAAAACAAAAGGGAATTCATTTTCACGACATTCTGATCCGCAACTTACCCAGCAATGACCTATAAACTCCCAACCATCAATATTTGTTTCTGATTTCTTTGTTCCAAAATTAAGTCGTGAATCAATGCCAGCTTTCCGGAGAACCCTGCATAGAAATGCGCTTTTAAAATAGCAGCTGTCATGTAATCCCATTTTTCTTCGTATCCGCAACCACAGACCGCAGTAATTATGTATCCTTGAAATAGTATTCACATCTATCTTTTTCCGAACATGTATAGACGATACCGGGACGGCCAGATAGTATCCTTTTCGCCGATTTAACATTACAACCACCATATCCTTTATAATATTGACATGCAGTATAGGATTACAATAGTAAAGGATTTTATTAATAAATGAAGTAATTAATGATAAGGATAAAGCCGGCATAGATAGGAGATAATCATTTTTTAATATTACTGCTTTATTAAGAATATTTTCTTTTTAATATATTTTATTATCTAAGGAATTATATCTTAAAGTGTGGATAAAACTATCTTTAGATATTAATTACACTCATGCCGGGCTCTTTCGAAGCATGAGCGACGTCTTTCGGTTGCCGCAGCTTTTCGATAAGCCCGAAGCAACGGCAATCGCCTGCTTATAGAATCATCTTTTTTATATTAACATAAAAAACATTAAATATCAATACCTGAAAATATTTATTTATTAATATGATTGAAAAAAAACATTATGCAGGGTAAAATTATCAGTGATGTGTGATCCATTTGCTTTTTTAAATAAAGCCAGGAAATTCCGATGAAAACAAATAATGCAAAAAAAACCTACAAACCGCCCGAGATAAAAGAGAAAACGATGACCCGGCATTTCATGGTCTGCGCCGTAAATAAGATTAAATGTCCTCCAGGCTCGATGACTAAATTTACTACCGGCAGACGCTGCTTTTAATAGCCATTTTACCGTCAAGACAGACTATCCTGATATCGTTTACAACACCAGAAGTCAAATTAAAATTATTTTATTAATTTCAATGCAGCTTCCACTACCCGATCGACGCTGACGCCGGTCAGACAATCAAGCGAACGACATTTTACGGGCCTGTATTTATAGCATGGGCGGCAGGATACCGGGGCCGTAACAACGATCGTTCTGGAACCTACCGGAGAAGTTTTGTAATCCATAGTAGGTCCGAAAACGGCAACTACAGGCACACCTGCTGCGGCTGCAAGATGCATAGGACCTGTGTCGTTACTTATGAAGAGAGACGCTTTTTTCATAACTTCGTAGCTTTGCCTTATGTTAAGTTTACCCGCCGCGGCAACGGCGTCATTACCAATCTGTCGGGCCGCTTCCACAGCCTGCCGCGTTTCTTCCTCTCCGCCGAACAAAACAACCTTGCAGGAAAATCGTTCGGAAAGAATACGGCCTGTTTCTATAAACCTTTCGACAGGCCATCTCTTATAGCACATTGACGGTCCGCTCCCCAGATGCATTCCGAACCATCTGCCGTTAAGTTGATTGGATGCTATAAATCTACGCGCCGTTTCAGAATCGGACTCGTTCGTCCATACGGCTGGTGATGGACTTCCGTATGTTTTAGTAAAAGCACTCATCAATCGAAGATTCGCAGCGCACTCATGAAGCGAGCGATCGAACGGAACGACAATATTGTAAAAAACTCTCCCTGCTCCGAATAATTCTCCAATACGTATGCGAGCTCTGCAAAAAATTCCTATCAGGCCGCATTTAAAAGGATTTGTACCGTTTGCTGCAAAGACCATTTCCGCATTTACTGATCTCAAACGTATTATTATCGAAATAATAGATAAAGGCGACAAATCGGTTTCTATTATTTCTCCGATTTGCGGATGACATTCCACAATTTCCCGGCTGCCGTTTCTTGGAAGCATGAAATGAAGTTTGGCGGACTGGTATTTTTTTGTAAACAATTGTAAAGCAGGCGTAAGCAATATCAAATTTCCTATGCCGCCCATGCTGATAAAAAGAGCATTTTTTATCGTGGGTAAACTTTTCATGGTCGATGACCGATCGGTGACCTGTCAGTCTGATATATAAGTAATATATTCGTCCAATCCACAGAGCTCGATTATTTCCTGCATGTCGTCGGTCGCGCCGGTAATATGCAATTCTCCCCCCACGGCTCCTATTTTTTTTATCATTTTGAACATGGAGGCAATTCCCTGTGCGGTTATATAATGAGCGCTTGTCATATCAAGCACGATGTTCTTTTCTCCTTTACCGATTATTTCATCCACGCGGGCGTCGAAGCCGGAATCCAAAAAATCGAAAGGCCCGTTCACGACCACCGACGGCATATCGAACAGACGACCAATTAAATAATTTTTTGATTTATCTTTAATTATCATATCGTCGATTGCCATCCCTATCGTCAATACATTCTAATATTTTGGAACTGTAGTGGGTATATCTAATAAAGGCGTTTCTTTTAGACTTTTTAAAGATATATTGTTTACCGACATAATATTCTTTTGTTTATCGTAAATAATCGTCACAACAGTAATCAATCCAGTAAAAAACCAGAAAGGTTCGGCTATACGGATAATAATAAAGGTGTTTGCCGTAAAAGCGTGCGTAATAACGCCCCAGAAGCCAGCCTGAAACCCTACAGTCATTCCTCTGATGGAATCAGGGACCTGAAGAGATTTTGCTTTTAAGATAAGTATATAAACAGAAACCAAAAGCCAGATAAAAACCCCTAGACCGGCAACGCCTGTTTCGCTAAGAAGCCTGAAAAACTGTCCGTCGACAAAAGCAAACCCGGTAACCCCGTATCCCAACAACAGATGTTTGGGGGCTTCTTTTAATACGAGGCCATACGAGCGCAGACGGGCGGAACTCGATCCGTCGAGTCGGACGCCGAATATTTCGATCTGACGTCTATGCGCGGCATAAGATTCGTTAAATGTGTATTCAAAACGCTTTTTCGACTTTTCGGGAATTACAAAAGGTAACAAAGGAACCGATATAAGCATAATCAACAATAAGATCTTAAGTTTTTTGGCAATTATAAAAAGCGCCACAAAGGAAACCATAAAACCGGCCCAGCCGCTTCTTGATAATGAGAAAAGTAAAGTCGTAATAATTCCAAACAGAAGCAGAATAAGGTAAATAAAGTCATTCCCTTTGTCACGGTAAAACAACATGCCTCCTACAACCGAACCTATCAGAACCAGATACCCTCCTAAAGTATTACGTTCTCCCCGTGAACCCTCAAACGGTGCAGCCACGTCACCTCCTGTTATGGCCTGAAAAAACGCATATATACATATAATTCCGCAGACAAAAAGCATCATACGCATGAAAAGGTATATATCCTTTTCATTCTCCACATAATTTACCACCATCTGGAAAAGGAAAAAATATTCTATCAGTTTCAGAACGAAAAAAGCTCCCGAAAGCAACTTTACATTTCCGCGTAATACGCCAAGAGAAGTCGATAAAACAACCAATGCGCAGAATATTACAATAGGCTTGTTGAGTAAATTTTTCCGAGAAAAACCTATATCTTTAACTATTGCCATTCGAAATATCCAGCCTGTGGTAATAATCATAAGCATTATATCGTCGAAACGAACAGTAATTGCGCGCTTTTCGGTAGAACCTACTATTATTTCCGGGGAAAGGAGCATCGATGTTATCAGTATCAGCAACGCCGCCTTGAAATTGACAAAACATACAACAAGAAGCAGTGCTCCGGCAACCGCCGGAAGAATATACTCATTCATTCCGGCAACCGAAAACCATGTCATAATTAATCCGACAGCGGTCGATATGACAAAGGATAAAATTGTATTAATCCTTTTTCCGATCCTCATTATAATTTAAACTCTTTCACATAATATTTTTATTCCATACCGTTTCCGAATAGGAATATTTGTTTATTTACAATAATCTTTTTAACATGCATATTCTACGTTTGCAGGTGAGACTCCGTTGAGTACAACGCCGAGTATATTGGCCTGTACTGCATCGAGTCTTTCCTTGCATATTTGGAATGTCTTTCTGGGCACTATGCCTATTTTATAAACGAGTATAACGCTGTCGACTATCTTCGAAAGAACTATTGAATCGGCAACCGTAATAATAGGTGGGGCGTCAACCAGAATAATATCGAAATCCTCCTTTAATACGCCGAGCAACTGCCGCATACGTGAAGACGAAAGAAGTTCCGTCGGATTGGTCGGGGTATGGCCGTGCGGAATCAAATAGAAGTTATGCAATCCGGGCGTGGATAGTATATCGCCCAATCTCATCTTCCCCAACACCAGATCGGTAACCGTTATGATGCAATCCTCCCATTTTACTTTCTCTATAAGAATATCGGAAAGGCCTGTACCGCGCGAAGTGCCGAACAATAATTCCAGCGACGGTCGTCGGAGATTACATTCCAGAAGAAGTGTTTTTTGCCCCTGCTGGGCAAAGGCTATGCCCAGATTGGCCGCTATGATGCTTTTACCTTCTCCCGCGGTTGACGAGGTCAATAAAAACGTTTGATATTTTTTTTCGATACAATAAAAATCAATATTTGTACGCAGAATACGAAACGATTCGGAACTGAATTCCTTTGGATTGAAATGCGTAACAAGCGTTGATTGTGCCTCCGGAGATCCCGTTTTTTTCCTGCTCGATAATCCCCTCCTCCGTCCGTTGGAACTAAACAGAGGAATCACCGCGATAACCGGCAATTTCATTGTCATTTCCACTTCCTCTATTGTCCCTATCGAGGTATCGAACATTTCAAGTAATATTACCGCCAGAATACCTATAATCAATCCGATCAAAAATCCTATGCCGATTGACTTGAGAAAATCATCATTGACCGGCTGGTCGGGTAATCTGGCCGGCATGACTATATGAATGTCGTCTATAATACCGGCCTCGATAATATTGATTTCATGCAGTTTTTTGGAAAACATGGTATATAGCTCTTCTTTAACATTGTAGCGTCTCTTGAGCCGGTTGTAATCGATTTCACTATTCGGAACATGACGGATTTCAGTTTTGATACGTTTCCTTTGCGCTGCCAATTTTATTAGTTTAAACCTAAGCAAAGACGCTTTTTTATCCAATTCCAATCGAAGTTGTTCGGCGGTTTCCCGGATTGAAATTTCAAGCGATGCAATCATAGGATGATCCGGTTTATAGTATGCCAGAAGATTATCCCTTTCGATCTGCTTATTAATAAGTCTATTATTCAACTGAAGTATACCCGGATCGTTGTCGATTAAATCCGATATCCATACGAATTTGTCGACTTCCGAAGTTTTCTTTTCATTATCCGCACTTTTTGCGGTAACGGATATAAGCCTTTTACGCTGTATCTCTATATTGTCAAGACGATTCTTTAAATCTTCGATGATTTCTTCTATCCGGTCGGACTGTGAAATCATACGATTGATATTGTCTCCCATCAAAGAAATAGGTTTTTTCGCCTCGAATGCAACCAATTCCGATTCCACTTCCGACAGTTCCACGGCAAGCCTGTCGAGCTGTTTCTGAATGAAGCGCTTCGTATTCAAGATGTGCTTCCTTTTCTTTTCAAATGAGAACTCCCTGAAAGAACAAGCCGCTGCATTGGCCAGGTTACGGGCTTCTAAAGGATTGCTTCCGGTCGCCGAAAGGGTTATTGTATTGGAAGAGGGATCGGTCTGAACCGTAATCCGGCTCCCTATCATTTGTACAATATTTTGTACCGAATCGTTTGCCATACGTATGTCTTCACTAATCGAGTCGCTTATCAGATTAAGACTCTTTGCCGCCCGCAACAATACCGGATAGCTCGATAAATCGTAAGCGACTTTTCCTATATCGTCGAGGTAGTCGTAAAAAGCCATTGCAGTCTCCGCATCAAGGCCGCTTATAATTCCTCTGTTGTCATATTTTAATACGGTAGACGAACGATAAGTAAAAGGCCTCGTTTTTACAATTATAACGCTCATCATCAACGTTGCGGCCGTCGTTACCGCTATGATTTTATATCTTTTGCGTAATATCCTTACGATATCGCTTATCTGAAAATCGTACTGATACATAATTTTTTTTCTTTACTTGTGTCCGGATAACAATCTTTCATAGTTCAGAAATTTTTTACAAAGTAGTACCACGGCAAAAGATCTACAAGCGTCCTAAGCACTTCCGATACGCTGGTAAAAAGCCGCGTAGGAATAAACACTATATCCTGATCCTGCATCGACAGGTTGTTTTCTATTATGCCTCGTTTGAATAATGCATTGGCGTCTATCGAAATAACCCCGACACTGTCTTTATATATGCGAACCAATTTTATCGACGAAAGGTATGCTTTAGAGGTTGCACCGCCTGCCATCGACAAAACATCCGTAAGTCGTTCTCCGCCGCTTAACGGATACGCACCGGGTTTTGCAGCTTCTCCAAAAACAAAGACTTTCGGCACATATGCTTTTTTCAAAATGTTTATTTCACATAAAGGGGAAACTATATATTTTTCCATTTGCTTTTCGATCAATTTTGCCGCTTCTGTCAAACTCATTCCGGAAAGCATAACTTTATTTACAGGATATAAAAAGACGCTTCCGTCATCTTCTACACGTTTAATTTCGATACGTTTTTCCTGATTTACAGGCAGTTTTTCATAAATGATTATTTCCAATTGATCGCCCGGCATTATCACATAAGGTAATATTTCCGTATCAATGCCTCCAGGTTCATGCTGCTTTAATTTAAGATAGGCAATGTCGACAAATCTTTTTTTTTCTATTATTTCTATTTGGGGTTTGACTCTGGAAGATTCCGACGATTGACCTCTCTTATTTACGGTAGATGGCGTAGAAATGCAATCATATAGGAATAAAAAACATACGTTTATTATTGTCAATAATATTTTTCCAAAACAATGCATGACGGAAACCTTTCCTGATTTGTTGATTACCGGTTGTAATTATATAATTTTAGAAGTAGATATTGTATACAAAATCGGTCCGTCTTTTGTATTAGGCGGAATCGGCTGGCTAATTGATATTAGTGTTTCATATATTTTTCGTCGTATACCAGTCCTTCAATGAATATATTTGGTTTTTGAGACAGGTCGATTACTTCGCCCGTCAACACATATTCTCCCTTACCTTCGGATTCTTTTTCGGCTATTATTGCAACTACCGGAGAAAGCGGACAACCTTCTACGATATCTATAACTCTTGCTATTCGATTATTGTTAAGCCTTACCAAGCTTGTGATCGGATACAGCGTAATCGATTCGATAATAGCCCTGATGAATTGTCTGTCGTAACTCGACTTGCATTCCTCAACAAAAATGCGCATTGCATCTGTCGGGTGATATGCTTTACGGAAAGGACGGTCATGGCATAGCGCCTCAAAAGTATTGCATCCGCATATTATCTGGGCATACATATGCCATTTCTGATAAGGCGTTTTTTCTTTATAGGTTACGGAAATATCTTGACAACAAGCATTATGTTTATTGCCCCCGCCGCCGAGTCGTATTTTTTCCTCCTCTACAACGTTTATCAGAAAAGGGATATCATCCTTTATGTTTTCGAAAAACCGGCATGTTTCGTCAAATCGGCCGTTAATTTCACGACGCTGTTTTTCGGTAAGTACTCCGGAATGAATAAAGCTCTTCGGGTCTATGAATTTCATTCCTATATCGTGTAATAACGCAACGACACAAACCTGGACAAGTTCCTCATATGTCAATCCTAGTCCTATCGCCGCCTGACAGCTTAGAAAAGCCACATTCAACGTATGAAACAGGAAATAATCTCCCAAGTAAGTCGGTCTCATAACTTCGGCTAATATATCCTTGCAATTCACCAGGCTGAAAAGAATCATTTCGGCCATCGAAAAAATACGCGAAAACGGAACGTCACGAATGCTTTTGGGCGGGGCGTTCAAATCGGTATACAAAATACGGTCGAGATCGCCTAAAAGAGCCGTATAGCGCGTTTGGGTGTCGGCATTTTTATATATGCTAGATCGAGGATTCTGATAATAAATCGCGTCAAGTACGACGAATATCGGATCGTTTCTGATCGTATTTAGATAGTTCGAAAAGATTTTTGTTTTTTTCATACTCTATTCTCTTTTTACTGAAAGGAACGAGACTATTGATGAATTTTATATATGTTTGGTCTGTCGTTCTGAAAAGAATTATACCTAAACCGCTCAAAAGAACGCAGGTTTGAACAATAGCTATCAGAGAAACCATCCATGAGGATTTTATTATTATCAGCGAAGTAAGACCAAATCCGACCGCGATACAGTAGTAAAGGTATACGGTTTTTCGTTTCCCCAGGCCGAGCATACTCAATCGGTGATGAACATGATCTCTGCCTGTATAAGCAAGCCATGTCCTTAAAGACGTAACCTGTCCCTTGGCAATGCGAACTATAGTGGTAAGGCACATATCGAAAATCAGCATGCTCATTATTATTACCGGCACGCACAAATCGACAATCGTTTTCCCCCATTCCCCCATAATCGACGCCGAGGCGAGAGTAAAACCCATAAAGGTGCTTCCCGCGTCTCCGAGAAAGATTTTTGCCTGTTCCTTTTTTCGGAAATTATACGGCAAAAATCCCAGACTCGATCCTGCAAGAGCCAGCATAAGATACATGAAATAGAACTGCTTTGTAGAATATGAGATGATAGCAAAAAAAGAAGAAAAGATAACGCAGAGTCCGCCCGCAAGCCCATCCATGCCGTCGACGAAATTCATCGCATTTGTTATACCTATAATCCAGATAAATGTTATCAATACTTCGGTAAATATTCCTCCAAGCCACACAGGTACGAAAGTAATTCTTACGCCGTTTATAATAAGAAAAACTGTTACAACCGTCTGCACGATAATACGTGTAACTGGCGAAAGTCCTTTGTAATCGTCAATGAATCCCGTAATAAATATGATTGAGCTTGCCGCTAAAACGCTTTTCATTTCAGCCGAATAATGACCGCATATAAGCATAGTCGCGGTAAATCCTATAAAAACGGCCGTACCTCCGGTTCTAGGCGTTGTATTGATATGTATTTTACGTTCACCGTCGGGGCGATCAACCATACCGATCAGATTACCGACAACGATCATCAATGGCATTAAGAGATATGAAATAATATACCCCGTTAAGAAAAGATAGACTGCGAAAAGCCACATACATGAGTCGGGGGGTTCTCTTAAACGAAAAATGAAAAGCGCCGATAATGCCGATATCATCAGTAATCTTTTTATTATATTTTCAATTTGCCTTTTTTTCATAACGCAATCTTTTAATTATGGAAGCAAAAACATCATCCGTAAAGATTTGAAGGCTTCGGCATATTTCAGGTGGCAATATTCACCCCTAAACATTGCCGTTGCCTTAGCCAGATCCAGAATCGATTGATTACATATATTAGTCCTCATCACCTGAGAACGATGTGCGCGCAAACAGCGGAATTTTATATCAATACGATCATAAATATCGACATATACGTTGGGCTCGAAATGAACTGTCGTAGGCCCTTCATAAAAAAGGACATTTGGTATAAAGCGTGTTGCCGAAATTGCACATTCGCATACATAACGATGATCCTGGTGAGTGTCATCGGCGTCATGGATAAATACAAAAACCGGCTTAACAGTGTCCACTACCTTCTGGATCTCGTTTATAACCGTATCGTAAAAAGGAAGCTTTGTATCTTCATAACCGCTCCAGAAAACTTTTTTTACTCCAATAATCTTGGCGGATTTTTCCTGCTCTCTTTTTCGTATTTTCGATGAGCCTCCTTTCGAACCGTCGGTAAGTATATGCAAATACACATTGTTGCCCTTCTCGGCAAAGCGTGAAAGCGTTGCTGCACAACCGTATTCGATATCGTCAGGATGCGCACCTATTGCAAGAATGTTGAATTTTTTCAGCATCGACGCTATACCGGTTTTTTTTGGTAATTATTACTTTATCGATCGTTACAAAATTATACCGTTTCGATGGTTGATCATCAACAATAATGATTTGCATCGTCATATTTCATATGGCATAATTGAACCATTAATAGTATCGGCCTTTATATATGATCTCATCCACTAATACTGTTTACCCAAAGGAGTGTTTTCTACCGGCGGTGTCGGTTATAATCATTTCAAAAAATAACCGGCGGAAACTTGAGACGGCCGTCGAGTCGGTTGCAAAAGTCAACTATCCTCCGTCGAAGATACAATGTATTGTGCTGGAAGAAACCGATACTCCCGGAACTTTCGACGCCTGGGTTGACTATCATTCAATAGAAGTCAGAAATCTCGGTTTCGGTTTTGCACGCAACCGCGCTCTTTCATTCGCAAAAAACGGGATTATTCTATTTACGGACGACGATTGCGTCGTAGAAAAGAACTGGATCAGAGAATTGGTCTATCCGCTTATGGAATCGCAGAAGATAGCGGCTGTGGGAGGCGCCGTATACGTTCCGCAATGTGGGGTAATCGGCAAGTGCGAAAATATAATCGGATTCCCCGGCGGAGGAATAAGGTATGTTCATCTTGCCGGCGGTAAAACGATACGACGGGATACTTTTTCTACATGCAATTGCGCCGTAAGACGTTCGGCGATAGACGAGGCGGGCGGCTTTGACGAATCGATGCGTATGGGTGGAGAAGACGAAGAACTCAGCCGTTTGATAAGCGCCGAATGGTTAATCGTATATAATCCCGCGGCAATCGTTTATCATCAACCGCGTGATTCGTTCGTATCAGTTTACAAATGGTTTGTCCGGAGAGGCATGGTTGAGGCATGCCGTGTCTCTAAAGCCGAGAAAAGGGGTTCCATTATCGCAATTTTATTAAGAAATTCTATTATTGTCCGGATAGCCGCCGTCTGTTTGCTCTCCGTTTTCAGCCGTATGGGCTTTCTTTTTTTTCTGTTTTCGGCAGTTGTCTTTTATGGTTTTCTTCTATACAAATTCCGCTGGTCGCTGCGTTATTATAAATCACCGAAGATTTTTCTTATGATACCGTTGGTTCGCGGCATTATGGACATAGGCCGAGATTGCGGTATTGTCAAAGGAATGGTTTTCGGCTTTAATAAATCGAGATTACCCCCTCGGAGCTATGTAAAATGATTCCCGGTCATTTTTCCATAAAAGTAGGCCTGTTTTTCAACCATGCGGATATAATCGGCGGCGGGGAATTAAGTTTTATCGACCTTGCGGATGCGGTAAGGAAATACGGAATAACGCCCACAGTCTTCGTTCCGGGAACCGGAGAAATTGAAAAAAAAATAAATATCCTCGGCATACAACATTTTCGATTTCCATTGCCGCCTATACGCTGGTACACTCTACCCCTTTTACCGTTTGTAGTTGCATCGATAGTCGTAAAGATGTTACTGAATAAAATCGACATTGCTCATATTAACGGCGCCAGAAGCATGCTTCTGGCCGGCACAGCCGCAGTACTATGCAAAATTCCCGTAATATGGCATGTTCGTGTGATGGAGCGCGACAAAAAGCTCGATTTCTTAAGATCGCTTCTGGCAAAAGTAATAATTGTCAACTCACATTCAGCAGCGTATACATTGAAATCGATCGGTATATGTGGGCCTAAAATCAGGGTGATCTATAACGGTATCGATATACGCCGATTTTCCGAAGTAAATCCAGCTGACTTACAACATAAATTCGGGTTGCCGGATTTGCCTATAATATTGGCTGTCGGGAGGTTATGTGAATGGAAAAGGTTTCATATACTTGTTGAAGCCTGCGCTTTCCTTGACAAATTCAACATATCTTATATATGCCTCATAGTAGGAAACGACGCCGAAGGAGAAAAGGAATATTGCAACCGATTACGATCGATGCCTTCAAAACTTGGCCTTGATAACGTTGTATTTCTTCCGTTTCAAGCCGATATAGCCTCTATTATGAAATCGGCCGCCCTTCTGGTATTGCCTTCCAGAGGAGAGGCATTCGGCAGAGTTATTATAGAGGCATGGGCCTGCGGTCTGCCGGTTGTTGCTGCCGATATCGGAGGGCCTTCTGAAATAATCACCGACGGAGAAAATGGATTGTTATTTCCGGTAGATTCACCCGAAATGCTGGCACAGAAAATTTATCTGCTTTTAAATGATACTCTTCTCCGGAACCGGCTTTCATTTAACGGTCTTACACGTGTAAAAGATTTTTCTTTGGATACACATGCACGGGAAATCGTGTCCGTTTATAAAAAATTGGTTTTTAATTCATCATCAAATAATTATCAAAAATGATTGAATGTTGCATAGGTTGATTACAAAACATATAAGAGACGCCTCGTCATTACGCAGAAAAGCGCTATCAGGGACCGGCTGGCTGCTTGGACGGTCATTTTCACTTGGTATTATCGATCTTATCCGTACCGCAATTTTTGCCAGGATTCTAACGGCGCACGACTACGGCCTAATGGCAATTGTTACTATGGTTTACGGATGGATCAACGCTTTTACGGTTCTTGGATTGGATGTTTTCATCCAACGGGATGGTGACGACGCAACGACACGATTCCCTTTCTACTGGACGATAAAAATGATAAGAGGGCTTATTTGTTGTCTGTTAATTCTGACGATTGCAGCGCCGGTTGCTTCTTATTACGAACGTACTGAACTTGCCTTTCTCATCAGTCTTTCCGGGATCTCTTTTCTTATCGAAGGATTAAGCGGTTTCGGCAAGGAAAAATGCCGGCAGGAACTTCATTTCGGCGCCATGGTTAAAATGGAAATCGTTCTATCGCTATTTTCTCTTATTGTAGGCACAATCGCCGTATTTCTACTTAGAAACCCCACCGCGCTGGTAATCAATCAATTATTGACGATGGGAGTTCAATTTATTTTATCTTACCGATTGTATCGCTGGAGGCCGTCGCTTCGTTGGGACGCCCAGGCAGCAAAAAACCTTATAATATTTAGCGGTTCATTTATTGCAGTTAATATTTTCAACAATTTTCAACTCTCGTTCGACCGTGCTGTTATAGGAAAGCTATTTTCAATAGACTCTCTCGGTTACTATGCGCGCGGCCATTTTCTTTCCCAGATTCCGGTCACTTATATTTCGATGATAATTGCTCAGATATTCATGCCGTCGTTTCAAAGAATAGCAGACGACGTCGTGCGGCTTCGTAAGGCTTTAATAAAAGTTCTATCGTTATATACAGGCTTTTTTGTCGTTTTCGGAGTGTTACTTGCCGTCGCCGCTGAATGGCTCGTAGTAATTGTTTACGGGAGTAAATGGCTTCCAGTAGTACCGTTATTTCGCATTCTTCTCATTTTCGGAGTATCGAAAAGTATAGTTTCCGCGTGCCCCGCGGTTTTCTTTCTTAAAAATAAACCATGGATCGATTCTATCAATTCATTTATTACTGCTGTTGTCTTCGGCGTTTTATGCATACCTTTAACAAAACACTTCGGGGTCGAAGGCGCTGCCTGGTCAATTGTAGCTGGAGGGCTCGCCGCTCATCTGGCAACCGTAATGGAAGTTTTTTTTCTTACAAGAGATAAACCAAATAAATTAGCCGATAAATGACCGACATTTACAATATATCACAATCTGATATTGCATTATACGATAAATACTCATTATTTATTACCTCTGTTATTTTTTTGCAGCCGATAGTTTTGTTGAGAAAATAGAATTGCTTATAAGAAAAGATTCATAACTATCTCATTCATAGCATTTGTATAATTACTATGAGGATAATACATTACAAATGGGAGCCTTTTTTTTACGCTTTCATCAATCCGGGGTTCGGACGGCAAATATCCGCCGTATTTCAGATTAATCATAAGATAGCGTTTAACCATTCGTGCAAACCGGTCCGCTAATTCTTTTTTTTCTTCGGAGCCTACCTTATTGACAACCAGATAAATATTGTCCAGTGAATTGATGAAAGACCAAAACATTCCGGTTTTTTCATGCGAGACGGATTCAAGCCGCCCTAACAAATCTTCCAAAAAGCCCTCCATAGGCCCTCTCTTTTCTTTAAAATAGTCGACAATCATCTGATGAGAAGTTCTGTCGGTATAAAAAATGCGCAATAGATGACGATATACAAGGTTGTTTAAAAAACCATAGGCATTTTCGAGAACGGTTGGAGAAGGTTCTATTATTATCACCATAAAGCGTGCAATTGAAAAATAGTCTATAACCCGCATCCGGCTGCCTGCCGAAATATCGAAGATAACGATATCGGCGTCGATATGACACACAGCTCCAATCAGACGGCGTCTTTGAGAATAGTTCAATCCGGATAGAGAGAACATACTACCGCAGGAACTTATCAACCGCAAATGCGGAACTGGAGTTGACAATATTATTTCTTCTATATTCTTTACTTTGAAGTTTATGTAATCGTCGAGCGATTTTTGTGGGTAATTTATCCCGACAAAAGTATGCAGATTGGCGCCTTCTATATCGGCGTCTACCAAAACAACCTTTTTTCCTTTTAGAGCAAGAGATATCCCTATATTGGCTGCAAAGCAGGTTTTTCCCACTCCTCCTTTTCCGCCGCCTACAGATATAATTTTTTTTTCTTTCTTTCCAATTTTATTACTATTAGTGGCTATATCCATAAATTAATCCTAATCGAATAGTATTATCTATATGGAACATTAAAACAAGTCATATATCAGGGTAAATCCGGTGTCCAAACCAGCGCACTCCCGATTCTCACATTTGTCTACAATATCTCCTTTGCAATATATCCGTGTCATACCGCAACTATTACAACGGTACTCTCCTGCAATTTCTATAACGACGCCGTGTTTTACGATCTTGCTTATACCATTACGGTACCCCATCTCACATTTACAATCAACAACCCCTTCTTGCCTATCCTCTGTATTACTTTCTCGGGTATAACTCTTTTTTCTGCCTGAATTATGTGCTTTTTTGATATCTGAACTTTGCAGAATTTTACTTTTTTCGTCAATGTTATTATCGGTTGTATTGTTTCCGGAAACGTCGTTATATTGATTAGGCTTTACCTGAAAATCGGCCGGCTCTTTCTCAGAAACCCTCAAAGATTCAGGATTGGATTTACTTAAACCCGCGACCAAATCATCTACTTCATCCATTGACATAACGTAGACCAGTTTCATTGCCGGATGGGACAGTTCTATGCACTGTTTCTGGTAGGTTTCATGCGGTATAATTATAAGTGTTTTTCCGTTTTCTCTATAACGGTTGCTCCACCAGTCAAGCCACCTTACCAGAACCATCCCGCAGCCCATGGAGCCTTTAAGTCTGACCGACGCCGCAGTCTCTACTTTATCAAGCGCCTCCTCAAGTTTCCTGTCAAAAGCGCTCCATAGGCTTTCGCCGGAATCCGAGCTTTCCGCCGGTTCAATCACCAGGTGAACCAATACCGCTCCTTTATTCAGATTATATAAAATATTAGGAGACTTTTTTTATCATAAGTAATACAAAAAAACATATTCTAAAAAGCAACCCTCAATTTCCTTCGGCGATATCAATTATAAAATTTAGAATTGCAAGTTACAACGATTAATTGCGGCAAATCTGACTGTATTGTTCCGGCAAAGAAGCTTTTAATATGGGATTATAATTTATTATTTGATAACTGCCGTTGACTATGTAATAATTAAAATGATAAAATCATGAATATTTTTTATCCCCTTCATTAAGGAGGCCCCGATGAATAATTCCGGAATGTTTGGAAAAGCAAGTTTAATATGTTTACCGCTGCTTACTTTGCTCACAAGCATAACAATCGCCGATAAGACGCCGAACCCGGACGACAATCTGGATCTTGCTTTAGAGGACCTTTTCAACATCAAAATTATGGTCGCGTCCAAAACCGAGGAGAATATTTCCGACGCCCCGGGCGTCATTTCCGTAATCACACAAGACGAACTGAGACGTTTCGGTGGGACCACGCTCGGGGATGTTCTCAAAAGGGTGCCTAGCTTTGTGGGAACCACGGTCTACATGACCGACCGGTCGGTTATCGCCTCCCGCGGCGACCAGATCATGGCCTCCTCAAGCCATATCCTTCTGCTAATTAACGGACGGCCTATGCGTGAGATTCTTGAGGGAGGAATAAAAAGCGAGGTATATGAATCGTTTCCGATAAGCGTTATAGAACGGATTGAAGTCATCCGCGGTCCCGGATCGGTGCTTTACGGATCACAGGCTTTTTCTGCAGTAATCAATATAGTTACCAAAAAACCTGATAATAATACGCTTACAATCTCCGGCGCGTTGGGCGAAAATTTGCATAACAACATCATGGCGGATTTACAATATAAATTCGGCGATATCGGTATTGTATTAGCCGGCAGGTATGCAGACAAAGGTGGATGGAAGATGGACTGGGAAGCGATGTCGGTTCCTCCACCCTCTTTAGGATTGCCGCCAACCATAGAAAAAACAGCTATTACTATCCCTGATTATGGGCCGGGTGCCTATGCTGAAATTAGCTTCAGGGATCTGCGACTAATGTGCTCATACAATCAATGGGACAACCAGCTTTATATTCCCGACTACCAATGGCTGAGATTTTTTCCGCCGGCCGGAGTGACCGATGTTACGGGGCGGGCAGGCTGGAAGAAATTATTCGGAGATCTGGGATACAGCCATAAATTCAGCAACCGGTATAATGCAAGTCTGAATATCACCTATACCCAATCATGGTTCAATGCATCACACAGTTTTCCAATGACATTAAGGAATTCCTACGAAATTCTCGGAGAAGTAACGAACTATTTTACTCCAACCAACAATTTCAATGTCCTTTTGGGCGGGATTCTGGGAGTTATGGACGGCACCGAGCGGGACGCTAAGATAGATACGATTGTTTATAATAAAGGGCATCAACAGAAAACTATATCAGGATATCTTCAGGCAGATTACAGATGGAACTGGTGCAAGGTCATTGGAGGCATACAGGCTAATAAAGTCGCCGATTTCGACGTCGATTTCAACCCCCGTGGAGGGCTGATTTTTTACCCCTTTTATCATATAGATGTAAAGGCATTATACAGTACCGCCTTCAGGGCGCCTAGCATGAACGAATTGTATCTCGACCACCCCGAAATGAAGGGGAAGAAAATGGGAACAATCAACCCTGCCTGGCCCGGAGACAAAACGAACAACGGCGTACTTGATCCGGAAAAAGTTTATACCTTCGATTTCGGAGCCAATTATAATGATGATAAGATTCAATTCGGCCTTAATGCTTTCCACAGTAGAATGAAAAATCTGATTTTTCAGGAACGTACCAGCAGATGGGAAAAACCTACTTATGAAAACTTGGTCGAAGTTACTATTTTTGGTCTTGAAGGTGAAGGCAAATATTATATCACAAATGCTTTACTTTTCGAAGGGTCTTTCCTTTACCAGCAAAACAGAAACGACCAGACAGACGAGGAAAACGTAACCCCGCTTCCAAATTTCAGCGCAAAGGGAGGCTTGAGCTACCAGTGGGAATTCGGTTTGACCGCAAGCGTATTCAACACTTTCCAGCAGGCACTCGACAGAAAATACTGGTCGTCACTGAATAAAACTACGAAGCATTTCAATATTACTAATGTTCACTGTGTCTTTGATTTAAACAGACTTTTCAGATTCACAACCGTAAAAGAACTTTCTTTGATACTCAAAATCGATAATCTTCTCAACGAAGAGGTCTGGTTGCCGGCATGGGGACTTCTTCCCGGCAGCACCATCCCCTACAACCAGGGCCGGACTATCTACGGAGGCTTTAAGGTAACGTTTTAATAAATATTCAATCAGCCTCTAAAATTACTTTCTTAAGGACTTTTGTTTTTTTCCTACTTGCGCGTTTAATAAAAAAATCGTATCATTTCGATGAGGGCTTTTTATATAGATATGCTTTCAAAAGAGGTTTCTATGAAAGAATGCAGCGTAGAACCAATATCGGTTACTGTAGAAAAACAATCTTCAGGAGTTTTATCGTATGATTCTCCTCAGACAAGGCAGCATCTTTTGCGTAACGAGAAGATGGCTTCCGTCGGGAGGCTGTCGGCGGGTATTGCGCACGAAATAAATAATCCGGTAGGGTTCGTTTCGAGCAATACGACCTCGCTTATTAATTATGTCGGCCGTATCAAAGAAATCCTCAAAATGTACCGCACCGGCGTTAATAAAGAGATAATAGACAAAAGAGAAAGACAACTGAAGATAGATTTCATACTGGAAGACATAGACAAACTGCTTATGGAAAACCTGGAAGGTCTTGCGAGAATAACGACTATTGTAAATAATCTGAAAAAATTCTCACATGACAATCAGTCGGACGATTTCATCGACGCCGATATCAACGATGGCCTGCGAAGTGTACTGATTCTGGTAAGAAACGAATCTAAATATTATACCGATATTATTACCGATTTTGGCGAGATCGGCCCCATACCGTGCAATATCAGCGAAATCAATCAGGTTTTTCTCAATATCATAATGAATGCGATCGAGGCTGTCAAGGAACAGCACCGGAAGGAAAAAGGGCTTATTACCATTAAAACATGGATCGACAGTGATTTCGTATGCATTTCATTTACCGATGACGGACCTGGAATTCCGGACGAGATAAAAGATAAGATATTCAATCCGTTTTTTACTACAAAACAACCGGGTTCAGGAACAGGACTGGGTCTGAGTATATGCCATGATATCGTGATAAACAAACATGGCGGTCAGATAGAATTGAGCAGCCGTCCTGGAGCCGGAACAACTTTTATTATCAAACTTCCCCGCAGCAGGCGCACCTAAAATGTCTGAATCGATTCTTTTTATCGATGACGATCGGATGGTTCTAAACGCTCTCGAACGCGCTTTTTTCGAATGCGAGTATCAAACCTTTTTCACAGCTAGTACAGACGAAGCATTAAAAATTCTGGAATCCGAAAAAATCGATATGGTGGTATCCGACATCCGTATGTCGCCTGTAAGCGGTTATGAATTTTTGAAAGAAGTTCGGGCACATCATCCGGATATTATTAGGGTGGTACTGAGCGCATACGGCGACAGAAATACAATGGTCAAAGTAATCTGTGAAGGCGTAGCCAAAATCTACATATTAAAGCCGTGGGATAATAAGTTTCTTCTTGAACGTATAGGCCGCCTTTTTGAATTGTATAAATCGCTGGAGAAAATACGGAAAGCGGGAATAATTGTACCCGAAAATCATCTGCCGCCGCTACCGAAACTTTATATACAGATGGTACAAATGATAGAAGAAGAGCGGAGTTTAAAAGAGATCGCCGCGCTTATAGAAACCGATCCCTCATGCAGTGCCGACATACTTAAACTTGTCAATTCATCATTCTACGGCGTAACAGTAGGATCGGTACACAACGCGCTTGTATATCTCGGCGTCGACTGTATAAAAGACATAGTTCTTGTTTCCGAACTTTTCAGGCAGGGGAACAATATTCATAACAGTGATTTACGAATGCAATTAAATCGCCATATGATAGTATCCAGCAGTCTGTTTCACGGGCTCTACCAGCATCTGGAAGGCAAACGCATTCCGGAGGATTTCTCTTCTGCCGGTTTACTTGCCGATATCGGAAGATTTCTTATTTTAGACGGCAATTCTGTCAATTACCGGACAGTAATGGATCGTTACATTAAAGATCCTGCTGGTGATCTTCTTCAAACCGAAGAAGAGATTGTCGGTTATTCTCATTCGCAAATCGGCGCACTTCTTCTTGATTGGTGGAGTCTGCCTGCATACCTTGTGGAAGCCTGTATGTATCATCATGTCGTTCCATTCGAAACGCGTACTCTTCCGCGACACGTTATCGCTCTGATACATACGGCTGACTTTTATGCATGGCAGAAGGTTGAAGGAAAATGCAGTGCCGGAATTTGCCGGGAAGCTGTTGATCTCTTTGGAATCACAGAGAACGAATTAAACGATATTGTCGTATCCATATTAAATCGTGAGGATTTTGCGTCCAAATAACCTGCAGATATAAATGGCTGGGAGAAAAACAGGGGGCATGCCCTTAGAAATAATAAGGTTGGGAGGTATTAAATGGCAGAGAAACTATTATTCGTAGACGACGATCATAATGTGCTTGCCGCGATAAAAAGAATGTTATTTGGCGAACCTTATGAACAGTTTTATTCCTCGAGCGCCCGGGAAGCGCTTGAGTTAATAAAGAAATGTCCTGTTGACGTTATTGTTTCAGATATGCGTATGCCGGAAATGGACGGTATTGCCTTTTTGGAAAAATCAATCGAAATTCTTCCCGAAGCGATTCGTATTATACTTTCAGGTCAGGCGGATATGTATTCGGTAATGGAAGCCATTAACCGCGGTGGAATATGGAGGTTTATCAGCAAACCATGGAACGACGAGGATATGAAATGTACCATCCATAATGCATTTGATCTTTATGCAATTCGTAGGGAACGCTCACTGTTGCTTGAAGAACTTGCCGAAAAAAACAAAGAGCTTGAACTGATTAATCGTGAACTGGAAAAAAGGGTATTGCAGCGTACGGCGATTATAGAAGCACAAAAACGGCTTTTACATCTTATGATAGACGGAATGGATCTTCAATCCTTTGCATTTTCATCATGCAAGGAAATTGCACAACTGACCGAGTCCAATCAGGTAACTTTGCTTCATGCCGTAGGCAAACCTTCTCAGACTTTTGCATGCCACACTCCTTCAGAGGCACAATGTTTACTTCTAAACCGGATTTTGTCTGAGGGTAAGCAGGAAGTCGAGAACGGATATATCGGAGTACCTGTTGTTTATTCCAATACCGTTGTGGGGGCGTTAGGAGTCGCAACCGCGTCAGACGTTATTACGGAGCGTATTAATGAAATACTAACCAGCCTGGTTCCAATTATAGCTCTGGCGCTCGGACAGTTCAAAATGATTCTAGAAGCGCCTCATCTTATGGAAGTTCTCGACGATATTATCAAAAAAATTTAAATATCATACTATGAAACAGTCAATTACATTTCGTGTATACGATGGGGAAACAAAAGTAGCAGTTAAAGAGCTACACCCCGGTTGTACCATTGAAATGGTCAGCGATGCTCTTGCAAGAGAAAAGATAACTTATGGTATAAAATGGGAAACAATCGCCGATGTGACAGAGAAAGCCAATACGAGCGGCACGACACTTACAGATATAATTATAGCAAATTCCGGAGAAGCTGGGTTTTCGGTACAATATGGTAAATGCGGGCCGATATTTTCAGGCGAAGAAGCTGAAAAATCAAAGGAAAATCTGTCTCTAATAGGAAGAACTATTTTAACGAACGACATCGATATCATACTAAATAACGGCATATTTATCGATACAAATGAACCGGCTTTGACTTTTCGCATAAGCTCCGAATTCCGGAATGTTTATGGAGAGGTGATTTCAGTTTCGAAAAAGCAAAAAATCCTACCTTCTTTCAACAGCGACCGTTTGACTATTAAAGAAACAGCCGACGGATATCAGCTGATTGCTAAAGTTTACGGATATTTGGTAATAAACGAATCCGACGCATGGGATATAATCGATCCTTTTTTTGCCTCATCAGATCGCCTTACGCTCTTTTCCAGAATAATCCCTCTTGTTTACGGGTATGAATCATTTATGGAAAGACTGGATCGAATCGTTACTTCGGCGGCGGATGATATAAAAGCATTGTTGACGGAGGCTGATTTATGTTTACAAAATATAGAAATAAAAAAAGGTCTTCCACCGGTGATAGGAAGACAAGGTTCGATTAAATTTATCATTTCTGAAAAGTATAAAACAGCCGACCGAAGTATCGACCGTATGGATTATCGCGATACCGGCCGATTCCGTGAGGTAAAAGAGGGTGATATTCTTGTCGAGATCATTCCTACAATACAATCAGTGCCTGGTGTCGATGTATTCGGTAATGAAATTCCTGTAGAAAAATTGAATGAGATTGATTTTGTATGCGGAGATGGAGTTATTAAAAAGTGTGAAACCGATTCTGTAAAATTTATTGCCCGATTCGATGGTATTCTGAAATTAAAGGATAATTACGTCAATGTCAACCCTCAATTAATTATTGACGGCGACGTCTGTATCGAAACGGGAAATATTGTTTACAGTAGATCGGTTATAGTAAAAGGCTCGGTTTGTTCCGGTTTCCGTATAGAGTGCGGAAATCTGACGGTAATGGGAAATATAGAAGACGGCGTGGATATACATTGCAATGGTCAATTTATTGCAAAAAAAGGAATATTCGGCGAACATACCAGAATTTTTGTGAATGGTGACGCCGAAATCGGATTTATCGAAGGCGCTTCTACTCGTGTTCAAGGCAATTGTATTATCGAAAAATATGCTTACCATGCCAACATTTTTTGTGGAGGTGTTTTATACGTTAAAGGGAAGGGACAGAATAGTGCCGAAAAAGGCTGTGTGATAGGCGGGCATGTAGGCGGCTTTAATAAACTCGATTTACACTCAGCCGGCTCTGCTTCCACACTTACTACCCTTTACTGCGGGTTCGACCCGGAAAGATTCGAAACCTACAAAGAGACACTAGCTCTAGAAAAAACCCTTAAATTAAAGACCATCCAATTACAGAAAAAGCTTAATATGAATTCCGGCGATAAAGCGCTTCTTCTCGAACGGATTCAGAATGCGTCTGAAGAACAAAAGGAGGCGCTTAAACAGGCTCTTCAAGAGCTTCGGACCACAATCGCGCTTGCAGAAAAAGCGGGAGCGTCAATCGCTCTTCTTGCTCGGAAAGCGCTGTCCCCCGAAATCTCACGCTGTTCGATTATCGTACGAAATCAACTTATAGCTCCGGTAATGATTGCTTTTGTCAATACTAAGAAAAAAATATATCGGGATGAATACAATGTAAGTTTTAATTTTAAATTCAATGAAATTATAATGCACGAAGGTTGTGCCAATTCCGACGAAAATTGTAAATCCTGACTTTATAGAAAAGAATTATGATAATACTGAAAAGTAATCCCAGATAGAGCCTAAAAGTGTGAATTTCCGTAAGTTTTACTAAGGAGCAAAACAGATTGATAGCAGAAAAAGAGCCGTTCAGTTACCTCAAAGCAAACACCATACTGTTTGCGGAAAAAATGTGCAGGTCCATCAGAGACATGTGCGGCCTGGATTTTACTATATGCAAAGAATCTCTTACCGAAGGTACGTTTTCAACTCCTTATAATGTAATTCTGTTTACAAACTTTTCAGGCGCTATACAGGGTAATTATATTATCTCTTTCGACGACAGCGTTGGAAAAAATATACTAAATTCGGATGTTTTATCAACCCGGCCGCAATTGGAATCGGATGCGAAAAGAGAGTACTGCGGCATCTTGAAGGAAGCGCTCAATATTGCTGTGGGTCAGGCAATCGAAGAACTCGGTAAGAGTTTCAATAACCTTGCGTACTCTCCGGTAACCGTTGTGGTCGGTGAAATAGAGTTCCCTTCAATTCTTAGCGCAGGTATCGCGATCGAAGGAAGGGAAGGAAAAATACTTTGCAGTTTTGCCATAAATCTTGCCAACTTAAAAATAGGTGAAATGTTGGAAAAATCACTTAGGGAACTCGAACGTCTATCTAATGAGTATAAAGAACTCAACCATATCATCGACTCGGCGCTTGGCATTCTGGAAGCAGGATGGGTGTTTACGGACAAAGAAGGTAATATAGTTAACGGATTGAACAGAATGTTGACCGAATTCAAAGGCTCCTTGAAACCGGACAATATTGTCGGAAAAAATATCCTGGACATAATCGGAATACCTGATCAAAAGAAACAGGTATTTAAGCAATGGTTTGATTACAAATACTCTCTCGATAAGAAAGATTCTTTGAATAGCACACGTGATCCGTTTCTTTTTACAACTTCAGCCGGAAGTAAACTGAAACTTTACGGAAAGCTTTTTACGACAAAAGAGAGCGGCATTTCCGCTAAACTTCTTATTGTCATAAAGAAGTGTTGATAAATAAAACTTTTATTTATAATACTGCAATCTTAATTTTTTCTTTTTTATTCCAATTATCTTATCTTACTGATAATGGCAGGACCTTAAAATTGTTAAGAAAATAGGTTTGTGACATTAAGGCAACTTAGATTTCCATTGGTTGCATCCAAAAACCGGAAATAATGTTTTTATTGAAGCAGGGCGGTGAACCATGTTAAAATATTGATTCGATTATTAGTGCAATGCCATAGGGATAAAAATGTTATGAAAAATTTTGTAGGCATACGAACCAAACTGGTTCGTAATACAATGCTGCTGATTGTAGCCAGTTTTACATTAGTTCTTTCCATTGTCTCGGCGGTAAATATTTTTACCATAAATACAAACATCAAAAAAACCGAAAAAAGCATTCGTAACTCTCTTTTAGCAAAAGGCAAGACATTGGTAAATAACAACAGTATTGCTATGAGGGGTATGGCCGAAGACAATGCATTCACGGCCGTACGTGATCTGGTAACTTCAACAGTAACCGAAGACAACGATATCATATATGGAATTTATATGGACAATCAGCGGATTCCATGGGTAAATACGTTGTCAGACGACAATTCTCAAACCACTCCGCTGGATGATTCGATATCTCTTTGGGCCGCCTCGCTCGATCATCTGGCGTTCAGGGAATACAAGCTGAAAGGCGGTTTAGTTATTGAATTCGCGGCGCCTGTTATCCTTGATAAAGAAATTCTCGGACATATCCGTTATGGAATAAGCACTAAATCAATGCAGCAATCGATTAATGAGGCCAGGGCAGACGGCCGATCGACACAATTAATGCTGATTCTTGTTATTTTATCTACAGGTCTTTTCTCTTTGTCAATCGGATATATTGTGGTAAAGCAGCAGGCGACAAAGATTACCAATCCAATAGGATCACTTGTTGCATCGGCTAAATCCATCACGGAGGGAAATTACGATATCGTCGTAAAGGAAGAAAGCAACGATGAAATCGGAGATCTTGCCCGTCGTTTCGATACTATGCGCGCCACAATTAAGAAATATACCGACCATCTACAGGAACTTATAGACGAAAAAATGCAGCAGGTTAACGATATCCTAAACAACATCGAACAAGGACTTTTTACAATCAACCTCGATGGAACGGTAAACAAGGAATATAGTGCACGTGCAAACGAAATTCTTATGGTAAAAGATGTTGCGTCATGCTCTATCAATGATCTTTTGCGTTTTGACGCCAAAGAATCGGCTGCATTTCTTTTATGGCTGGATCTTGTACGTAAATTATACGGTAAACAACGTTGGGTCAAGCTTGCAAAACTTGCTCCGGTCCAACATATTGAATTCCAGGAGTCTGCCGGTTCTTCAGTAAAAAAGTACGTCAGCATTTCCTATCAGCCTATTTGCAACAAAAAAAACGAACTCGTAAAGATTATGATATTGGCGCTTGACGAAACTGAGAAAAAAATAAAAGACCAGCAGATGGCCGCTGAACGTGAAAAACATGAGAATGAGGTAAAAACAATCCTTAGTATAGCAAATACTCCGGCGGAAGAAATTATGGAATTTACCGAAGATACGTCTGTTCGGTTGCGCAATCTTAAAGCCGAGATCTCAAACCATCTTTATGGTGTACGCCAACAAAGGTCGATTCATCCGGAAGGCAAGCCATACAGCATTTCTAAAGAAAATATCGACAGGTTATATCGGGATCTACATACGATCAAGGGTAATAGCGGATCTTACGGATTTGATATTCTTTCTCAAACCGCACATCGTGCTGAAGATCTAATCGAGAAACTAAGGGAACCCTTGGAAGATAGACGTGACATTATCCTTCAAGAATTAAATATTCTACTTGACAATATGCAGCTTTCGTTAGAAGATATTCATTCCAAAATAAGGCTTATTTACGGCAAGGACGAGGAGATAACCATACGGATCCCCGAATCACGCATCAACAAAATCACACAGCTATGCCGCAACCTGGAACCCAGAAGGGAAAGAGATCAGGATATAGCGAGTCTTATAGCCGAATGTAATATGCTTTCCTGGAAACCGCTTAAATCTCTATTCAGAAAATACCAGAAATTAGCTCTTAAAGAAGCGCGCAAACTTCACAAGAATATAAATTTTATAGTTCGTAACGAGACAGTATGTTACCCGGCAGACTCTTTAACAGATTTAGATGATATACTGATTCATATGATACGTAATGCTGTAGATCACGGTATCGAAGACGCCGGAGTGCGTTATGAACTGGGAAAAACCGTAGGCAGAATAGAAGTGTCTTATGAATGTAAGGATGATCAACGTATACTTACAATTGCCGACGACGGAAGCGGCATTGATTTAGATCGTATTGTGGAAATAAGTATAGAGAAAAAAATTATCAGCCGTGAAGAGGCCGATAAACTTTCGTATGAGGAAAAGAAAGCTCTTCTTTTCAAAGGAGGCGTTTCCACTTCCCTCAATGTCACAGAAATATCGGGAAGGGGAATGGGATTACAAATCGTATATGATAAGGTTAATCGTCTGGGAGGCAGTATGACCATCGATTCTCAAATAGGTAAAGGAACTACCTTCACGATTATCGTTCCTAATAAAACAAGCACCATTACCTCATCCGTGCATGAGGTCTAATTATAATGACTAAAGATACAATTGCAATTTATCTAGTAATATGTTGTATTAAAAAATAAAGATTGTATATAAATTCTGAAAATTATAGAATCTAATAAAAATAAATTTTATATAGTTTGTAAATATAGAATTGAGGCTACAAAAATACTTGAAGGAGATAATAATTATGGGAAGAAGCGTTGTGGTTGTTGATGATTCAAGATTTCTTGTCAAGCAGATTTCCGATTTTTTTGAAAAAGAACTTGGGTTTACAGTCAGTGCAATGGGCTATGATGGTAATGACGCCGTCACATTATATCTCAAATATAGACCCGATCTTATAACGATTGATATAACAATGCCCAATAAAACAGGGCTCGATGCGATGAAGGAGATTATCTCCGAATTTCCGCAGGCTAAAGTGCTGATTATTTCGGCGGTAAGAGGCGAGTCGATGCTTGAATGTATGAATCACGGCGCCAAGGGGTACATAGAAAAGCCGCTTAAATTCAATGATCCGGAGTTCGTTTCAGACTTCAAAGAGACAATAAATGAAATATTCAGATAAATAACGACCACTATTTTTCTATTTCGGCTTACCTTCCGTACCGACGGCCTCATTTACGGTTTCGATAAAATCGGCTATAAAATCAGCGTTGTTTAATCTGAGAGGCTTTTCTATGTACCCCTTGGCGCCCATCGAAAGACATTGCATTACCGCATCTCCCCGTATTGCAGAAATGACCAGAATATTGGCTTGAGGAAACTCGTCTAGCAACTCTTTAAGTACTTCCTTCCCGTCTTTATTAGGCATCGAAAGGTCTAAAGTTACGAGGTCGGGCTTGTACCTTCGGTATAATTCCACCGCTTCGGTTCCGTCAAGCGCTGTTGCCGCGATCTTGAAATGCAACTGTTCGACGAAAAATCTCTCTAGCATTCCGATTATATATTTCGAATCATCGATAATGACAACACTCTTTTCGTTCATAAACGCCTCCATTTTTTCGTAATAATTAAAGGTTTTCCGGAAATTCCTGGAGGTTTTTTCGAATTGTATATCCTATATAGATCCAGTGTTTCCCTACGTAAATGTATCCTTGTATACCCCATATAAAAGGAAGATACGATTGGCCGTCGGTATATAAAACCGGCACGGCCTGAGTAAGTATACCGAACTCATCTGTAAATTCCTTCTTGTCGGCGATCATTCCGGTATAAGTGTTTACGAATTCTCCGAGAATATCGGCGGCTTCCTCAGATGTTATATTGTTTCTACCGGTAAATGCCGCAAGCGACTCATGCTGAATGCCCGCGTACATAAGCGCGCTATGTTCCCTGTTGGAGCTTCCAATGGTAAGTATAAGGTCGAATTTACTCTGCAGCTGCTCAACAACTTCCCAAGGCATGAGTAACGTGCTTTTTGTGGAAAAGAATGCATCAACACATTCAATAGCGGTTCTCGAAAAAGTATCGGATAACCGTATTAACGCTTTTCTATAATATTCCATTCCGTTCATCTTTTTTCCTTTCCGGATGTAATGTGTATATGATTCTTAAACTGTCAGATAAAAATTTAAACATCGCGACTTTTTCGTGATTTCAATTATGGTATAAAATATACTTATCGTTGCAGCAATTAGACAAAAAAAGGGGAAGAAAACCCCCCTTCTTTAATCTTAGTATATTATCAGTATTATCCGGTTAATTTGACATAAAGAAGAGGGGTGTGCGGACCTTGTATTTTATCGTTGATAAAACAATTG
>FWPV01001122.1_pt1 | contig 77239 bp, 77 predicted proteins | sample 2228371 | NCBI WGS metagenome assembly FWPV01 (sample SAMEA103939776, study PRJEB20133) | metagenome
GGTTTTGGGTTTTGTGGTAAAAACTATTTTCCCCATTAGGAGGACTTTTTCAATAAGTTATTTCTTGAATTCCGTTTTTGGACAAATCTGATATGCAATACAAATCAAACCGCACCGACAATGTAATTGATTTCCATCCGGCAGATCAGAGTGATGTATCGGATAGTCCCCAGCCTGTTGCACCGCCGGATTGATATACCCTCCCCGGCATACTACTGGTTGCCTGATGGAGAACAAACCAGAAAAGCTGGCAACCATCTATTATAGAGCGAGGCGCTATGGATACCATGCCCGATATTTTTGTTGACTACGCAGGCTTTATGAAGACGCGGATTATATTGACAGCGGCTGAACTGGATATGTTTACGCTGCTTGATGAAAAACCGCTCACAGCTGAGGAACTTGCCCGGATCCTCAATGCTGACAGGCACGCGGTTACGCGCATTCTTGACTGTTTAATTGTTTTTGAGCTGATCACAAAAAAAAATAACCGTTACGGCCTGACAAATCAGGGCGCTCGTTTCTCCGCTCAGCATCCCGAATCGGCCCTCCCCCTGTTGTTGCATATGAACAGCATGTGGGACAACTGGACACAACTCACCGCAACGGTGCGTCGTGGCCGGAATCCCAATCTGAAAGCAGTTATTGCCGCTCCGGACAAGACCATCACCAGTGCCTTCATCGGTGCGATGCATGTCATCGGAAAACCTCTTTCGCGAGAAATTGCCTTATCCTATGATGCGCACCGCTTTAAGCGTCTGCTGGACATCGGTGGCGGGGCAGGGACGTATACCATCGCGTTTCTGGAAAAAAATCCGCACCTGACCGCAACTGTTTTTGACCTGCCGGATGTTATCCCTCTCGCTGTGGAGCGTCTGAAAAAGGACGGCTATCTGGAACGCGTTTCACTGGTGGCGGGGGATTTTTACAAGGATGCGCTTCCCGCAGGCTGCGATCTGGCGCTGCTTTCCGCCGTCATTCATCAGAACAGCCCGCAGGAAAATCTTGCCCTCTGCAAAAAAATTTACGACGCCCTGCAGCCTGGCGGCGTGCTGCTCATTCGTGACCACATCATGGATGAATCCCGCACCTACCCCCCGGCTGGCGCACTGTTTGCCATCAACATGCTCGTGCATACCACTGGCGGCGACACCTATACCTTTCACGAAATTAAGGATGTGCTGGAGCAGGCGGGCTTTCAAGAGGTGAAGCAGATTCGCAGCGGCGAGCGGATGGATTGCCTGGTCGAAGCGCAAAAACCGCTTTAGCCGGCGTCAAATAATGCCCCAGCGCGCTGCATGTTTTTTATCCGCCAAAGACCATGACCGGTAGGTTCAGATTGGTGCGGCCACGCCGGCGATCGCGCAGGCTATTTTTTCCATTCGTACTTGCGCATTGAGAAATCAGGATGGTATTCCTTCAAAATAATATGCTGCGGGGTAATTTTTATGAGGTTCAGGGCGGACAGGAATTTTTTCACCGTCTCGTCGGCTGCGGCCCCTGTAAGATGTTTCTCCTTCAGCATGGGGCTCATAAGCTTTTTCCCAACAGCCAGCAGATTCCATTTGTTCATTTTGGCATTAAAAACCCGCGGATTGTTTCGTACCGTAATGAGTTCCGCCGTGCCGAAAATCTGCAGGCTGCGCTGAAGCTTGCCGTGATTGAGGGGCTGTTCATACACGACCGCCGAAACCTTTGGATTCCTCCGTAAATTTGCAATCTTGCCCCCCGGCTCGCCAAAGATATAGATGGTAAGCCCTTCATGAAAAAATTCCAGAACTGTTGCCCGGGGGGTATCTCGATAGGATGTCGCAAGCACTAAGGCATTGCGGTGCAGCATGCCGCAACTATGTTTTCCCGGCTTTGGATCAACGCCCCCCGACGTTTGCTTAAGGAAATGAATGATGTCTTTTTTTATCTGTGCTGCGGTCTTGGTGTGTGATGTCGGCATAGGCACTCCTTTCTATGGCGGATGAGAAGTCCCCCCTGAGCTACGGAAGCATTTCATATACCAGATCTACCATATCATACACGGGGAGCGGAATGTCAAGACGATTTGCCGCCGCTTGCAGATTGAGTTCACAAAACGGACAGGCCGTCACCAGAGCCTCGGCTCCGGCGTGCCGCGCGGACTCCACCGCCCGCAAACCGATATCCACGGCCAGTACACCGTCCGCAAAGATGCGCATGCCACCACCGGCCCCGCAGCACAGGGTGTTTTCTCTGGTAGCGGCTCGCTCTACCAGCGTGACCCCGGGAAGGCTGCGGAGTAGTTCCCGAGGAGGATCATATATCCCCATATAGCGCCCCAGGTGACAGGGGTCATGGTAGGTAACCGTACACGATTTTTTCCTCAACAGTGAGAGTCTTTGCTGGTTGAGCAGCCTTGCCAAAAATTCTACCAGGTGGTGAACTGCCGGTTTGAGTTTGGTATGCGCCACTTGGTACTCATTTTTCAGCATGCTGCAGCATCCGGCGCAGAGCGTCACAATAGTATCACAGCCGGTTGCGTTGAGCAGGGAAATGTTTTGTTCCATCATCTGCTGGGCGAGTTCAACGTCGCCGATGCGCTTCTGCACGCTTCCACAGCACGGTTCATGCCGGCCTAATACCGCAAAATCAACGCCCGCTTTTTTGAGAATGGCAGCAGCTTTTTTCGCCCGCTCAAGAAGTGCAGGATTTGATGCAATCGTGCAGCCCGTAAACAGCAGCACCGGCGCCCGTTCCTTCTGCGCATCCTTCAATCCGAGTTCGGTTGCCCATTTGCCCTTGGTTGCCCGCGGCACGCCCCACGGATTATCATAGGCTCGGGTTAGGGTGAGCACTCTTTGATAGGCGCGGTCAATGAGTTGCGGGTATTCTGCAAGCAAATCAGCCCGCAGCGCTTCCACAATCTGTATGGTGTCAACCAGCGGCTTTCCAGTCTCGTGGTCAATCGCGCCACATTGCAGTGAGCAGTTTCCGCACAGGGTGCAGCTATAAACCACGTCGGCAAGGGTTTGGGACAGCTCTATGTTGCGCTCCAGCACGCCTTGAGCAATAATGATTTTCCCCCGGGGAGAGAAATGTTCAAATCCAGGCGTTGCTTCACGCACCGGACACACATAGGGCACCCTGCTGGTAACTTTACCCACGCAGGCTCCGCATTTTCGACATTTGTATATATACTGTTTTATCGCATTCAGTTTTTTCATCTGTTGTGTATTCATGTAGCTCTCGGCTGCCGAACGTGAATCGGTGTGACCATCAGCAATTTTTCAGTGGCGTCCAAAGACCGGGATTTAAAATATTGTTTGCATCAAGCGACGCCTTCAGGGATTGAAACAGAGCTCTAAACCCGGGAGACCAGAAGTGGGCGTTCAAATCAGCCATGAACCCCTGATTATAAACATCAATGGAACCGAGCTGATGAGCATAGAGTTGAAAGTCGCGCATCATATGTTTGGCAAAGTCGACGACCGCCGGGTCTTCCGTGTCCTGAAAAAATGCGTCCATTTCGCCAATCAGCGTGCTGGCGTCGCTCGGGGTAAAAAATTCCCAGGTACCGCGGCAGACAAAACCATTTCGCGCCGCCTCCTCCAGCCGTTTAGTTCGCCAGTCAAGTAGCTGCGAATAGATACGGCAAAAACCTTCGCGGGGAAGCGTAAAGGGCAGCCATGCGGTAATCCCCAGCGCGTTGAACAGGGCTAACCAGTCCATGGTCATTTCGCTCTCGGCTCCCCCGGACGAGGCCATTGCTTCTGCCATTGCGTCAAGCAGCGGCGTGCGCATTCCACCCAGCTCCTCAGCCATACTATTAAAAATGTCGCGCTTCACATCCATTTCCGCCGCGGAATGCCCTTGCATCATTCCCTGAACTGTGAAATTGGTAACGTCGCCGAAGTCAGGCATAAAATGTTTCATCGCCCCGGGGCCAAAAACCATCACCGGATCAAAGGGGTGGGGGTTAACCCGTTCCACATGACGTTTGACCAGTTCCAGCGTCCTTTCCAGGGTATCAAACTCAAAAATTGTTGCGCGCAGCACCGGCGGAAATTTTGTGATGCGAATGGTCGCTTCAGTTTTGACGCCAAACGACCCACCGTCGCCGATAAACAAACCGGTAACATCAGGGCCGCCAAGATTTCTGTTAAAAGGAATGGGTTGATGGATATTGGTGCCGGGTCCGCCGCCGGTCTTCACTACCGTGCCGTCTGCCAACACAACGGTTATGCTGACAATATCCGGCCAGAGACCAGCGCTGCCGGCAGCCCCTGACATCCATCCTCCCAGGGATACGATGTGCAGTGGGGCAAAGGGTGAAAAAATGTAAAACCCTTCCTGTTTACAGGCGCTCTGGAGTTTCCCCATGATGATGCCGCACTGGGCAGTAACAGTCATGCTGTTATGATTTATGCAGAGCACCTTATTCATACGCGTCAGGTCGAGAAGCACATTTTTTTCTGGCACTCCCCGCGGCTGGCCATAAATGCTGGCCCCGCCCCCGCGTATTACCACCGGAACTTTCGCGGCGTTTGCCCGCATCAGTATCTGTGAGACCTCCTCGGTGGAACCGGGCCGCACGACAACTGCCGCTGCAGTGCCGCCAAAAATACTGGCATCATACCGATAGGGAAAGGTTGCTATGGGATCCGTCGTGACATATCGGGCGCCAACGATGTCGGACAGCGCCTTGAGAAAATCCTGAGGACAGTTGAGTAGCTTTGACATCGCGTGTCTCGTGGCAACTGTTTATTCGTGAAGAGGGAATTTGTACATGCCGTAAAGAAATGAAATAAAATCAATGAACCAGGAAATTTCAGTGACTGCAATCAGCAGATGAAATAGCGGTTTGTTTCCTTTGGCGCGGGCCGCCAGTGCGACGAGAAAGGTAAGCCACACCACAAACCCGAAAATGATGGCAAACATGATGACGGCATTGGTGCCGGGCAGGTTGGCGCTCAACGACTTGACGCCCAGCACCGGCAGGATGCTGACGAGGAAATCAAGCATCACCCCGCTGGACATGACCCATACCGAACCACTGCTGCCGTTGTCGCGAAACGAGCGCGCCGCACCCGCCATGAAAATGGCAAAGGCAATAATATAGAGAATCTGATTGAGCTCCACCTGAAACCCTCATCACATAATAATAAACCAACAAACAACTCGTACCGCCAGCAATCCGCAATCCCGCATATCGCGGGGCAAAATCCTGCCACCTGACTGCTGTTACCTCTTGTGCTCATTACCAGCACCAGTCCATGCCGCCGTCAACAGATAACACCTGAGCCGTGATGTAGGAAGCCTCGGTGGATGCCAGAAAGGCGACCGCAGCGGCGACTTCTTCCGCCGTGCCGATACGCGGTATAAGCAGCTGCCCACTGGCGATTGACTGTTCGATCAGCCAGTCCGCAAAGGTGTCCTGTTCCATCATCATCTCCTGTTCAACCTGATGCCAAATTTCCGTCGCCACAACACCCGGCGTTACGCAATTGACCCTGATACCCATCGGGCCAAGCAGCTTGGCAAGATTTTTCGTGAACATGATAACGGCAGCCTTTGAGGCTGGGTAGGCTCCGGACATACTTTTTGCAGAGCGTGCCATAATCGAGGAAAGGGTGACGATTGAACCATGAATATTATGGTCTATCATGTTCTGGGCACAGGCGCGCGAGAATAGAAATGACCCCCGGGCATTGGTATGAAAAATTCGATCCCATTCATCAATACTAATATCAAGCGCCGATGATTGGGTCTCGCTCACCCCTGCATTTGACACCGCCACATGGATCGGGCCAAATGCATCCCCGGCCTGCTGAATCAGCGCCTCAATGGTCGCCGGTTGCGCCACGTCAACATATATATGCCGTGCCTGGCCGCCCTGGTCTCTGATTTCCCTGGCAACCGCTTCACCCCGTTCACGATTGCGGTTGGCAATTACCACCCGCGCGCCTTCCATGGCAAAGCGGTGGGCAATGGCCCGACCAATGCCGGTTGCGGCACCGGTGATAATGACGTGTTGATCAATAAAACGCCGCGCGCCCGTATCCATGCCTCTCCTTTAAGTTTTAAAAAACAATCTCAAAGACCTTTTCGGTTTTCTCTGCGCCGAATACCCCTAACATGAGCGGGTGGCCGGGGTCATTTTCCGCCATAATTTTACGCACGGCAGCTTTCTTGCGCCGGCAAAAAGCCGCCTCCTCCGCCTGCTGCACAGGAACCGCATCCTGCCATAATTTCACATATGCCTGACCATATTCCTGAATGACCGGATCAATGCGCTGGACACCATCCTCGCTCAGACGGAACAGCGTGCGGTAGGGAGAAAATGCCCAACCGGCCAGCGAACGTAAATCAAAATGCTTTTCCGCAACCCCATCGCCCAGTTTTTCAAGCGCGTTTGCCTTCATCTCGACCAAACCCAGCAGATACTTTTCACCATACTCCGGCCATACGACGATGTCCATCACCGGCATGAAATCAAAAATAAAAAAACTCATGCCCGGCATCTGTGTCAAGTTGCACCAAAACACGGGAAAATCATAGGGATCATCAGGCCAGATGATAATTGACTGTTCAGCAACTGACATGGAATGAATCTCAATGGCGGAGAAGACGGCCTTGGAAATTTTTTTGCCCTTATAGACATCAAGATAGACACGCCCATCTTCTGCTTCGATCGTTCTCAGTTCCGGGTCAAGGGGAACAGCAATCAGCGACAATGCCTCAAGGGCTTTTTTTCCTGCATCAAGCAGTGGATAGTTAGCGGCCATAACGGGTCCTCCTCTTCATTGTGTTGCTGTATTATGGTTCAATGACGGCAAGCAGTCGCTGTGCCTGTTCAGGTCCTAAGAACTTGGTAAGCGGTCCGGCCCCGGGGTCATTTTCGCGGTAAAATTTACGGATATTGGCCCGGCGCTCGTGAACCAGTTTCATATAATCCGAATGAGGATCGCAGGGCTGTGCCTTTTTCCACAGCTCCTTCCAGGCTGTCAGATAATCTTTCGCGCAGCTCAAAAGCATGTCCATATTTTTCCGCGGCTGCTTTTTAACGGTACCGGTAATAATATAAGGGGAATGAATTGCCCGCACCCAGTGAAATACGCTATTTTTCAGACCGGGAATGTCACAATAGTTCTGATACAGCTCCTCCAGCGGTTGGTACAGATAGTTTTCAAGATAATGCAGGTTTCTGCCGGGATCGTCGCTCGGCAACAGATCAGCAATGAAAAAGATATGTTCTTCCGACTCGTCCCAGTCAACCACAAAATACGGCAGGTCATAGTCATGGCCGGGCGTGATAATAATGACATCCGCGACCATCTGTCCGAAAAAGTTCATTGATGAGACGCAGATTTTTTCAAGTTTGTCGGCGTGGTAACATTGAGCCGAGCACTTCTGTCCCTCAAGCTCAAACTCATTGAGATCGCGGATATCCATCCCCTCATATTCAAAGACCTGCACCGGGTTGAGTTCCCGAAGCATCTCGAAAAGAATTTTTGTGAACGGTGTAAATGATAGGTTGTCTCCCATACTGTATGCTCTCCTTTCCGGTTATTCCTCTACCGTGCCCATTATATCAAGCCCTTCGATCATAATCGCTTTTTCCGGGCAGGTGCGCATGCACGTACCGCATTCAAGGCACATAAACTCTTTTACCATAATGCATTTCTTATTTTCTATCTTCAGAATAAGCATGGGGCATGCCTTGACACATTTTCCGCAGCCGGTGCATAACGCTTCATCAACATTGAAAACGGTCTTTTTAATGCTCTTCTGCTTCTGTGCATTCATAACTTCTCCTGAAAAACCTCCGTGGCCCCACTAGGGAGAACACAAAAAAGGTTAACCTCCTGCGCACCCGATTTACAGCAGATAAGACAGCGCTGGTTTGTACTCTGAGAAAAGCAGACAATACTCAGCAATACCGTCCTGATTTTTAAAATTGCTCAGGGGACCTTGCTGTTCTTCTGCTTTGAGAGAATCGAGTCGAGAGACTGGTAGAGCGCGTCTATGACGTATTTCTGATATTTGCCTACTGGAACACCATTATAGATGATGCGGGTCTTGCCCTGCACCATTTCGCGCTCATAGGGCTGAGATCAATTCTGATAATCTTCACAATCATCCGGCAGCCGCTGATTTTTATACTGATAGGTCCCGTAGCCTAAGCCTATCAGGATCATCAGAACTATCAGAGTCCACGTAAAAATCTTCATGTTCTTTCCGCTCGTTGTTTACTGTGGAACACCTTCTCGCGAGAGTATCACCGCCATTGCCGGACCACCGCCGGCACAGAGCGATGCACACCCGAGGCACACATCCATTTTTTGCATTTCATGAAGCAGGGTTACGATGATGCGCAACCCGGAACAGCCGACCGGGTGTCCCAGCGATATGCCGGATCCGTTTCGGTTCACGATCTCCATATTGAAGTGGTAATTATACTCGCGCGTTAATCTGCGTTCAACGCCCAAAAACTGGGCGGCAAAGGCTTCATTTATTTCCCAGCACTCAATATCAGAGAATGCAACCTGTGCTCTCTGCAATGCCATCGGTATGGCAACCGCAGGGCCAAGACCCATCACTGCCGGTTCAATACCGGCGCTCACGGTCGCGACTACTCTGGCAAGCGGTCTCATGCCAAGCTGGCGCGCTTTTTCATCTGACATGAGCACCGCAGCGGCAGCTCCGTCATTCACCCCTGAGGCATTACCTGCCGTGACGGTGCCGTCTTCCTTAAACACCGGTTTCAGTTTGGCGAGAATCTCCAGGGTGGTGCTTTCGCGGGGATGTTCATCGGTATCAAAGATTTTGAGCCCGGTTTTTTGTTTTATCGTGACCGGCACTATTTCGTCACGAAATTTACCGCCCTTGATGGCCACACTGGCTCGCTGCTGACTCAACAACGCCAGACGATCTTGTTCTTCCCGGGTAATCTGCAACAAGGTGGCAATGTTTTCCGCCGTCACACCCATATGATACTGCTCTATGGAACAGATTAAAGCATCGCGCATCATGGCATCTTCCACAACACCAGCCCCCATTCGGTAGCCGCTTCGGCCTTTGAGCAATAAATATGGCGCACCACTCATACTTTCCGTTCCCACAATCAGGGAAATGTTGCTCTTGCCCAGCATTATATTATGGGCAGCAATTTCAAAGGCGCGCATTGATGAGGTACAGAGCTGATTAACGGTGCATGCAGGCGCCCGCCACGGAATGCCGATCGCGCCCTGAATCTGCCGCGCGATATTTGAGCCAACCCCGGCCTGAATGACATTGCCACAAACTACTTCATCAACCTGTTCAGGGGTAAGACCGGCACGTTTTAATGCTTCAGCACCGGCAATACAACCTAATTCGGCCGGATGAACACCGTGCAGGGTTCCCAAAAAATCGCCGATCGGCGTTCGGCAGGCGCTGGCAATAACAACCGTCGAAGTCATACGTGCCATCTCGGCTTACTTTCGCGACCATCGCTGGCGGGTTCTGTAGCCTTCGTCCTTGAGTGAGCTGTCGGTTAGGGTTATCTGTTCAATCGTAATTCTGGTCATGATCATTCCTTTTTTCATCATCTGTTTCATCTGCTCAATTGAGATTTTTTGCGCCTCCGCCCCGTATTCAAAATAATATACGGCCAGGCCTTCGTCAAATTCTTTGGTATTGCCTTCAAACAGCTCGGCTCTGCCCATGATCTGTACGCACAAGGTGCTCGCAAAATCGGTAAACTCCTTATGCCAGCCCAGACTGACCGCCGGGTTATTTTTAATGTGATTGAGTTTTGTGGTGCCTTTCTCCGAAAAGCTGTACAGCACCATCTTGTCCGGATCAAGCGAGTAATCAAGCGTCGTTGCCAATGGTTTATTATTGAGCGCCGTTGCAAGAATAAACGTCTTTTTCTGTTTTTTCCCGCCGATAATTTTAACGATTCGCTCCTTCACCTTATCGTTTGGCATAATTCCTTCGTTTGCCTTCCACATCAGGTAATCACCATAAAGCCATGCCTGAGTGGCACTGGTTTTCGCATCAAGTTTTATCTCGTGGCAATCATTGCAGCTCATTCCCGGTTCGATTTCCGGATGGCCTGCGCTCAGTTGTGCGCCTGCTTCTATGCTTTCGGCTTTCTTTGGCGCTGCGGCTTCCTTGTTACCTGAAGCTGGTTGCTCCGTTTTTTCCGTTGCGCTCGGTATGCCATATCCGGTAAGGGACAACATCCCCACTAAAATAAAGCTCATGAAACGTTTCTGTTTGGTCATCATGGTTCTCCTTTCTATAGTTATTGGTACCGCGCAATATGACCGCGTGTTTTTATAACGCCTTTTCAACCAGTTCTATAAGGCTGATAATTTTTAAAGGGCTTTCGGTGGCATTAACGGCATCGGCAAGGTTTGACTCGCACCACGGACAGGAAGTTACTAATGCTTCTGCGCCGGTTTCTGCCGCCTCGGCAATCCGTTCCTGGGCGGCATGAAGTGCAAATTCTGGAAATGCTGACTTTACCCCTCCCCCTGCGCCGCAGCACCAGGAAAATTCCCGGATGCGTTCCATTTCGATGAGCTCAATGCCCGGTATGGCCTGAAGAATGTTGCGCGGAGCATCAAACACCCCGTTAGCACCGAAATTTCTTTGCCGCGGCGGATCACTCAGCCCCCATTTGAGACGTTTCCCCTCCCAGAGATCCTGCTTCTCGCCGCCCCTGCCCAGATGACACGGATCATGCCAGGTAACTTTCAGCGGAACTTTTTTCTTGAAATGGACTTTTCCCTGCTGAATGAGCTGGTCAAGAAGCTGAACACTGTGAACAACTTCAAACTGCATCTTCTCCACACCAGGATAATGTGCTTGGAATATCCCGTAACAACCGGAACAGGATGTTATCACCTGTTTGATGCCCAGCGTATTAAACAATTTGACATTATTTCGCGCGATGTCAAAAAACAGTTCCTCCAGGCCCACCTTAAGCACCGGGCTCGCGCAACAGGTTTCGTTGTTGCCTAAGATTCCCACACTGACGCCCGCCTCCTGGATAATGCGCAATGTTGCACGGGCAACCTTTTGCAGATTGGCGTTGTAGGAATAAGTGCAACCGGCAAAATAGAGCACCTCGGCTTTTTCTGTCTGGAGATCTTTCACATTCAGATTGCGTGCCCATTGTGCCCGCCTGGTTTTCGGTTGCAGCCAGGGATTATTGTTTTTCTTGATACTCTCTACCGCCGGCATATGGCCGGGCAGCGGCCCTTTGCCCTGCGCCACCGCAAATTTCCGTAATTCATGCAGAATTTCAAGCGGCTCCATATCGCGGGTAAACTTACAGGTCACATCACAACCGCCGCAGAGCGTGCAGGCATAAATGACCTCAAGCACCTTGTCCGTAAGCTCTATCTCCCCTTCCAGGAGAGCCCGCGCGACGTCAAAGCGGCCCTGCGCAGAATAGGCATCAAAAAGGTATTCCTGCATCGACGGGCAGATACGCGCCCGGTCTCGGCTTTTTACACTCCATGGATGAACCCACTTGCACATGGAGCAGCGTTCGCAATTCACCAGGTCCCAGCGGTATTTTTCAAGGTTCATTGTTTTTTCTCCCTCCATGTATTGCTCACTTCATTACCACTGTCGGCAGTGATTCGGGCAACGAGGGTTTCACCCAGACGATACGCCACCAGCAGTTTTTCCTGAAGCACGTCCTCGGTAACCGTTTCAACACCGCCAACATACCATTTATCAATTGTTTCTACTTGCTCAATCATAAAATGCGCTTCCATCATTTCAAAACAGGGATCACCCATCACCTCGCGATATTCATCCGGACAGTTTCCGGTGACTATCATGATCGCCTTTTTGCGAAATCCTGCAGGAACGCGGGAGGCGCCAATGGTTGCGTAGGCATCAGCAGGCCGATAAGAAAGCGCAATTTTCCGCTCAATAAATTTTTTCATTAATGCGGTCACCGAACCGTCATATACCGGGGTTGCCAGAATATACCCGTCGGCCTTGAGGTAATCCTCAAGCAATGGTCGCATATCGTCTTTCAAAGGACACCGGCCAATGGGAAGCATGGGATCGTCAAAGAGGCACGTGCAGCACCCCATGCAGTGCTGAATGTTTTTTTTGATAAGATCTATGCGTTGAACATACGCTCCCCGGTCGCTTGCCCCGGCAAGAGCCCGCTGTAACAATCGGCTGCATATACCATGTGTTCGCGGACTCCCTAATATGCCCAGTATGAACATTGCCGATATTCCCTCTGATCTTTTGAGACGTTGTTACCAAATGTAGTTGCCGGGCGTCTGCTGCATCGCTGCGCCACCGGTATCAAGAACTCTTGAGCGGTGGAAATCCGTAGGCCTCCATAACCTCAAGAGGAATATTGTTCTGCCGCGCAACTTTTACCCCGTAATCCTCAGTCAGAATCCATTCAACAATTTTTTTTCGCCGCTCGTTCATCACCGCAAAATCCGCTGCTGCAGGTTGGAGCGACGCTGTGCCTTTAATGATCTCGCCGTAGGCATGCAGTGCTTCCTGCATCATCTCTTCAAGCAGCGCCGCATCCCCTTCTTCAAAAAAATAGAGCAGCCCGCACTCAGCGGCACACCCACCCAGCATGCCCCGCCCCGCGAGAAAGGCCTGATATTCATCCAAGCTTCGTGCATGCCTGCTGCAGACACGGGCGAGGGCAGCAACAAACATATCAGCAGCAGGTCGGTCCAGTGCTTCGTTTTGGACAATAAGGTCAGTGTAGAACGTTACCATGACATCCTGATCCTCGATTTTGCTTGCGCTCGCCATCATAACGAATCCTGGAATAAACGGGTTGGCTGGCCAGGCTAATGTTTGGAGCAAAGTCAAATCTGCCGACGCTTCTTCAACCGTTCCTCCGGTCATACCTACCATGGCAATGCCTGCCTTTTCAAAAAGGCTTCCCCCGCAGCGGTGTACGTCGGCAGAGAAGATCTCCGATTGCCAATGCTGGATTGGCTCAAAAGATACGGTTTTATCGGTTGCTGCGTAAAATTGTCTGCACAATCCAAGATGACCCTGCTGCGGAAATACAAAAGCTGGTTTCTCCGTCATAATAATGCTCCTCTTGATATTTTAAACAGCGGTGTTAGTATCACTTGCGATGATCCCCGGCGACGCACACAGCTCGCTCAATTCAAGCCGTTCTATCGTTTCCCGCTTGAGCCGGCCGGTTTGCACATCCCAGCCGCGCAGTTCATAATATTCATCCATCAACTCTTCAACCTGTTTCCGGTCAATGGCCCTGCCTTTATATGATATTAATTCATCCCCTTTGCCTGGGAGTAACCGCTCGGGATTGTACAGGTCAAAGATATCTGCCGGCGGCTCCTCGCGTGGGACAAAATACGTCTCAGACAGGACATCATCATGACGGCCTTTTCTGCCGTCACGCAATTGAATGGCACGGTTCAAGTTGAAAACCCGCTCCCCGACATGATTTAATTCTCCTTCATGATAGTTCGTGCCGGTGACCGCTGAAAACAATTGGCTCTCCAATGTCGGATCGCCAACATGGTCTGCGGTGCGTGCATTATCCATAACCGGCCATACCAGATCACAGAGCACCAAACATTCCTTGGCAAACTGCCGGTCCTGAATAATTTTTGCGGCACGCGCCTTTCCAGCGCACGTTGAAAAATCCACAGCCTCTGCACCGCCCCAGAACCGCGCAGCAATAGCACGCAGAACCTCCGTAGAAACATAGCTGTCCTGACCGTTGGTTTTCAGCCAGAGCGCCCATTTGGTGAGCGGCTGACAAATTTCATGCAGGGTAGTGATAGCCGGCCGCTGCTCCACCGCAAAAACCGGTGCCGATATGATAAAACTTTTTGGCCCATAGGTTCGCACCGGTCTCCCGCTGGGCGTCAGAAATTCTTTCACGATTGCCGCTGATTCAGAACCTATGAGTGCTGCCGCACGCACAGCGCCCTGCGCCAGCACTGCACCAAATCCTTCTCCGCTGCTGATTTTTTTTAGAACTGTTTCAATAAATTCCACACTGCCCATGCGTGATACCGGCAGCTCGGTCTGCTGTTCTGTGAGGAGGCCTCGTTCCAGACACTGCTCAATCCACAGCAGCAGGAATAATACTTCATCCGCACACAAAGAATAATCATTGACACGCTCAGCGGCAATAAACGTTGCATCAGTTATGCGACCGTGAAGTTTGATATCCCATTTCGCATAAAATGACCCCATGTGACATTTACGAATCCCCTCAAGACCGGTGGCCGTGCGCTGCAGCGAACGCCAGCATCCCTGCGGGCAGCTAACACAGTGTATTTTCTTAACGACTGTGGTGCCCGGCACCGGCACGGTGTGCGCATAGATATTATGAAAACCCGTGCTGGTCATGACCCGAAGCTTTTCCCGTATTTTTCTAACACCCTCCGGGTCGGCCACCGCGATATGGTGAGAACCGTTTACCGCGATTGCCTTGAGGTTCTTGGCGCCCATCAGAGACCCGAACCCCATGGAGGCGCTGCCCCCTAGATCGCCAATAAGGTTGCCGATGCGCGCCCGACGTTCACATCCCGAGCCAATCGACAGGATAGTGGTAGATTCCGAGAGTTCCCGCTTCAGAAGCTGCTGGACTGCTGTGTTGTTCAGACCCCAGAGATGGGAGGCATCACGCAGGGAACACGAACCCTCGGAAATGGTTAAATATACCGGCGATTCAGAACGGCCAATAATAATCAAACCGTCAAAACCTGCCTGTTTCAGCCTTGCCGGAAAAAATCCAGCAATGCTGGCATGAACAAACCGTTCAGGATAGGTGCAGGGGGATTTCCCGCAGACAACCATGCGCGGCGCTGCAGGAGCCGTGGTTCCGCACAGCGGACCGGTCATCAATAGCAAAGGGTTTTGGGGATCGAAGGCAGCGGCGTCCGGGGATGTTTCATCCCAATAGATTTTTTCTCCTATCCCCAATCCGCCAATAAAGCGATCGCGATAATCAGCGGTAGGTACTGTGGCAAATCGTTGATTCGTTAAATCTATTTTTAGTATGCTGCCGGTCCAGCCAAATTGCTCACCCATAGCTGTTCACCGTGTCCCTCACAATCATGTTTTTTGTCGGCGCAGAATCCTGTGCTAAAGATGGAGAAACTTCACCGGTTCCCGCTATAAACCGCATGACACCTCTAAAAGCCCAGTGTTCCCGGATTCATGATATTATTGGGGTCAAGAATCTCTTTAATCATTTTTGCTGTCTGATACTGCACCGCGTTGCGCGCGTTGACCATTTCCGCCCATTTGCCGTAGGCACGGGTAAAAACTGCTCCGAGCGCATACATCCGTTCACTGGCTGCAGCGTGGAATTTTTTTATGCGGCTGCATTCTCGTGCATCAGCAGGGTTGTAGAATATATTAAATTCAAGATGCGCAACTCTTCCGTTTTCAATCGGCTGAAGATAGACGCCCAGATCAGTAGCCGGATAATCATGGGTGACTGCCACCTGCTGCATTTCTGCGATGCACTGCGCAGCCCGGTCCATGGTGGTAATGAAAAAAATATCTGCGCTCGCTCCCTGGTAACAATCCTTCCAGTACACATCCTTGTGCCAGCAGCGGCCAAGGTGAGTGGCGAAGAAGCTCGCAGCCTGCGGTACCGATGCCAAAGAACGCTGCGGCTGTACGCCCGCCTCCTGTGCTGCGGCAAAAAAATCCGCCTCCTGATATTCTATCCGCTCATCCGGAAACCGCTGTAATCCAGCGATGCAGAAGACCTGTATGAATTCGGGAAGTTTCTGCTTCAGTGCGATATAATCATCCGGCATTTTTTCTGCAAGCATGAGCGCCAGGTTCACCTTATTAAGTATGAAGCATTCGTAACCAAGCCAGCGCCGCTGCAGGTTGTAGGTAAAGGTGATGAGATCAGCAATGGTGCGTCCCGGCGTAAAATAGATGTTCTGCTTTGTCGGCAGGGGCTCTGCCATAATATTTGCCCAGGTTATGATACCAAGCGTTCCCTGGCTTCGGGTATAAAGCCGGTTCCAATCGAACCCTGGCCCCCACGGCCCCACCATGTCGGTATTGATTGTCGCCGGCGGCCCGCTTGCCGCTGAGCCGGTCCTAAATATGTCGCCGTTCGGCATAACGATTTCCGCAGTATAGATGGGTTCGCTGTAGTTAAATTCGGGAATCATCATGGGATGGGCCTCAAAATGCGCAGTCAGCACTGACTGGTCTTGGCGCGGCAAAAAAGGCATCAGCGCACGAAGTCCTTCTTTGTGCAGTGCCGGCTGCAGTTCATGATACGTGACACCAGGCTCGATGCGCACCGCGCGATTGCGATGATCAATTTTCAGGATTTTTTTCCAGCCGGAAAGATCTACCACCATACCGCCCATGCGCGGTATGGTGCACCCGTAGCTGTGGCTTCCCGAACTTACCGGTATAACGGGCAACAGCTCTTTGTTTGCCAATTTTACTAATCTGCTGATTTCATCGGTCGTGCGTGGGAAGACCACATATGAAGGTTTTGCCGGTGTCTCAAGACTTCGGTCGCGAGAATATCTGGTTAGTAATGTTTCATCGTCCCGGACATTTTCGGCGCCGACGATGTCTGCGAGACGGTTTTTCAGCCTCTCTTTATACTCCCTTCTTTCTTTGACCACGTCGCGGTATGGTTTGTCTGCAAGAGGCTTGATATAATCTACCTTGGCGGGAATGTTTTCAGGCATGGTAATCTCCTTTTGAACCACCGATTACACTGGGAAAATTTATGTTATGGAATCTGCCACGCAGGAATTCAAAAAAATATTTTCCCGATTCTCTGCGTTCCTGATTTTGTTGTTATATCTACCTGATCCGCGCACCCTACCCGGGCGGTTGCGGTGGCAGGGGATAATCCGGATTTGATGTCAGCCGCGGGTCAAGATGCTTTTTGATTTTCAGCACCAGCTCGTGGTAATTGCAGCGGTGCGGCCCGGCAATATGGTTCATCGGACCGAGCGGCCAGGTCGGCGCCATTTTGCGTTTAACTGCTTCAACAATCGTCTGCACATAGCTGTTAATAAATGTCGCACCTGCCGCAAGATCATGCTCAAAATAGATGAGCGGCTCCGTCTCTGATATCTGCCCAAGCTGATAGGAATTGAGCCAATCATTATGGGTATCGTCTTCTATAAAATGCCCTTTTTTCTGGCCTTCCTCAATGAGCGGCCACATATATTCCTCACTCATCTTGTAACTTTGATCAAGGGAATCAAAGCTAAAACCGCCGATGACAAAAAAGTCTCCAGCGACTCTGAACAAACGGTTGGAAAATCCGGTGCGGATATTTTCGCCCAGGTTATCTTCGGCCAGGCGCCAAAGCTCTGAGTCTTCCTGTATATATGCGCCGCCCAGTTCTGCGACGATGGAATCGAGAACTTTCTGCTCATATGCAAGCTGGCGTGGCGACGAAAATCCGATGAGCACCACCGACATAATATTTTTCCATACCGTCTGAAATTTCGGCCAGTGCTGCCAGAAATACTCAACCGAGGGCGAGGCATAGGAAAGAATCATGCTCGCGGGCTCCTCATGAACTGCTGCTGCAATCTCGGCGTGCCCGATTTCGTACATGGCATCAATCAGCTTCTTCCGATCGGGAAACTTGATGAGATTCAACCTGAACCGGTCTTTAGGAAAATCGGCGGTGAAGTTAGGATTTTTCCCTTTGACGGGAAACACCGTGGGGCCCGGATAAGGGAACAGTTTCACTGCCATGGCCGTGACCATGCCCAGCCCGCCGCAGTGCCCTGAATCACCGCGCAGCAGACCTTTTAAATTTAAGCCGGCACAATCGCCCCAGAACCAATCGCCATTACTATTACCCCTTGATCCGACACGCAGCAGCTCGCCGTTTGGCAGCACCCAGTCGCAGCCCAGCACGCCCCGGTTGTATCCAAACTTGTGGCCGGTGCCACCCATTCCCTGAAACATATTGTTTGCCAGCACCGAGACCTGCGCTCCCGCTTCGGCAACGGTAATGGTAAGTCCACGTTTCATTGCCTCAGACTGAAGCTGCGCATAGGTTACATACGGTTCTACCACCGCAAACATATTTTTGTGGTCAATCTCCACTATGCGATCCATGCGCTTGGGATCAATAATAATGGTATCAGGCCGCGTTGGAATCGTAGGGGGAAGCAGATTGGTACCCACCGGGATGTAATTAAATTTATAGCGATTGGCAATTTTTATGATTGTTTGCACGTCCGCGGTGCTGCCCGGAAGCACCACCGCAGCAGGTCGATACCTGCCTGACTGCGCATGGGTGCTGTACACAAGCCACATGTAACTGTAGGCGCTGGTCACACCCGGTTCATCGCAGACATATTGCGGCCCCAGCGCATCTTCAAGCGCCTGATATGCCCCATCTGGCAAACTCATGTAATGGCCCTCCCTTGACTGGCAGTTACGCGGTGCCGACCTCTCATCACCGCACGGTTGTTATTTTTTTGATAGACTAGGCCTGTATTCCCTCCAAGAGGGTCTCCATATTAAATACTTCCTGATCGATCAGATCAAAATCGACGTCGGTAGAGAAATAGGTAAAAAACGTACCCATGATAAGAAAATACATAACCCGCGCGAGTTTTTTCCCTGGCGTTTTTTTGAATCTGCCGGCTGCAATCCCTTCTTCAAGGAGTGTGGTAAATGAGGTAACGGTGTTTTTATAAAAACGGGTCATTCCTTTGCGAATGCCCGGTTCTCGGACGCCCATAGAGAGAAACTCTAAACAGAATTTAAAAAAATCGCTGTTTTCTTTGAGAACGTCCCCCGTTCGTTTAGCCAGCGCCAGCATACGCTCTGCCGGATCTTTTTTCGCCTGCATGTAGGCCGTGAGCTGTTCAAAATATTTGTTAACTTTAAAATCAAAAAGCTCAAGAAACAGAGCTTCTTTCGAGGAAAAATGATAATAAATGCCACCCTTGCTTATTTTTGCCCTGGCGGCAATATCATCAATGCTGGTCAAATAATAGCCATTCTTGTTGAAACAGATCAGCGCTGCTTCCAGTATCTGCTCTTTTCTGCTCATCTGCCTTTTGATATGTCTCATAAATTTACCGGCAGCTCCTCACAATACTATACTGACCAGTCAGTTTAGTTATAATAGCCATGATTTCCTGTCAAGAAAAATTTTCTGCTCATTTCCGCAGTTCATTCCGGAAATTCAGGTAACCCCCAGGAGAGCGCACAAACGGCACTGGTAGAGGGGGAAAAATCAACACCCGATCGTCGCTGCGGAGACATCAATAAACAATGCCGGGAAAGCCCGTCAATCGATCCGGAGCTTATTTACCAAGCTCATGCAGAAATTAACTTCTAATCAACACAATTTCTGTGTATAAATACATTGGTGCTTTTTTTAAATGTGGTGCATCCCAAAACAAATGCCTGAGCGCTGGTAAACTGTTAACCATTTCCATGATCGGGAATCCATGAGGATTTTGTATGGCGGTAGGTGTCGGTCTTTTTTCGGGCGGGCTGGATAGCATCCTGGCGGTCTGCGTGCTCAACGCGCAAAATATCCGTATAGAAGCAGTGGCGTTTGTTACCCCGTTTTTTGGCCCGGAAAATGCCCAGCAGGCGGCGAAATTCCTTCCTATCTCCCTGCATATCGTTGATATTACCGAGGTGCATCTGCAGATGCTCGCAAAACCACGGCATGGCTATGGCAGAGGAATGAATCCTTGTATAGACTGCCATGCGCTCATGTTTCGGGAAGCGGGCAACTTGATGCGGCAGTGGGGAGCCGACTTTCTTTTCTCCGGCGAAGTGCTGGGCGAACGGCCCATGTCGCAAAACAAACAATCGCTCAAAATAGTCGCGCGCGATTCAGGGTTTGAGGAGTATATTATTCGCCCGCTGAGCGCACGGCTTCTCCCCATAACAAAACCAGAGCGCGAGGGCTTGGTTGACCGGGAACGGTTGCTTGACATTCAGGGAAGATCGCGGAAACGCCAGATGGAATTGGCGCAATATTATGGCATTACTGCCTTCCCTGAACCAGCCGGCGGCTGCCGACTGACCGAACCTAATTTTAGCAGACGGCTGAAAGATCTGCTGCAGCATCAGAAAAACATCTCGGTTCGGGACATCGAACTTCTAAAAATCGGGCGCCATCTGCGACTGCGTGAAACAGTCAAGTGTGTGGTGGGAAGAAATGAATCAGACAATGCGAAAATTGCCGAATTACTCCAGGACTCAGACCTTCTTCTGACGCCGACAAAAATCACCGGCCCTGCTCTTCTCATGCCTCGTGGCGCCAGTGACGCAGCAATAGACCAGGACGTGCTGCAGCGCGCTGCTTCTATTTGTGCCCGGTATAGCAAAAGCACCGCAGGGGTTCCGGTAGAGGTTACTGTGTATGTAAATCAGCGAACATACAAAATTGCTGCGCTTCCCTGCAGCGATCAGGAAACCGCTCAGTTGATCATTTAATGCCTTACCGGTGTGGGCAAAGAAACTATTGACTGGTGGGCACCTATTGAATCGTCTTGAAATAAATATTACCTGTTAATTGCTGGTTAGTCTGGACGGGTAGCAGGAAATAATACGAATCATCAGACATTCATCTAATACTACAAAGGAGTTCGTTTGAAACGAGGCAAAGCGTATCTGGTCTTCTGGGAAATGATATTATTGCTGGCGTCAGTGCTGGTATTTAGGAGTGTCTGGCATTTCCTTGACGGGATTCCCTTGATGAACAGCACAAGCGGTCTTACGGTATCTCTGGCAATTGGCATTGTCGTCTGTATCCGGGCATTCATCGCTCTGCATAAATCCACAGACAAATAGAGGGTGAGATCCATTTTTATCCTTTGCGTCGCCGCCGGCATGTCGGCTTTTGGCTGCCCGTGTATATATGTTGTCTTAAAATGGTTTTTCACTGAAGGGCAGCATGACGAGATCCTTTTCAATAACCTTTTTATAGAATTATAACTTTTCCGGGCGGCTGCTCCTCGACCCTGCCGACAACAAATCCCTCCACCCCTTCCTGAGAAAATTTTTTAAACAGAACATCTTGGTTGTTTTTCGAAATCGCAAAAAACAGTCCGCCTGATGTCTGGGGATCATAAAACGTGTCCCGCAATTCATCGCTGAGTCGCTGCCGATATTCAACAACCGGTTCATAAAATGAGCGATTGGCATGACAACCCCCTGGAACAAGCCCCATACGTGCATAAGCTAAGGCTTCAGCGAACACCGGAATTGATGCGGCGTTCAAATAGATGCCGCAATTTCCCGCCCGCGCAACCTCACAGGCGTGCCCGATCAAACCAAAGCCCGTAATATCGGTGCACGCATGAACATCCACGTCTTGAATGATTTCCGCCGTCTTTTTGTTGAGCATAATCATGCTATCCACAATTCTGCTCACTGCTTCGTTGCTTGCCATACCTGCTTTTAACGCAGTTGCTATAATCCCGGTGCCGATTGGCTTTGTGAGAATAAGTACATCGCCCGCCTGAGCACCCTGTTTGGTTAAAATCTTCTTCGGATGTATGAGTCCTGTCACTGCCAGACCGTATTTCAACTCCTGATCTTCGACACTATGCCCCCCGATAAGCGTTACATTGGCCTCTGCAAGCTTATTCAGCCCGCCACGAAGAATTTCTTTCAGGATGCCGATCTCTAATTTTCCCAGCGGGAAGCCCACGATGTTCAGCGCCGTTATCGGCTTTCCACCCATAGCATATATATCGCTTAACGCATTGGCAGCCGCGATCTGGCCGAAGATAAACGGATCGTCAATTATGGGGGTAAAAAAATCAACCGTCTGTACCAGCGCGGTATCGTCAGAAATCTGGAACACACCCGCATCATCCGGGCTTTCAAGCCCCACCAGCAGATTGGGACTTTTCACCAGTGGCAATCCGCAGAGTATATTGTCCAGGCACCCCGGACCGAGTTTTGACGCTCACCCGGCCTTGGAAGAAAAATGTGTGAGCTGAATCTTTTCTTTTTTCGTCATGGTGGGTAACGCCCCCTGCAGGGCGCACGGTTGGATTATCGTATCGCTATGGTTAATAACACTCCGATCCTCTTTGCCTTAAGAAAACTACGTGGTCAAGATAAAATGCCTCGCTATTCCTGACGGCATCGAATGTTATGCCCGTTTTCATCATAACACGTTGCTGACAACTGGCTGCCATTCTGCCAGTGCGCCTCTGCTTGCAACATGCCTGATTCATAATACCATGTATAGCTGCCGTGCTGTCTCCCGTCTTGCCAGCTTCCTTCCGCCATGAGTTGGCCATTCGGGTAATACCAGCGGCAAATACCGTCCAGTCTGCCGTCTTTCCAGCTTGTTTCAGATTGTAACGCACCATTTTCATAATACCAGTGTGCAGTGCCGTTCAACTTGCCATCTTTCCAGCTGGTCACTGAGGCTATCTTTCCGTCTGGGTAGTATGTAGAGGCTTCACCATTTCGGGGCGGGGTCATGTCATATCCGTGAGAGTATGGATACAAAGTTCCATAATAAGGAAAATAGGGGATATACCCAAAATTTTCGAAGTAATACCCTCCTTGATAATAATACCTTTTGTGCCATGTCTTATGACCACCACCCCCCTTCCAGGCGCGGCTGACATTTCCACCGCGTCCTATTATCCCCTTCCCGCTGCCGCGTCCCCCAGCCCTGCAATGGCCAGGATATGTCCCGAGGCAAAAATAATAACCTATTATCAGAAAAATCAAAAAGAATTTTTTTGCCGTTTTCATTTGCCCACCGTTTCCTCCCCCCAAGGCTTGGTGATAACATTGGTTGTTGCACCAGATATATTAACTATATCATATTCCGCCGCGTTGAGAAGCAGCCGCACATCAACTGCCACCCCTGCTCGTTGCAGAACATCAAACTCCTCACATTTTAAAATAACGTTCCGATAAATATGACGCTGGCTCCGGTTGAGGGCTGTATCCCTCTTGTTCATTCACCCCATGTATTGCCCGGCTTGAGCCACCGGGCATTTATGATTTGTGAACCATAGGGCTATGAATAAGGATTCAATATTATATAAACTATTGGAATGGATTATTTCTATTACCGTGTTGCTGTTTATTGTCTATAAATTATATGAAATGATACGTTTATCGAATTAACTCGGGGAGATATACAGCGATGCTGTCCATAAAACAACATGTAAGAGACAAAGTATTACAATGGATTGTCGTCACCATCACGATGATCTTTATGTGCTATAAGTTTTTTCAAATGGTCAATCATACCTCAATTACCGTTCTTAAAAAATTCCTGCCGGTATAATTACCCCTTCCATTCATTACACGTTTTTTGGTCGGCAAACAGGTTGCCTGCCGCGGCCTCAAAACCACAAACCGAGGAGCTCATTTTTAATAATTATGATTGTATACCATCGCGGCATTTGTTAGTATTAACTTGTTTTAGACAAGGCCTCATGCACAGTATTTTTGCGGTGTTTTTAACACCCTCTAACCCAGAAGATATTAACCAGTGGCGGGAACACATGCTGCTGATTTATGAGGTTAACTGTTTGCTCGTTTCTGCATAAAGGAGTTCGGCAATGAATAAATACCTATTTATAGGTCTTTTTCTTTTTCTGAGCTTTTCGGCCTCCCCGTGTCCTGCTGAAGAGGAGTGCAAATCGAAAGGCACGCTGATCGAGCTTTCGGTCGAGGCCGCACGGCCGACGCCCAGTGACTTGGCGCGTGCCACTGCTTACATAGAGGCCCAAGGTACAAACCCTGCGGAACTTGCCAAACGGATAAATGCCGCCCTCGCGGGGGCGCTGGAAACGGCAAAAACTTACGAAAACGTAAAAACACGCAGCGGCAACACGCACACATCTCCCTTCTACAATAAAGAGGGACGAGTCAGCGGTTGGCGCATTCGCTCGGAAATCCTGCTTGAATCGCGGGTCATAATGGAACTCTCAGAGCTTCTGGGGAAACTGCAGGAACGCGGCCTTGTCATCGGACAAATTATGCTGCTGCCGTCTCCTGAGTCGGAGAAGAAAGCCGAAACCGAGGCGACCCTTGAGGCGATTGATGCCTTTGCGAAGAAAGCCACAATGATTGCGGAGGCCATGAAAAAGACCTATCGCATCAAGCAGCTGCATATTGGAAAAGCGGGGCAGCCGGGGGCGCTGCCGCTGATGCGTGCATCAAAGACGGCAGCTCTGGAGGCTTCACCTCCCCCAATTGAGGCCGGTGAGAGCATGGTAACGGTGACGGTAAGCGGACAAATCGAGTTGCCGCTTGAATAGGACCTTGGATGGGAAATAGTTTCTTTACTGCTTATACGTTTGTCACTGCGTATTGCTCCCAGACGTGATTTCTTTTAAAAGGGCTGCAAGTTCGCTCTGGGTGAGGAGATATTCTGTCTTGCAAAACTGACAGGATATGGTTGCTGTTTCGCCCTGTTTGATGAGCTCTTCAATATCCTGCTTGCCAATGGAACTTATTGCATCCAGCAGGCGTTCTCTGTTACAGGGGCAGTAATACAAGACCTCCCGACGTTCAAGAATTTTAAAAGGCAGCCCTGTTGCTTCCTCAATTATTTTTTCAGGCGCTAATCCTTCAAGAATCATAGAACTGACCGGACGAACTGTTGTTAAACGATTTTCCAGGTAGGCCCTGACCTCATCGCTGGCGCCGGGAAGCGCGTGAATCATAAAACCCCCGCTCGCTTTGACTGCATTGTCCGTATCAACATACACCCCCAAAGAAACTGCAGCCGGTATTTGCTCCGAGGTATTAAGATAATAGGCAAGATCAGTGGCGATCTCGCCGGTTTGCAGCGGTACACTGCCCTGATAGTAATCACGCAAGCCAAGATCTTTTATAACATTTAAGAACCCTTTGCCTATCGCCCTGCCCACATCAAGCTTTCCGTTCTTGATCTCAAGGTGTATATGAGGACGTTTTACATAACTCCGCACCCGGCACCGCCAATCAGATTCAGCCACCACCCCTCTCAGGGGACCGTCGCCGGCAATCTGAACAGCTAATTTCTGTCCTTCTTTCAGCAGTGATGCAAGCAGCAGCGCACCGCTCATCGTTCTTCCCATGGCGGCAGACGCCGTGGGGTAAGTATCATGGAGGAGGCGCGCTTTCTCAACCGTTTCGGTATCAACGAGTGCCACCAGCAGGATTGGCTCCTCTGTTGCCATTGCTTTTAACAATGTGTCCATATGATCATCACAGATGTTGGCAGCAAATATTTATAAAAAATTTTTGCCTCCTGCAGCTCAGACCGGCAGTTCTCGGAAGGTTAGGGCAGGATCTGCTACTGCCCTTTGGGAGGCCGTGGGGTGCTGGGAAATACAACCAGATTTGACTTATCTTTTTCAAAGGTAAGGGCTTTTTGTTCTAATCCGACTTCCTCTATGGAGAGTACCGAATAAATTGACAGATGGATGGTTTTAACTGAGGCAAATCTTTTTTTGAGGTCTTCTTCTGCCGGGTTTACCACCAGCGTTTCTGCTTCAAATATAAAATCTGAGAGAGCGATAAAACTCAGCCCTAATGAAGAATCCGTCACTTTTTTTGCTTTGAGACTGACCGTCTGCCCGTCTTTGGGGTCGCGGTAGGTGACCAGATAATATGAATCTTTTATGCTGTTTGACATATCAATAGAAACTCCGTAAATTATTTAAACTATACTTGAACACACCGCTTCTGTCTACATTCATTCATGAGGCAAGGATATCTTTAAGGTGCAGGGCATTGCTCACTGCATATCCTTTATAATCATTGTCAAAATAGACATATGCGTCACATGCCCACTGTTTTATCTTCAGCGCCCAGGTGCGGAGTTCTTCTGCGGTATAGCAGGATGCATACAAGCGCTTTGAGCCGTGCAGCCGCAGGTAAACAAAGTCAGCAGTCACTATTTCATACGAGGGAAAGCGCCCCGCGGTATCTGAAATGCAGAATGCGTAATTATAATCTTTCAATATTTCAAAAAACGTATTATTTATCCAGGTGCTGTTGCGCACTTCAAATGCATACCGGTATCCGGCAGCAAGTGAATTACTGAATGCCTTAAATAAATCCGCATCAAACAACAACCCCGGAGGTAATTGAAATAACACCGGGCCCAGTTTCTCTTTGAGCGGTGCCACAGCGGTATAAAATTTATCCAGGGGTTCACGGATATCTCTGAGTCTCTTTATGTGCGTGATGTACCTGCTCGCCTTGACAGCCCAGAGAAAATGTTCCGGCGTCCGTTGTCGCCAGTTGGCACAGGTGATTTCTTTGGGCAAGTGATAAAAACTGGCATTGAGCTCCACCGTGTCAAATTGCCCGGCATAAAATTCGAGCCACTGCTTTTTCGGCAGGTCAGCAGGGTAAAATACGCCCTGCCAGTGTGCATAATTCCAGCCGGATGTGCCGATTCGTATTTGATATCTCACGCCTGACAACAAACACCTGGAATGACGAAATTAATTTTTCGGGGGGACGCTAACAGCGCATATTATTTTCATTATCTTGTCAGTGCTGCCCGGTTAGGGACAATGTTACCTGACGCCTGTCTTTTGGCGAAATAAGAAAGGCGCACCCCGCGATGGGCAACGCCTTTCTTCTGAACTTGGCAAAAGAACCATCAATAGTTTTCTGCCAGTATCTCAAAAAATGCTCGTGGGTGTTGACAAACCGGACAGGTCTCCGGCGCCTGCGCGCCTTCAAACACAAATCCACAGTTTCTGCAGTGCCATTTAACGGGCGTATTCTTCTTGAAAACTGTTCCCTGCTCAAGATTTTTGATGAGCGCCTGATAGCGAGCTTCGTGATGTTTTTCAACCTTTGCTACTTGGGTGAACGCCAGATAGGCTGCTTCAAATCCTTCCTTCTTGGCGGTTCCCGCAAAATCCTGGTACAGCGTACTCCACTCAAAATTCTCTCCGGCAGCTGCTGCTTTTAAATTTGCAAGCGTATTGCCAATAACGCCCGCAGGATAGGCTGCCGTTATTTCAGCTTCCCCGCCTTCAAGCAGCTGGAAAAAGATTTTTGCATGCTCTTTTTCATTATCGGCGGTTTCCTGAAAAATAGCTGCAATTTGCTCAAAACCTTCTTTTCGGGCGGCGCTGGCAAAATAGGTGTAGCGGTTTCGCGCCTGAGATTCACCCGCAAATGCTGCTAACAGGTTTTTTTCTGTCTGACTTCCCTTCAAGCCCATACTAATACCTCCGTGATGATAATCTCACATAGTTTGATTAGGAAATTTCTTCAAACTTGGTTTTTGGTACCCCGCAAATGGGACATTTTTCAGGCGGGGTTGGCCCTTCGTGAACATAACCGCAAACGGTGCATCGCCACTTTTTCATGTTACTGTCTCCTTTCTCACCATGTTGTTTGTCATTACATAGGGAACGCCAAGCAATTTTCACAAAACAACGTATCTCCTATGCAGCGCTGCATTCTTGTTAGTTATGGAAGATCCGTCTTATATCTTTCCTTGAGTTCGCCTGTTTTGCCCGGATTAAAACTTCTGGTTTTCGCGAAATAACCGGTTATGCGCGTGATACACTCCACATCAACACCCCGGTTAATGTGGAACAAGAGTTCCTCCGGCGTCAATTCTTTAATTTTTTTGAACGTCACCCGGGTAGCACGGTGGCCTTCTTCCTGATACCACGGCAAGTTGACATTCCTGAAAAGCATGGCCTCATGATCCTGTTGCCATTCTATGTGCTGGTGTGATTCTAAAAATTGGTCTAATTCCTGTTCGGTCATGGTGTACCCCCTTTCAGTTGATAAGGTGCGACAAAAAATTAAACAACAAAATGTATATAATAATTACAACGCACGCAACCGCTTATAACCCGGTAACTATATAAAACTGTATATAAGTATCCGTTCATAGCAGACGTCATGCAGACATGGCTTTTTGTGTCGGTTTTTTCGGCACCCAGCTGATGCCGTTCCCTATTGTTTGCATTTCTGACATATGCCGTTCAAGCGAAGCTGGTGGTGAAAAATCGTTGCCGCGCCAAACGCTTTTGGCAAGGTAATCCGCGGTATCCTGACGTTATGTAGATCAATTATTTTTTTACAGCGAACGCATACAAAATGGTGGTGCGGATTGATATCACCATCAAAACGTGCTGCTTCATGCAGAACATTTATTTTTGAAATAATGCCCCGCTGGGCAAAACTCATTAAATTTAAATATATCGTATTGAGGGAAAGCGTCGGATAATCATCCCTGAGGGCCTGGTATATCGCGTCCGCACTCGGATGATCTCTGCGCAACAGTAAATTTTTCAAAATTGCCATGCGCTGCTCAGTAGGTTTCAGACCACTGGCACGAATTTTTTTCGCAAGTTCGCTTTTCGTTAGTCCCATGACGCTGCTTACCCAGACAAAAACGGAGCGTTATCCCCAGCAGTATATATGAATGAAAGCAAATAAATTAGTAATTATTACTATTTAATAACTTTGTCAAGATTTTTTTATCATCTGTCCTTTCCGAACGATTTCATTGCCGGACCGACACCGCCTCGGGGCGTGATGACCAATAGAAAAAGGCCTGATGAATTGACTGGCTCTTTCTGTACTGGACGATTGTACTTCCTGGTGATATAGATAAATGAATTCCTTCCACATAAAACTCGCTTACAATACAGGCGATTTCACCTGACACGGAACGTTTTTAATACGGTTTGTAAATCCGCAGAGAAATGGAGCAATGAAACCGAAGCCAGAACATGCTGCCAAGGTTGATAAAAAGGGGCGCCTGATTATTCCGGCTCAAATAGCAGCGGGCTATGGATTGCAGCCCGGTGCCAGCGTCTCCCTGCAACCGTTGCCGCATGGGATATACGTTCGTCAGCCGGTAACGTATTTAAAAAAAATATATATTGAGCCTACCACGCAGTGTAATCTCAATTGCCGGATGTGTGTGCGCAACACCTGGGATGAACCGCAGGGCTCGATGGCTGAAGCTACGTTTAATAGCATTCGTAATAGTCTGGCCATGTTTTCGCCACCGCCGACAATTATCTTTGGCGGTTTTGGCGAGCCGCTTTCTCACCCGCACATCGCTGACATGGTTGCGGCAATGAAACACCGGAGCGCGCCGGTAGAATTAATTACCAATGCGACATTGCTCTCCCGAGCACTTGCTGAACGCCTGATAAAGGCGGGACTTGATGTGTTATGGGTTTCCCTTGATGGTGCAACTACTGCGGTGTACGGCGATGTTCGTCCCGGGGCATTATTGCCACAGGTAATAGCAAACGTCACAGCCTTGCGCGATATGCTGCGCACCGCCCATCCGGCATCTCTGCACATTGGAATCGTTTTCGTGGCAATGAGGCGCACAATCGCCGAGTTACCCGCCGTATTGCGGCTTGGCAGACAATTAGGCGCGGACCGGTTTCTGGTCACGAACGTGCTTCCCTATGCGCAAGAGTTAACGTCGGAAGTGTTATATGAACGCGCCGTGAGTGAACGGCAAATACTCCCGTCAGCGATGGTTCCGGAACTGAATTTTACCCCGTTTGACCTGAATGATGAAACACGAGCTGCGTTTTCGGAAATTATGAGCAGCGCCCGGGCCCTGGATTCCCTGCAGCGCAACGGGGCTGAAGTGATTGACACTTGTCCTTTTATTGAGAGTGGATCTCTCGCGGTCGGATGGGATGGAAGTGTCAGTCCATGTCTTCCGCTGCTGCACTCTCACACTTCCTACCTGTTTGAACGCCAGCGGTTTTCCCGCCGCCATGTCATTGGTACGATTGCTGAACACAGTTTGCAGGAATTATGGAATACCCCAGAGCATGTTGCATTCCGCGAACACGTTCGCGCCTTTGATTTTTCCCCCTGCGTTTACTGTGGTGGCTGCAACCTTTCTCTCGCAAATGAGGAGGATTGCATTGGCAATGTTTTTCCAACCTGTGGTGGCTGTCTCTGGGCGCAGGGTGTTATTCGATGTCCCTGAGAGCACGAAAAACCCTGAAGGCACTATAAGGTGAGCGGGCTGGCAGGTAACCTGCAGCCCGCTTCACAAACTCTTTCTACGGTTAGTCCAACCCGCAGCGCAGACGAACATGCTAACAACGGTAACAGCATAACTGCCGCAGTGGTTACGCTCTTACTTCTTCCACCTCTTCTTCGACTTCCTCTAATTGCAGTGCCCCGCTGGTACACCATTTAACGCAGGAGGGGTCCGGCGGTTCGCCGCATAGGTCGCACTTTAATGGAACATCGCTCCCCGGCTCAAAAAAGAATGGTTTTGCCGGACAGGCTGCACGGCACAAGGCGCACTCATCATAGTCCTCCCCTTTAATCGTCACAATATTGCGCGAAGTGCACTTTGCATCAGTGTATGGCCCTGCTATCACGGGATAGTTGTTGCCTTTTTCCATATCCACAAAAACTTTAATGCGGGAGAATCGCGGATTGACTTCATTCGTGGTAATATGTGCCAAAGCACATGCTGTCTCACAGTGGCGGCAGCCCGTACACTTGTCAAAGTCTATGTGAATCTTTTTTACCAACTGTTTCATGATTGCCTCCTGTCTGAAAAAAGGTTTATGCCATGGTTCCTATTCTCCAACAAAACAGCAAAACGCTCACAATACATTTAACAACAGCAATAAGAAAATCTACCGGAACTATCTAACAGCGGCTTCGGCTTCCTAAGAAGCTGATCCTCGGGATTGCCGTGATTATCTCACACAACACTATACCGGCACATGCGGTATCGTTAGCCGGTGCGACTGCTCAACCAAGTGCTAAAACAAATAACTGCCGCAGGAACAAGAAGAGAAGTAAAACCAGTAACAGGATTCGATCTGCATCTACCTTAATAATGGTCTATCCGATGCGAAAGCCGTTCGCGCCAACCATCTGTTCAGGATGCTGCGGCAAAGGGATGTGCGATCAAACTATCTTGGCATAACAGGTATGCGGCTCTGATAACCATATGGCGAGCGATAGTGGCGCATCACGGTCTATCACTGTATTCCGGCACCTGTACCGCAGGAACGGGCAATAGAACAACTCCGATATCATTGCCCATCATGGTGCGGCACAGTTTCAACGTATCAATGGTTGGTGTTAGTCTCCTTTCACATAATTGGTTCTGTTATTGTAATCCTAATGCTTTTAATTTATCAGGGGTTGGAACTCCATCAGGCGTCCATCCTCTGATTTCATAATACTGGGGCAACATGGTCTCAAGTTGTGAAACACGACCTTTGGCCGGACCTTCAGGCATCGGCTCTTTTAAAAACCGAGGCGGCAACGTATCGTCAGCCTTGGTGATCCCAGCCTTCAGATTGAACAACCGCTCCATGTTCCAGATTCTTTCTCCTGCTAAGAGCACATTTTCCCGGGTATATCCGGCGCCCGTGCACACTTCCAGCATTTCAACCATATCATCCACGCTAAACCCTTCAGCAAGACTTACAAACAAACATAGTCCGGACGAATCAATGACGCCTGTCAGATCCTGAAACGCTTTTATGACTTGCGGTTTTCCTTCACTGGTAAACGGATCAAGCTTCTGATTTACCCCTAATATTTCAACAGCAATCCCATAGCTGCGAACGTGGCAGGCGCCTCTATTTGCGGTGGCATAACTGAGACCCATTGATTGCACGCCGCGTGGATCATAGGCTGGAAGACCCTGTTTCTTTACTCCCATGAATAGCTCCGGGTGGCCATATTTTGAAGCTAAAGCGTATCCTCCTTCTGCCATAAGATCGCCAATGCCTTCCCGCAGACCCATCATGCGCGTTAGTTTAACCAGCGCTTCACCGTTCCCGAACTTCGCCTGAAACCCAATGTCTTTTTCCGGCACATACCCCTTTTCGTATAGCTCCATGAGGCAGGCGACAATATTACCTGCATCAATAGTGTCCATACCCAACTGATTGCAAATATAATTCGCCTTGGTAACAGGGGCGAGATCGTTTATCCCGCAGGAAGCCCCCATGAGAGCGACCGTTTCATATTCCGGCCCTTCGCCCTCACCTTCATACTGTTTATCTTTTATGACGGTAGACCTGCCACAGGCCATCGGACAGGCGAAGCAGCCTTTATTGCGTTTTAAAATAGTGTCCCTGATCGTCTCGCCGCTGATTTTCATGGCATCGGCAAAAACTCCGGTTTGAAAGTTTCTGGTGCAGAGAATGCCACTTTCATTTATTATATTGACCAAAACCGATGTGCCAAACAAAGGCAGTGCCTGGGCTGTTACTTTTGCTACATCAGATCTATTCTTGGCTATGCTTGCTTTGACAAGCTCTCTGAATTTTTCCCGGTCAGGAACCGGCACGCCTTTCGTCCCCATAACGGCAACAGCTTTAAGGTTTTTCGAACCCATGACTGCGCCAACCCCAGATCTACCAGCCGCACGCGATTTATCATTCATGACGCAGGCAACACGGCACAACCGTTCACCGGCTGGTCCAATGCTTGCAATGCGAAATTCGCGTCCTTTCCAACGGTCACCTATTTCAGCGCGTATGGCGTCTTCTGTTTCGTCGGTCTGCTTTCCCCAGAGATCAACGGCTGATTTCAATTCAATGGTGTCATCTTTTATCAGGAGATAAACTGGTTCCGGCGCCTTGCCTTCAAAGATAATCATGTCATAACCGGCATACTTTATTTCTGGCCCAAAATACCCTCCGGAATTAGAACAGGCAATACAATTGGTGAGCGGTGATTTCGTCACCACCATATAACGCGAACTTGCAATTAATCCCGTGCCGGTCAGCGGTCCCGTGGCAAAGATTAATTTATTATCCTCGCTGAGTGGATCCACCGTTGGATCCACTTCATCAAAAAGATATTTTTCTGCCAGGCCGCGACCACCAATATAATCTTTTGCCAGATCCGGATCCACATCTTCCACCGTATGGCTTGAATTGCTTAAATCAACGCGTAAAATTTTGCCCATCCAACCATTCATACTGTTTGCTCCTTTCTGAGATAACGTCGTTACGATCTCTTTCGATAAATTCGCGCAGCAAGCTATTGTTATGGTAACTGTTCGGTCGTTAACTCCCTATGGATAGTATGGATGAATATCCATCGTGTCAAGTATAAAGAACACCGGATTTTCCCCGGCAGTTTGTATCGTTTGCGATCCAGAGCGCAACGGTTCCCCCTTGTCTGGCAAATTCACCTTTGCAGACCAGGATGCGCTCCCTATCCCGAAACATGACCGTGTTTAAAACTCCGGCAGCTCCTTTAAGGTAGCATAATTAAAAACCGGCCCATCCTTGCAAACATACAGATTGCCAACATTACACCGACCGCACTTCCCAATACCGCACTTCATTCTGTTTTCTAAGGTGGTAAAAATCTGTTGCTCAGAAAAACCGATTTCAAGAAGATTGTATATGACATATTTTATCATGACCGGTGGGCCGCAGGTTATGGCAATCGTATTCCGGGGCGATGGTTTGATACGCAATACATTATTAGGAACGAATCCCACAAACCCGTGCCAGCCCGGCTCAGCCATATCAATAGACAGGTGTACTTTCAAGTCATCGCGTTTTTGCAATTCCAAGAGTTCTGATTTATAGCAGAGATCATTGGCTGACCGTGCCCCGTAAATAATATCAAACTGGCCAAAGTCTTCGCGGTTATCAAGAATATACTGGACGATTGGCCGCAATGGTGCTTGGCCGATACCCCCGCCAATGGTGACGATATTTTTGTCTTTCCAGTCTTCGATAGGGAAACCATTGCCGTACGGTCCCCGAATCGTTATCGTTTCCCCCGCTTCGCAGGTGTGCAACGCCGAGGTCACCTTTCCCAGTTTCATAATGCTGAATTCAAGGTGCTCTGGCCGCGTCGGTGACGAGGCGATAGATATCATGCTTTCACCGACCCGCAAAATACCAACCATAGCGCACTGCCCCGGCTTCTGATTTAAAACCCGGCCGTGCTCCAAAGCAACCTTAAAGGTCTTGATGGGCCGCAGGCCGTTGGTCTCTTCGCGGATTTCAACAATGGTTGCCTTTTCGGGAAGGTAGGGATTCATCATGCAGCACCCTTAACCGCTATCAGATTTTCAATAATATCCTCATTAACCGGACACAGGGTAATGCATCGCCCGCACCCCACGCAGCCAAACTGACCGTAGGTGTCAACATGAAATTTAAATTTATGATATATGCGGTTTCTCAGCCGCTCAACACGCGTTGGCCGGGGATTGTGCCCTGATGCATGCAGTGTATATTCCTTATACATACATGAATCCCATACCCTAACCCGTCTGCCTCTTTGTTGTGCCATGGGCTCATCCTGTATGTCAAAACAATAGCAGGTTGGGCAGGTATACGTACAAATGCCACAGCCAATACATTTTAATGTCATTTTTTTCCAAACCGGATGTTCAAAGATGCGGGCAAGCACATCGGTGATGCCGGTAAGCTCTATATGTCGTTTTACAGCACGCTCTGCGTTTCGTGACAATTCCTCGCCCTGCGTGACATCATCAACAGTGGCGTTGCAAAAAAAACTCGCTGTGTTCTGCGTAAGTTCCTTCCCCTTTTCTGACAGCACTGAGACCAGATACCGATTGCCGAGATCAGTAAATAACAGGTCAAGCCCCTCCCGCCCGCAGGGGTTCACCCCCACCGATGTGCAGAAACAGTTTGCGAACGGTGCGGTACAGGCAAGGCCAATCAAAAGCGCATTATTTCTGCGCGCCAGATAATATGGGTCCGGAATATCCCCGACAAATACCCGATCAAGCAAAGAAAAACTGCGGGCGTCACAGGGCCGAACGCCAAATAGTACATTCTGTTTACTGTTTTCAGTAATGGTCGCTTGGATCTGATCATTCTGGTCAAATGAAAAAAGTTGCTCAGTCTGGGGGAAAATGGCGTGTTTTATGAATTTTGCTTGATGGCCAAGGTCCAGCTTTGTAGTCTGGTCACCGCCCACCGGTTCGAACAGCGTATCCCGTTCTTTTTGCACGGGAGCCCAGACCGTATATTCGCCAGACAGAGCCGACAGAAAATCGTTTATCGCATCCTTCTTTAGAATAAGCATATCCATGAACCAGAACCTATAAAATAAACCCCTGGGGATCTTCTGGGAGAAATGTTGTCAGAAGCGGCTTTGACTGGGGATCCTTTCCTGACTCATAACCAAAAAGCTCTTTTGCATCCTTTTCCAGCTTGCGGTTAAGTTTCATAAGCGGCAGGTTCATGGGGCACACGCGCTCGCATTCTCCGCAGCTGATACATCTGCCAGCAAGATGAAAGGTGCGGATAATTTGAAACATGAAATTTTCTGACAGGTCAACAGACCGTCGCACCCACTGGGGATTGAGGCTGTCCATGCTGCAGATGGTAGAGTAGCAAAGCGGACATACGTTTCTGCAGGCATAGCATCTAATACACTTGTTGAACTGTTGCTGCCAGAATAAACGCTTTTCTTCTACCGGCAATTCTTCAAACGCTTTTATTTCATTATAATGCGCCGGCCGGGGCGCTGCCTGGTCGCCGATAAGCTTATCATAAATAAGCGGTATGGGGTACTGGCATACCGTACACAGATCTGCGAGCAATTCCTCTTTGGGTATGGTATGTGTCTGGCCGTTGAAGGTAATTATATAGTTTCCCTGTTCCTCAGCCACCTCTGCCGGGTCAGTGACTTCAGGAAAGCGGGCTTCTATCTTCCGCTGATCGATGACTCCCCTGCAAGAAACTCCAATGATATACAGTTTTTCCCGTAGAACGCCTTTTTCCTTTATCAACAGATTGATTGCCCGCGTATCGCAGCCGCGTGCCACGAGGGCTATTTTGGAGGGCTTCATTGCCTGCTCGGTGAGGGTGGGCAATGTCTCTTCCATCATAACGTATTTCACCAAGCTCATATTGCAGAGGGGCGAAAAAATGAGCCTGTCTATATCTTCTTTCGGTTCAATAAAAATCGGGGAAATTCTAAACCCGTAACTTCCCTTCTGGTAGCCAATCAAATACTTGACGTCCTTGCGGCTCAGCGCTCGTGCTGCTTCTTCTTTGAGCTTTTGCACAATCATAGGGCTTTCCGAAGATAGGCCTTCTGCGGACCGATATCTTTTAATTCACGGGTTATCTCGGTTATAATATCAGCAAACTTTTTGCCTTCCGAAGCTGAAACCCAGCTCATTCTGAGCCGCAGCGGGTTGATGCCGCAAAACTCCAGCAGGTTGCGCAGCATGGTAAATCTGCGTCGCGCTAAATAATTGCCACTCACATAGTGGCATTCTCCGGGATGTCAGCCCGAAACCAGCACACCGTCTGCGCCTTCCCGCAGCGCTTGCACCACAAACAACGGGTTCACCCGGCCTGTGCACATGACCCGCACCACCTTCACGTTTGGCGGGTAATGCATGCGGGTCGTACCGGTTAAATCTGCCCCAGCATACGAACACCAGTTGCAAAGGAAGGCGACAAGGTTCGGTTCAAATTCACTCATAGCGTTCTCCCAGCGCGGCAATCATTGAGAGCATTTGTTCATCGGTAAAGGATTTTTGCTGCATTGCCCCGCAGAGACACGCAGCCACGCATTGACCGCAACCTTTGCAAATGACTTCATTGACGCAGGCAACCTGGAGAAGATGTCCATCCCGTTCAATTGTTCTCAGCTCAATTGCTTCATAGGGACATACTTCCACACACAGTTCGCAGCCGCGGCAGGTGCGTTCGTCGGCTACGGCAACCAGCGCTTCGGTTTTCACTTTTCCCTGCGCCAGGGGGGTACAGGCACGCGATGCTGCACCACTGGCCTGCGCCACCGTATCCGGAATATCTTTTGGGCCCTGGCAGCAGCCGGCAAGAAATACGCCGTCACTTGCCGTATCCATGGGGCGCAGCTTCGGGTGCGCCTCGTAAAAAAACCGGTCGGTGGACTGTGATAGTTTAAGCAGCTTCCCAATTGCAGTGCTGTCAGTGCGGGGCACCATGCCGACAGCAAGCACGACCAGATCGGCTTCCACCTCAACGGGGTGGCCAAGTAACGTATCTTCGGCCCGCACAATCAGTTTGTCGCCCCTCTTAAAGACCTCGGCGACATTTCCCCGGCGGTAAACAATGCCCTCCTCCTTTACCCGGTCATAAAATTCTTCAAACCCTTTGCCAAATGCTCTGACATCAATGTAAAATACCGTAATGCGCGCATCAGGTATTTTATCCTTTACCAGGTGGGCCTGTTTGGCAGTATACATACAGCAGACGCGCGAACAGTATTCATTGCCGAGCGTTTTGTCGCGCGAACCCACGCATTGCACAAAAACCACATCGTGCGGCCGTTTGCCGTCAATAATAATATCCCCAAGCGTAGGGCCAGAGGCTGAAGATAATCGCTCAAACTCCAGGCCGGTGATTACATTCGGGTATAATCCATAGCCCAGTTCCGGTTTCAACCGCGGATCAAAGGTGTCAAAGCCGGTTGCAACCACAATAGTTCCAACATCAATCTCAATAAATGTTTCTTTCTGCTTGAGGTCAATGGCTTTTAAATCTTTACAGACCGGCTCGCATTGCTTGCATTCCCGTCTGAGTGTATACCGGCAATAGGCTGGATTGATAAGATATCGCGCCGGTACCGCCTGGGGGAACGGAATATAGAGGCATTTGGTTTTGGAGAGGTTCATATTAAATACATCCGGCATTTCAACCGGGCAGTAGGATGCGCAAGTGCCGCAGGCATTGCATTTATCTTCTATAATATAGCGGGGTTTCTTTTTAACGGTAACTTTAAAATTGCCAATATATCCCTTTACCTCAGTTACTTCGGAGTAGGTGAGCAGTTCTATATTGGGGTGGTTTCCCACATCCGACATTTTAGGAGTTAATATACAGGCAGAACAGTCAAGAGTGGGGAAGGTCTTATCAAGCTGCATCATATGGCCACCGATGCTGGGCTCTTTTTCCACCAGATAAACCTTGAATCCTTTATCTGCTATTTCCAAGGCTGCCTGAATGCCGGCAATGCCTCCGCCGATAACAAGCGCGCGCGGGATAACCTCCACGTCTCTTTCCTGCAGCGGTTCAAGGAGCCGTGCTTTTGCCACTGCTGATGCCAGCAGACCCTGGGCTTTGCGCGTTGCCTGCTCCCGGTCTTCATGAACCCAGCTACAGTGTTCACGGATATTTGCCACTTCAAGACAATAGGGATTCAAACCGGCCGCGCGCAGGACATTTCGAAACGTCGGCTCGTGCATCCGGGGTGAACACGATGCAACCACAATCCGATTGAGACCCTGTTCTTTAATATCAGTTTTGATCAGTTCCTGCCCCGGATCTGAACAGAGATATATATAATTCTTGGCCACTGTTACCTGCGGCAGGGTGGCGGCAAATTGGGTAAGTTTTTCAACATCGACTGTTGAATTGATATTGATCCCGCAATGGCAGATATACACGCCGAGTTTTACTTTTCCCACAGCTGGTTTTACTCCATGACCTCGGTTACTAATTCCATGATATCGCAAATTTTTATTCGGTCCTCAAAACCGCTGCTTTTTACCGCATCCTCAAGGGTAAGTATGCAGAATGGACATGCCGTTGCCAATATCTCTGCGCCATGATCAAGCGCATCCTGCACCCGGATCGTTGCGGTGCGCTCTTTTGCCTCGTGTGCTTCTATCCACATTCTGCCGCCACCGCCCTCACAGCACAGAGAGCGCTCCCGGGCCCGGTCCATTTCTACAAACCGAATACCGGGAATGCTTTTGAGTATTGCCCGCGGCTCATCAAAAATTTGATTTTGCCGCCCCAAAAAGCACGGGTCGTGGTAGGTAACTGTTTTTTCTACTGTCTTGGTAAATTTGAGTTTCTTTTTTTTAATCAGTTCGGCAACGACCTGAGAATAATGTTTGATATCAATGCTGAGTTCTGGGTATTCATTTTTAAAGGTGTTGTAGCAGTGCGGCGAGGTGGTTATAATCTGCTTGATGGGAAATTGCTTGAACATTTCAAGATTCATCTCTTTGAGCGCATCAAATGACCAGATGTCACCCATCCGCCGGATTTCATTGCCACAGCATACTTCGTCATTGCCTAAAATGCCAAAATTAACGCCACCTTTCGTCAGTACTGTTGCCAGGGAAATTGCTACTTTTTGCAAGCGCGGATCAAAGGCCGGGGTGCATCCCACATAATAAAGGACGTCAGCATCTGCAATGCTCTTAATAGCAAGGCCCTGAGCCCATTCTGAACGTTTTTCCTGGCCGATATTCCAGGGATTTCCGCGCACGGAGATGCTCTTTAAAACATCCCGTATTTTGGGCGGCAACTGGCCATCTTCGACCAGCACGCTACGCATGCTGACCAGAAAATCCGTATGGTCTATTTTTTTTGGGCACCGTTTTACACAGGTCTTGCAGGTGCTGCAATCCCATAAACTCTGATGCTGATACGCAAGGTCCTCGCCAGTAGAGTTGAGAGCCTCATATATTAAACGCCGAATGTTAAAATGGGGAGAAATCGTGGAGATAGGGCACCCGCCCGTGCATTTTCCGCACTGGATACAGGGATATAAAGGGTTTCTTGGGATATGTGCCAGTCTCTCTGTTTCGGTGGTCATGGGATTATGCTGATATGACACCTGGTTCCAGATTTACCGTACAGCCGTTTTATCTAGTGCGAGAAGCCCGTTGGTATTTTCAGCCCCGGAGGCGACAGATTATTACCCTTACCGCGTGATGGTATTAACTTTTTCCTGCGTCACACTATAAAGGAAGTAACGCACCTCTGTCAATAGAATTAACAAACAAGGAATTTGAATCAGTTCTACACCTGAACAGCGCCGTTACAATCGTTTATTATTCACTATCATTACGGAACCACCGGCCCCCTTATGATGCGGCAGATGAGCGGCATCGCAAAAATATGACTGCGGTCATATTAGGTGATTTTTTCGCCACTGTCAAGAAATTTGTTGCCGGAACTTCTTTGCGGTATGTGGCGAAAAAATTCTTCGTGGAGCGGTGAGGATGGGGCCCGGGATGACCTATCAATGATATTTGCCGGGATACCCCCGCGCGGTGCGCGGGGAGCATCACTTCGTGGTGCGCTTTTCCATAATCACAAACTCATTTACCGTGCAGATTTTTTTGTAACCCCGCGCGAGTATCGTATTGACATCCTGACGGTTGCGGGCAAAGGCCACCACAAAACGCGGCGGATTTGTCCAGCAGGCGCGCTCATGCTCTGCCGGCCAGGTTGTCGTATTGTAGCCCCGCAGAAACGGATCAATAAACGGTATCTCAATAAAAAAGCGCGATGGCGACCGCAATCCTGATACCGCGTAAATTGCCGGTTCAAATCCCCGCACCATAAGTTGATCTCCCGGCTGCGCCCGCTGCCGGATCAACATGCCAATCATCTCTTGTGCCTGGTAATAATATCCATAGCCTCCCTGAAACTGGTTGAGATAGGTCATGCGATCCTGCTGCCCGAGCAGATAGTTCCAGAATGAAACAGTGACTGTATGATAGGTTATGGTATTGTTTGTGTACCATGGCGGCGCGTTGGCAAAGCCAAAAAGCATGCCGATAATGACAACCGTGGTAGTCAACCGGCGGAAATAGCGCATAAAAAGCGCTACGCCGTAGCCCGCGCACAACATCATAAAGGGAACGGTTATGCCCCAGTGATAGGAGTAGAATTTTTGCTGCAGCCACACCGAAGCAATCGCGCTGAAAAATAATAGCAGTGCCATGCAGGCGCCACGCATCACCACAACAGATCTGCACCACATTGCATGCCCGACTGCGGAGAGCCATAATACCAGCGCTGTCCATACCCATGGTGCGCTATGCTTGAACCAGAAATCAATAATCCATTGCCGCGCCACGGCTGCGGCTGTGGGCTTTTGGGTCGCGTAATAGAGGTTAAAACCGTAGAGTATATCCACCATGTCTGAAAACCCGCCCTGAGCAGCAAAATATGCGACACAACCGCCCAGTACTGTTAATACACCTGCGCTATACAGCGCTGCAGAACAGCTTATTCTTTTGAACAGACCGTCGGCGCCAATTTCCGCGATCCGCATGATCATCCCCAGTCCGACAGCAAGGGCAAGTAGCGCCGCTGGGAATTTAAAAAGAAACGCCACCCCGGCTAGCGCCCCGGCAACAAAGGCACGCCATGGGAGTGGATTTCTTTCCACCGCCGCGTAACTGGCAAGCAGTGCAAGTCCTTCCCAGGTTTCAACCTGCGCCGTATCCCAGTAATCAAAACAGGTATAATAAAAACCTGCCGTGAGCAGCACGATAATGCCTGCTTCCCCGCGAACAGGTTTCCAGCCGCGACGCACAGTTTTTGCTGCCAGTAATCCAATACCCAGGATACCTGCAAGATCGAGCAGCCGTATTACCCACTGGTGCGCGCCAAACAGGGCGATGCCTAACGCATGTATAAGATAAATTCCGGGCGGCTTCTGATCATAGGTATCCCGAAAAGGCACCAGTCCATTAAGCCACTCGCGGCCCATATAGAAATGGGCTGCCTGGTCGCGACCAAGTGGATAGCCGAGGCTCGGGAGGCTGTATAGCAGTGCCAGCACCATAAGAATAACGTCTGCGCGCTGTTGCACCCATTCCGCCACGCTCAGGAAAAAATTACCTGCCGCTCTGATTATATTCATGTCATTCAACCCAATGAATTGTTTCGCGCAGTCTGCAGACTATCCCGGATTTTCTCCGACTGCATCCGGTTCATACCGGCTTCTGCAGATGCACTATAATATATTATATTATTCCTCAGATACAAACATCTCTTTTCTCATGAACACCGCGCGGAAAGCGCATGCAAAAAGCAGAAACGTTTCCAACATTTTCTTGTTTGCTCTTGAGAGCGCAGCGGGGTGTTCTCATCTTTGTTGGTGCTCCGGTTCAATCCCTGCGCTTTTCACTGCGCGCATGCCGCGTGCCTGGTTCTTACCGCTCGTTTTTGGGGAACGTCTTAGCAAAAAGCAATTTGACAAAGAAAATGTAGAATGATAGTAACAATGCTGTTACCAAGAATGGAAGAAATCTTTGGGCAGGTGGTGATCACATTCGTTGCGCATTATCAGCGGGGCGTTTAAAGGTCGCAGACTCCGCACGCCCGCAGGGCGTTCTCTCCGGCCGACTTCAGATCGAACCCGGGAAGCAATCTTTAACATCCTTTACAGCAGCATTGAAACGTTTGGCGGCTGCCGGGTACTCGACCTTTTTGCCGGAACGGGAGCTCTGGGCATAGAAGCCCTGAGCCGCGGCGCATCCAGTGCAACATTCGTCGAGAAGGAACAACAGGCGCTGATAGTTTTGCAGCATAATGTTTCAACCGTGGCAACCCCCGACCAGTATGAAATCATCTGCGCTCCAGTATCCGGTGCGATCAGCTTGCTGCAAAAACGCGGCGCACAGTTCGATCTCATCTTTATGGATCCCCCTTATGGGAAGAATCTGGTTCACGCCACACTCGCAGCGCTTGCGCAAACGACACTTGTTGCCGGGCAGGGATTGATAGTGTGTGAGCATTTTTCTCGTGATTGCCTCGAAGAACACTACGGCCAGCTGTACCGATGGAATACGCGACGCTACGGCCAGACCATGGTTTCTTTTTTTAAACTTGCCGACCAGGGGATGTAACCTTCTCCAGAGCATATTTTGCCCCGGCAGGCAGATAGTTTCTGTCTTGCCGCACATTGTATAACTATAAACGCTCCGGCGTAAGCCCAACAAAAAGGCATCTGTGGTATGCGCAACCATAATGAAAGCTACTGCATCTATCCGGGGTCATTTGATCCGATAACGAATGGCCACATCAATTTAATTGAACGAGGGCTGCACATTTTTGACAAGATTATTGTGGCGGTGGCAAATAATCTGATGAAAGCCCCGATGTTCACCGTTGAAGAGCGCAAAGAAATGATCACCCTGTCCTTTGTAAATAATCCGCTCAGCAACCGCATCATTGTAGATTCATTTGACGGACTACTGGTTGACTACTGCAGAAGTAAGGGCGTGCATGTGATTTTGCGCGGGTTGCGCGCGACATCCGATTTTGAGTATGAATTTCAGATGACCTTTATGAACCGGAAATTGGACCGCTCGATTGACACGATCTTCATGATGACCGGCATGCAGTGGTTCTTTGTAAACTCAAGTGTTATCAAGCAGGCTGCCCTTTCCGGAGCGTGTGTCTCAGGTCTTGTGCCGGATATCGTTTGCGAGAAACTGCAGGAAAAAATAAAAACGATCAAGAAAAGAGATTAAAACCTCTCAGCCACAGACTTTTGAATTCATTGTTATGTTTGGGTAGAATAGGAGGCCGCATGATGGAACTTGCACGACGCGTGAAAAACATAAAACCGTCGCCGACCCTTGCGGTTGATGCGAAGGCAAAAGCGCTACTGGCGCAGGGCGTTGATGTGGTTGGCTTTGGGGCGGGTGAGCCTGATTTTGACACGCCGGAAAATATAAAGGAAGCTGCCATCAGAGCGCTGAAAGCAGGCTTTACCAAATACACGCCGGCCGGCGGCACTGAGGAGTTGAAAAAGGCGGTATGCCAGAAACTGAAACGGGATAATAATCTGGATTACGAACCTTCTGAGATTCTGATTTCGTGCGGCGCGAAACATTCCCTGTATAACATCTGCCAAGCGCTCTTTGAGGAAGGTGATGAGGTGGTGATTCCTGCTCCGTACTGGGTATCGTATCCTGACATGGTTATGCTTGCCGGTGCAACCCCGGTGATAATCAAAACCACGGAGCAAAATGGCTTCAAGATGACCGCCGCGGATCTGGAATGCGCCATTACGAAAAAAACGAAAGCCCTCATTCTCAATTCGCCGTCCAACCCAACCGGGGCGTCTTACACGAAACAGGACCTGTCTGCTATCGCCGAGATAGTGCTTAAAACTGGCATAACCGTTATCTCTGATGAGATTTATGAAAAATTAATTTACGATGATTTTCGTTTTTGCAGCATCGCGTCCCTTGACCAAAAACTAAAAGAACAGGCCATCGTGGTAAATGGAGTATCAAAATCCTATTCCATGACCGGCTGGAGAATTGGCTATGCAGCAGGACCAAAAGCGGTGATAACCGCTATGACCAATATCCAGAGTCAGAGCACTTCAAATCCCACCTCCATTGCGCAGAAAGCGAGTCTTGAAGCTCTCAACGGACCGCAGGATTTTATCCACACCATGGTGAAAGAGTTTGACCGTCGCAGAACCTATCTGGTTGACCGGCTCAATGCCCTGCCCGGAGTATCCTGTTTCAAGCCCAGTGGCGCGTTCTATGTCTTTCCTAATTTTTCCGGCGTGTTTGGACGCAAAGCCGGCGGCACTCTTATCGGTGATTCAACCACCCTTTCCCAGTACCTGCTGGAATCAGTGAATGTGGCCGTAGTACCGGGTATTGCCTTTGGTGCAGATGAAAATATACGGCTCTCTTATGCGACATCATTTGAAACTATTCAAAAAGGGCTTGATCGCATACAGCAGGCATTAGAAGCATTGACATAGCAGCGAAGAGCGATATACTATAATTCAATCAATATATGGATGGTGAATCGAGAGTTCCAGGAGGCATATTATTAGATTGCCATTCCGGGCACTTTCTTGGGAAGTGCCCGGAATGGCGCACCGGATCTCCTGCGGTAATAGTATTTTTTTGCTGAACCAGAATAATCTGTTCGTAAAATTAAGACCCTATGTTGGAAATGTTCGCGCACACCATACTGCCTGCTGTCGTCACATCCAGCGACCTATCAACCGGCATGCAGGATAACGTCTGGGATTTAATTCTCAACGCAGGACCAACGGTCAAAATGGTGCTGCTCATCCTGTTTTTGTTCTCGGTCATTTCATGGGGTATTATCTTTCTAAAATTTCGCGTCATTCGGTCTGCTATCAAAGAAACCGAGTTATTTCTCGGTATTTTCTGGGAGACGGCAAAGCTCTCACAAATCTATCACGAGGCCAAAAAGCTAAAGAACAGCCCGCTGGCTGAAATTTTCCTTTCGGGCTATATGGAGCTGGAAAAATTCCGCAAACTGGTGGCGAATCCGGTTCAGGAAGCAGGCCAGATGAGCCAGGATATGGACATCATATCGCCGATAATGGGTATGGGCAATATCCGCAGGGCTCTTGAGCAGGCGATGATTGCCGAGCGCACCCGCTTGGAAAAAAACCTGAACTTTCTGGCAACAACAGGCAGCACCTCCCCTTTTATCGGTTTATTTGGCACCGTTTGGGGAATTATGGACGCATTTAGGAAAATCGGTATCCGGGGTTCCACGAACCTTGCAACCGTTGCGCCAGGAATCTCTGAAGCCCTCGTCGCAACCGCCGTGGGTTTGTTTGCAGCCATTCCTGCCGTGGTTGCCTATAACTACTATCTTGGCCAAGTAAAAACCCTGTCCTCAGAAATGGATAATTTTGCGTCCGAGTTTTTAAACATTATTCAGCGAAATTTTGAAGCAACACGGAAGGCGCAGCAATGACTGGCAATGGCAGGCAATCGGGCCCTTTGTCAGAAATTAACGTCACCCCTCTGGTGGATGTGATGCTGGTGCTGCTCATCATTTTCATGGTCGCAGCCCCTCTGGTGCAGCAGGGCGTGGATGTGCAGTTGCCTCAGGCAGCAGCGAAAACCATATCGGCACAGCAGGAGCACCTTACCCTGTCAATCAATAAGGACCAGAAAATCTTTCTGAATGACATGGCAATAGACCCGGCACGGCTTCGGGAAAAACTGGAAAGCATTTTCAGCCAGCGGACAGACAAGGAACTCTTCCTGCGAGCAGATAAAGATCTTTCCTATGGATTTGTTATCAAGGTTATTGCTGAGGCAAAGGCAGCCGGCATCGAAAAGCTGGGCATGGTGACTGTGCCGCTTGAAGAAAAATGAGCGCTCAGGCAATACTTCCCTTTGCGCAACGGGTGGGCAGCCGTCCTGAGGAACCAAAACTGCTGTGGATGGTGATTCTTTCCCTGCTCCTGCATGGTATTGCATTTGGCGTCTTTATGGGACTGCCGCCGACTTCGTCGCGAAATATTTATTATTCGCCCGTCTATTCCGTTGACCTGGTCGGTCTTCCACCGGCTGGCAGTTCATTCCCGGGGTCGGCAGCCAAACCAAACGCCGGAGACCCAACAAAAAAGGCTGATATTAAACTGTGGAAAGGGCCTGCTGCCCTGGAGTCCCAGGCAAAACCCCAAGCGCAACGCACACATCCGGTGCTTACCATCCCGGCAAAGGAAAAAGAACTGGCGCCGCGCCGTGAAGAACCTGAGCAGCGCCCCGCCAAATCGGCTGGCACTGAATCATCGGCAGGCGGGGTTTCCGATGCTGCCGGAGGAATTGAAGGATCATCTGGGTCAACACCGGCCGCCGACGCCGCAAACCAGGAAATCGGTTCCGGTCCTCCGGGGGTGCCGGGCGGTGTTCCCGGTGGAACCGGTGGCGGTATGACGGACCTGCGCTTCAGTCAGTATTACCAGTTGATATATGAAAAAATTTATCAGGCTTGGACGCTTCCTGAATATGTCTTGGCGCAGGAACGTTCACGCGAGGCAATTGTGGTTATCAAGGTCCAACGGGATGGAAAAATTCTCAGCGCGATGTTTGAAAAAACCTCCGGCAATCAGCAGTTCGATATTTCGGTCATGAATGCCATAAAGAAAGCCAATCCGCTGCCCCCGCTGCCGGAGGATTTTCGGGATAGTTTTTTAGAAATTGGTGTGCGGTTTATCCCCCAGCAGAAAGGATCCTAATGTGATGAAACAGATACTGACCATTGTTTGTGGTATAATCATGCTCCTGTTCGCGCGGCAATGCTGCGCCAAGGTTTATATTGACATCGCATCCCCCTTTGCAACACGTCTTGCTATTGCCATACCAAACTTCCAGAACACCGGGCCGCAGCCCGACCAGGCGGGTGTTTTAACCAAAATGCCAGCGGTGATCGCCGAGGACCTCAACTTCTCTGGTTTTTTCCGCATACTGAACACCGCCGCGGTTGCTGACAGCAGCGCATCATCAGGCATTACTGCCAACACTATTGCATGGGAGAACTGGTCCATGATTGGCGCTGAAGCGCTGGTAACCGGTGGCATTTCGCTGAGTGGCAGTGAACTGGTGGCAGAACTTCGCCTGTTCGATGCGGTACAGCGCCAACTGATTGTAGGGAAACGCTATTTTGGCACCCTGCAGGACAGCAGGCTCATTGCGCACAAATTTTCCAATGAGATATTGAAAAATCTTACTGGTGAAGAAAGCATATATGAAACAAAAATTGCTTTTGAAATCGGATCCCGGGGGAAAAAAGAGATCGCCATTGCAGATTTTGACGGCTCCCGCATGGAAACTGTTACCAGCTATAACTCCCTCTGCCTCAGTCCTGCCTGGTCGCCTGACGGTAAAAAAATAGCATTTACCTCATATAAGGATGGGAATCCCAGCCTGTATGTGAAAGACCTGACAACCGGAAGAACCGATTTAGTGTCCCATAAAAAAGGCGTAAACATAACACCTGCGTGGTCACATGACGGGAAAAAAATTGCCTTGACTTTAAGTTTAAACAACGGTAATTCAGAAATTTACATACTGGATGTCAGCAGCAGGGCGCTTGAACGACTGACCGATGATTGGGCTACTGACGTCTCCCCGACATGGTCTCCTGATGATACACAGATAGCTTTCGTCTCCAGCCGTTCAGGAACACCGCAGATCTTTGTGCTGGATGTTGCCACAAAACGGGTTCGGCGGATAACCATGGTGGGCGGCTATAATACCTCGCCAGACTGGTCGCCGAAAGGGAATCGGGTGGTATATGCAGGCCAGCAAGGCGGTATTTTTAACATTTTTGTGGTGAGTACCGACGGCACCCTGTTTCAGCAGCTTACCCATAATCAGGGAAGCAATGAGCGTCCTTCATGGTCTCCTGATGGACGCTTTATAGCCTTCAGCTCAAACCGAACCGGCAAAAAAGAAATATACATTATGCGGGCCGACGGCAGCGGACAGAAAAAGATTACGTCAGGCAGCGGGGAAAAAACCGCCCCGGCGTGGTCACCATTTCTTCGATAAGATGATCAGCAATATTTTTTGTAGTGAACATATAAATTCAATGTAAAAGGGAGGTATAAGAAATGAAACGTTGGGCACAGGTAATTTGTGTATTGTTTCTGGTCAGTATTTTTATTATTCCTGCAGGCTGCACCAAGAAAGCGGTTAAAAGGGATACCGGGTTAGAGGGCGCTGGTATTGAAGAGGCTAAACGGCTGGGAGAGGAAGGCCTGGAAGAGGCGCAAATGGGCGGTCCGGAATGGCTGGAGCCGACTGCTGAGATGGCTCTCTATTTCAAAGACATCTATTTCCAATATGACCAGTTTAACCTGACCCCTGAGGCAAAAGAGACTTTAAATAAGCTGGGTGAATGGTTGATGAAAAATGGTTCGGTTCAGGTGCTCATAGAAGGCCACTGCGATGAGCGCGGCACTGATGAATACAACCTGGCACTGGGCGAGCGCAGAGCACACAGCGCTAAAAAATATCTTAGCCAGTTAGGCATAGACGGCGATCGGATTTCAACGATTAGCTATGGCGAGGAACGACCGGTAGACCCGGGGCACAATGAGGCTGCTTGGGCGAAAAACCGGCGCTGCCATTTTCTCTATCGCTAATTACCGGGTTTCTGGGAGCACGTGCTGTTAACATTTCTCATAGGTATTTTCACGGGATGATGAATAAATTCGGGAGTATTTTCACATTAAGTATGGTCGTTTTGTTTGCTGTCGGTTGTGTCGGACCCTCTCAAGGTAAGATCTCCCGACATGATCAAGCCATTAGAGACCTTGATCAGGATACGCAGGAAATCAAAAATGCAATTCGATCATTGCGAAAAGCACAGGCTGATCTTTCTCTTGAAATGGACGGCATAAAGCAAAACCTGCAGACTCTCCAAGGAACAGTAGAACAAAATTCTCTTAAAACCGAGCGGACATTAGCTGAAACGAAAAATATCCAGAATCAGGTTCTCTCACTTCTCAGCGCTAAAGATAATCAGTTATCCGTTCTTCATAATCGGTTGCAGGTTCTGGAATCATCCTCCGGCATTGCAACACCCCCGCCGGCGCAAAAGCCGCCGAACTCGGTTTCCGGAAATAATATCGAAGGCGTGTGGTCGCCGACCCCCTACAGTGCCCTGTCCAAAAAACAACCCGCAGGTGCTGAAAGTTCCGGAGAGCAACAAACCGCTGCCCTGCCGCCGCAACCGACACCGGAAGGTGTTTATAATGAAGCGTTTAATACCCTGCAGGCGGGAAATAATCGGGCAGCGCGGGAGCAGTTTAAAAAATTTTTAAATACTTATAAAACCAGTGCTCTGGCGGATAACGCCCAGTTCTGGATCGGAGAAAGCTATTACCGGGAAAAGAAATTTGAGGAAGCAATCCTCTCTTTTGAGGACTTGATTAAAAACTACCCAAAGAGCGCTAAAATACCTGAAGCCTACTACAAACAGGCGCTTTCATTCACTGCCATAAATGATCCCGTTGCCGCCAAGACCAAGCTGGAAATGCTGCTGAATGAATATCCCGACAGCGAGCTTGCCCCGCGGGCAAAGCAAAAACTTCAGGAAATAGAACAGCAGTATCCGGGGGAAACAGAGTAAAGACATCTCCACATCAACTGCAATTTTAAGGCAGAGCCAGCGGGAGGCTCTGCCTTTTGCTTTGTCTAAATTATCTCAAATTTACCCGTGCTTTACCAAAGGCCTTCAGAGAAAAAAAGATTTTTCTTGCTTCACTGAAATCGGGCTTTATTTGCAATACTCGCTGTAAGATTACAAGGGCATTTTCTTTATCGTTACTGTTTGCGTATGCAACCCCCAGCAGAAACAATACATTGAGACTATAGGGGTTCGTGTTAACAACCTTCTGCAGAATTTCAATAGCCTTCTGCATTTCACCTGTTGCAATATAAGCTCGACCCGCAGTTATTAATACATCCATGCGGTATTTATTATACAGATCTATCTTTTGGAGGATATAGACACCAGTGGCATCAGCACCTTCCACGGCCCTGTTAAAGCAGTGCCGAGGTGGTGGCGTGGCGTGGGTAGATAGCTGCGATAGTGTGTTGGGTTATCCCAGAGACAATTTGTCAATAGTTATTTTCCAGGGGAATAAAGGGGATGAAGAGGTTCACTTCTCATCTAACAATATCAATTTATCTATTATCTCCCAACAGATGAGGCCTTTTCAGGCAGACTCTGTTTTTTCTTTAAATTTCAACATACACTCCCTGCTGCAGAAAAAGTAATCCTGGCCGGATATCGTTGCGACGAGAGCATCACGCCTGGGGATATATACTTCGCACTGAGGGTCCTGAACCATCTCATCAATATAGCGCGATGCCGAGTGGTGGGGATATTGAAAAGAAGTAGTTTTATGGTTGGTCAGAATAAATTTTAACAATACATCCTTTACAACCTTAAAGCACAGATACACAAAAATAATTATGAGGATTGTTCGGATCAAGGGGAGGTCTCCATATATTTAAAAACCTGTTTGGCGTTTTTCATGTTTTTCAATAAATTGCATACGGACTGCTTGAACACCGGGTGTATCCACCCTGGTTCAATCTCCGCAAGCGGTTCCAGCACAAAACGGCGCTCGTGGAGATGCGGGTGGGGCACTTTCAGCTTGGGCGCGTCAATGATGGCTTGATTAAAAAACAGGAGATCAAGGTCAATGGTGCGCGGTCCCCAGTGAAAGGCTTTCTGCTTCCCGAGCTGCTGCTCAACGCCCTGCATAAACCTCAACAGACCAAATGCATCTTCGCTGGTAATAATCTTAATGACACAATTCAGAAACCAAGCCTGGGATTCATAGCCCCAGGGCTCTGACTCATACAACGAGGAGACCTTGGCAAGCGAACCGTGCTCCCAGGCCGTAAATGCATGAACCGCTTGGAGACATGATTGCCTCCGATCTCCCACATTTGAGCCGATGCCGATGAAAGCGATGTTGTTGGTACACAGTTCCATCGTTGTTATATTGGTTCGATTGGTTTAACTGGTTCAATTTCCATTACCACAAATCGCGCTAATTAAACTAATGGAATCAATTGGGCTGCCTTAAAATCCTATTTTCTTTATTCTCTCCACCGCTTCCTGGAGTCGCTCTTTCTCTACCGTCAGGGCAAAGCGAATATATCCCTCTCCTTCTTCGCCAAACCCACTGCCAGGCGTGGTAACAATCCCGGTTTTTTCCAGGAGATGCAGGGAGAACGACGCCGAGGTATAGCCTTCCGGCACACAAACCCACACATAAAAAGTGGCTTTCGGCACATCCAAGTCAAGACCGGCGCTTTTCAGTCCCGAAACAAGCACATCCCGACGCTCCTGATACACGCCTCTCATCGCAACCACGCTGCTCTGATCAGCCGTCAGAGCTTCCACCCCAGCCCATTGTACTGCTTGAAAAATGCCCGAATCAATATTGGTTTTAATTTTACCCAGCCCGCTGACAATGTCCCGGTTGCCAACCGCAAAGCCGATGCGCCAGCCAGTCATGTTGAAGGTTTTTGACAGCGAGTGGAACTCAATAGCCACCTCCCTGGCTCCGGCAATTTCAAGAAAGCTGTGCGGACAATACCCATCAAAGCAAATCTCCGAATAAGCCGCATCATGGCAAATGATAATATGATACTGCTTTGCCAGCGCGACGGCTTCTTCAAAAAACGCCTGTTCGGCCACTGCCGCAGTGGGATTGTTTGGATAGTTCAGAAACATAAGCCGCGTTTCTCGCAGAACCTGTTCCGGTATGGCCGTGAAATCAGGGAGAAACCCATGTTTTCTTTTGAGCGGCATTATTTCCGGTATGCCGCCGGCAAAAATAGTGGCAGTCTTGTAAACGGGATACCCGGGGCTGGGCACCAGCACGCGTTCTCCGGGGTTAACAAATGCAAGGGGGATATGGGCAATACCTTCTTTGGAGCCGATAAGCGAAACTACCTCGTGGTGCGGATCAAGCACAACGCCAAACCTTCGCATATACCAGGCAGCAACCGCCTGACGAAACGCGAGCATTCCCTCATAGCTTGGGTAGCGATGATTTGCAGCATCAGCGGCGGCTTGTTGCAACCGCGCGACAACATGCGGGGGCGTTGGTCGGTCCGGATCCCCTATGCCCAGATCTATAATGTCAACGCCCTTTGCCTTCATGTCTTGTTTCATACGGTCAATCTGAGCGAATAAATACGGAGGAAGCTGCTTTAACCGCTGTGCCTGAACAATATCCATGTCTGCCTCATCAAAAAAAGGTGAATAGGTCAATAGGTTTATAGGTGAATCGGCGAATTGGTGAATGGTTTAAAAAATTATTTCGATTCTCCGATTCACCAACTCACCCATTCACCGTAATGACTGCTTACTTCAGTCCCAGCACATCCTGCATATCATAGAGGCCCTCAGGTTTTTCTATGATCCATTGTGCGGCGCGCAGGGCACCATACACAAACGTATCACGACTGTGGGCACGGTGAATGAGTTCCAGCCGCTCGCCTTGTCCGCCAAAAAGCACCATATGGTCGCCGACAATATCTCCAGCGCGCAGGGTCTGTATGCCAATTTCCTCTTTTTTCCGTTCCCCGATGAACCCTTTGCGCTCATATACGCCAACCTGGGATAAATCTCTGCCATAAGCCTCAGCAAGGATCTGGGCTAATTTAACCGCCGTGCCGCTCGGGGCGTCTCGTTTGTTGCGGTGATGTGCTTCCAGCACCTCCGCATCAAAGGACTCGCCTAAAATCTGCGCCACCTGTCGCACCAGCGAAAATAGCAGATTCACACCCATACTCATGTTCGGCGCCCAGACGCAGGGAAAACGGGCGCTGAGCGCGCGGAGTTCCTGCATTTCTGCCGCGGAAAATCCGGTGCTGCCGATGACCGCCGGGGTCCTGGTGCGCGCCGCAAATTGCGCCGTGCCTAGCGAAACCTCCGGAAATGTAAAATCAATGACCACATCAAACGGAACCGCAATTTCTTCCAGCCTTCCGCAGAGCCGCGCCTCGGTTTTAACACTGCCCAGAACATCGCGCAGCAGTTTTCCGGTTTGCGGATGATCGCTGCGTTCTGTCGCTCCCGCCAGACGAAAATTTTCTGCGCATGAAATGATCTCGCAGATACGGCTGCCCATCCTGCCTGTCGCGCCTACCACCGCGCAGGCGATAATTCTCTCTCCCATGGAAATGTCCTCACAAAATATACGTCGCCTTGACAGGTCGTACTTCTGCACCAAGGAAATTTTTTCGTTACGGTTTCGGTGTTATGGGGCATTTTACCAGCGGCAGATATTCCTCATAATTGAAGCGCGGGCTGTTTTTTTCATCGTGACACTGCTTGCATACGACCTCGCTCGCGTCGCGAATAATGTTCCCCGCGGCTGTATGTTTTTTGCCGGGACCGTGGCATGCTTCACATTGAACATTGATGAAAGACGATTCATGTCCCTGGCCAATAGCAAATCCCCCCGGCTCTTTGAAGCCGGTGGTATGACAGGGCAGACATTCAATATCATAATTGTTACAGTCTTTCATAAGCGTCTCATAGGCGTAAGCATGGGACGTGTTTAACCAGTTGTCATACTGCACTTTATGGCATGAGGCGCAGTAGTTTACCCCTGCATACTGCGCCTCACCCATTGCCGCGCGATTTTTGTCATGCAGTTTTTCTTGGAAAAATTCCTGGCGGTTCATGGCGATCACCCGCGCCCGGTATTCTTTGGTGAGTTGGGCAATCGCCGGATCATCCGCAATTTTTTCTCCCAACGGGATGAGGGTGTTTTTCATGGTGAACTGCCATGGGGGCGATGCGGTCTGCGCTGCGATATCAAGCCGGCCCAAATACTGGCCCCTCCGGTATGCATGAACGATGATGGTTTTGCCTGTTGTAATCGGTTGCGGCAGGCGCTGGGTAGCCCTTCCGCCGATAATAAGATCTATATCGGGAACATTTTTCGCAAGTTTTTTGTCATCCTCCAGCCCAAGATTGGAAAGCACAATAATAAAACTGCAGGTCTTTTTAAGCGATGCGATGATGGTTTGCGCTGTTTTCAGAGGATCCCGGACGGTAATTGAGGGCTCCACAGAAACTTTATCTGAAAAAAGTCCCAAAATGCCGATTTTTATTCCCGCTACTTCTTGTACCACATATGTCTGAAACAGCGGCCTTGCCGATGTATTACTGTAAAGATTAGATGACACAAAGGCAATGGCTGCTCGCTGCTGCAATCGCTTCAGATGCTCAACCCCCATATATAAATCAGCCTCGCCGATATTTAGCGCAGCACCGCCCATGATCTGGTAAGCATCCAAAATATATTCCGATTTCAGTGCAAATTCTTTCTTTTCAATGGTTGAGAGCGGCCGTTCTTTGAAAAACAGATTGCCGGCATCAAGCACCAGCAGCGGCCGACTTTCTTGTTTAACGCTTTGAATCAGCGTGGCCTTGCGCGGAAAACCGCCGAGCTGCTCTTCATCACACCCGCACAGCTCCAGCTCGCCGAGCACATCATTGGAATAAATAATGGTAAAACCCAGCCCGCCGGCGGGCCTTGCCGCATGGCAAGGATAACAAAAGCTTCCTGTTATGATGAGGAGCAGCGCACAAAAAAAAACCTTCATACTCTGAATTATCAATAGGTTTTTGAACCTTGCGGCAAATTGTGCAATACGTTATGATAATCAAACAGCAGGGGAGACAAACGCAAGCCAAAACGCTTCCCGCCCATCATATAGACGGCACCGCCTCAAGGAGGGAGGGTTCGCGGGCTGGCGTACCATGCGTTAGCAACTCTGGCGACTTTATTGTAATATCGGGGTTTAACGGTTTTGTCAAGGTGCAATGGTCAGTAACGCCGTATCAAGAGAAAGGAAAAACCGTGCGTGCCGTCGTGCAGCGGGTTAAGGAATCTGCGGTCAGCGTTGCCGGCACCGAGGTTGGTAGAATTGGATCCGGGTTTGTGGTATTCTTGGGCATTGGTGCGGATGATACGGGCGCTGATCTTGATTATCTGGTTTCCAAAATCGTTCACTTGCGCGCGTTTGAAGATGCTGAGGGCAAAATGAATCTTGACCTGCGGGCTGCCGGCGGCGAGATGCTTGTGGTCTCCCAGTTCACGCTGCTTGCCGACTGCCGTAAAGGCCGGCGGCCGTCTTTCACTGATGCCGCACCCCCTGACATCGCGCAGCAATACTATGATGAATTTATTGCCCGCGTGCAGCACCTGGGCATCCGGGTAGCTGCCGGTATTTTTCAAGCGCACATGAACGTATGGATTGTCAATGACGGTCCAGTTACTTTTTTGCTTGACAGCAAAAAGCTTTTTTAAAATGATTCAGCCGGTATGCGTATACCGCGGGGGAAGCAATTGGAGCGGGTATCAACAACCGTTCTTATAACAAAGGGCAACGGCGATGAATAAGCAGGATATAAGCAGAAACAACGTTCTCGCGGGTGTGTTGGTTTCTTTTGCCATGCTGGCGCTGTGCATCATGGCAAGCTGCACCAATAATGTTTTGTATAAGAGTTATGATGATTTTTACCAGCCGGGCCCTTTATCGGTGCAAGTTATTTCGCTTGCAGCGCAGGAGCAATACAATAATCCGGTGCAGATGGATATTTATGCGCCAAGAGAACCGTTTCGGTACCCGGTGGTCCTTTTTCAGCATGGCTTCACCGGTTCTATTAAGGGATATGAAACCATTCTCAATCATCTTGCAAGCCATGGATTCGTGGTGGTTGCGCCACAGATGTATCCAGCGGGCGGGGGCATGGGCGGTTCTTATCCCTCTCCAGAAGAAGAGGCTGCGCTGGGCGTGGAGATTATCTCCTGGATGCAGGATAATCTACCGCGCGTGGTTCCCGTGAACGCAGATACGCGATTGCTGGGTATTGCCGGCCACTCTCGCGGGGGGCAAATTGCATACCGCATTGCCCTGCAGGTGGGTGAGAAAATAACCGCGCTCTCAGGGGTTGATCCGGTTGATGGATTAGTTATATTCGGGCAGGAACTCGCCATTACTGGACCGCTGTCGTTCGATATTCCTACCTATATTCTGGGCACAGGGTTGGGACCGACACCGCCGCCAAATACCCAATTTGATCTGTCGTGCGCACCGGCAGAAATCGGCTATCAGCACTTCTATGATAACAGCCCTCGCCCTTCATGGCTTGCCGTCGCAACTGAACACGGTCATACTGATATGCTTGATGAAGCAGACCTCTGTCCCAGCGAACCATGCTCTCCATTCTGTCCGGGTGGCCCTGACCGCGAGGGCATGCGCTCGTTTACGGCCGGTACCTTGGCGGCCTTTTTCAGCGGCACCTTGCAAAAAAATTACCGGGCGCTGGGAGCGCTGAGCGATCCTGCGGCTGCCCCGGTGGCATGTACCATGGAGAAAAAATAACCCTGTTGAGCTCATTGATTCATGATGGCTTTTTCTTAAAACGTGCCCGCAACGCACAGGAGGAAGGATATGACAAGGCAAGATATTGCACGGACGCTCCAGGAAGATCTAGGGGTGAAAAAAGAAATTGTTGCCCTCAAACCATTACGCGAGTTGCCCTCTGACATCCCCCCGTATGAGGGATTGGCTACACCGGGCCTCTGTGTGCAAATTGGCGAGGTCGTGAGAGAGGGGCGCATGTTTTATACCACGCGGGAGAATCATCAGTGCTTTGAGGGCCTGATAGCAACCGGCGTGTGTGAACTTTCACGCGATGAGTTTCGCAAGGCGGTGGAAGAGTTTATCGATACGTTCCCTGCCTATAAAGATGTGGATACTGCCATGGCATTTTACGAAAAGTGCATCACCGCCATGCCGGTTCCCAAGGTTGAAAACAAGTGCCTGCTGGTTGGTCCTTTGCGATCAGTGGACGATCCTGACCTGGTACTGGTATTTTGCACGCCCAAACAGGCCGACATCCTGGTGCGCATTTATTCATATCTGGGAAACCTTTTTGAGGGGTTTGGCGGCAGTGGCGGGTGCCTGTTTAACATTCGCCTTGCATATTATAAACGGGTTCCCACCTTTTCCACCAGCGATCTGTCATGGCGCCTGTTCACCGGTCTTGATGAACATGAGCTCACCGTTACCCTCCCCTACGAACAGCTTGTTACCATCGCTCCCCACATTAAAGAAACTGTTGCATATGTAAATAATTTTTCTGCCATGTTTCAATAGAAAGCCGGCAAGAATAAATCGTTTTCATTGGACAAGGAGACAGGACATGAGACTCAAGGACAAAATAGCACTGGTTACCGGCGCAGGAGGCGACATCGGCGCCGCAACTGCCCGGCGGTTTGCTGCAGAAGGGGCAACGGTCATTTTAAGCGATATCAAACCAGAGGGCGCCGAAAAAGTTCTGCAGGAAATTGTTGCAAACGGCGGCAAGCAGGGGACAATCATTCTGGCGGATGTAACGAAAGAACCGGATATCATTAACCTTTTCAACCAGATCAAGGATCGCTACCAGCGCCTTGATATTGCTGCCAATATTGCCGGGGGCGATTTTGAAAACAACGTGGCATTTGAAGACATCTCTTATGAAAAGATGAGCTACAATATTGACGTTAATCTGAAATCAACAATTCTGTGTTGTCGCGAGGAAGCGAAAATTATGATGGAGCAGCGGTACGGAAGAATTGTCAACATGAGTTCGCTGACATATCGGGGAAGTTCCATGCAGTTTACCTATGCTGCCTCCAAGGGCGGAATCTTTTCCTTCACGCGCAGCGCAGCCATGGCGCTTGGCATGTATAACATAACTGTGAATGCGTTGGCCCCGGCGCTCATAGAGGTAGGGGTAATAAAAGATACACTGGGACCGGAGCTGTGGGAGGCATTGCGAGACGATTGTGCATCGCGATACCCGCTGGGGCGGGTTGGACAGCCTGTGGATGCTGCGAACTTAGCCCTGTTTCTTGCCTCAGATGAAGCATCATTTATCACTGGCCAAGTGATTGAACTTTCCGGAGGTGCCCGCCTGTAGGATCAGCGGCACGGAATTCAGAACGGTATATTTTGTCGGCATCGGTATGCTGGACCTGTGTGCTGCCCGATAGCAACGGATCTCTTCCTGAAGCTCGTTCATGAGGATGCGCGGGCCACCAGCGGACGTATAGGTTATGAGCGTTTGGTAGTTACTCATAGACAAGCAAGTGTGAATGACGAGGAGACAACATATGAATAAGACTTATGGCTGGGCGGGAACCATACTAAGAATAAACGTGTCAACCGGTGAGGTTACCTCAGTTGACGGCACGAAATACTATACAGACGACTTTGTCGGCGGACGAGCGCTGGCAGCCCGTATCTACTGGGATGAGGTTTCTCAAAATACTCACCCGTTCAGCCCGGAAAATGTTCTCATGTTAATGCCCGGACCGCTCGGCGGAACACCGGCCACTGCCTGTTCACGCTGGGTAATGACGGCAAAGTCTCCGTATTATTATCCAGATCAGTACAGTTTTGGTAATGCCGGAGGATTTATGGGGGCTGCCATAAAATGTGCCGGTTATGATGGCATTCTTATTTCAGGAAAAGCTGCCGCACCGTCCTATATCTTGATAGAAGATGGGCGCGTGGAACTGAGGGATGCCCGGGGACTTTGGGGGCTGACCACCGATGAGACCATGAAAAGGATAAAAGAAACGCATGGGGAGAATGCCCATCTGGTATGCATCGGCCCGGCAGGAGAAAATTTAGTTCGCTTTGCAATCGCCGTAACTGAGCAGGGTGGCGCTGTCTCAAGCGGGATGGGAGCCGTCATGGGATCAAAGAACCTAAAGGCGGTGGTGGTAAAAGGCTCCCGCAAGGTGTCCGTCGCTTACCCGGAGAAATTACGAGAACTCAATAAACGCATTCGCACCCTCCGCAAGGGGTTGAATGAAAGTGTTTACATGACCGAACCGTTTCTTGAGGGCATTGAGAAAGTAAAACCCACTCCCTGCTATGGCTGTCCGGCAGGATGTATGCGCGCGTCATTTCGTCATGTTTCTGGACTGACCGAAGTCCGCAAAACCTGTGCCGCTGCGTTTTGCTACCTTCCCTTTGATACACCCTATCATGGCCATCCCACCGAAATTCCGTTTATTGCGACATCGTATTGTGACCGCTTTGGCCTTGATACCGGCGAATTTACCAATCTTATCATCTGGCTCAAGAAATGTTTTGAGCGAGGTTTATTAAGCGAAGCGGAAACCGGCCTGCCGTTATCGAAGATCGGCAGCCGGGAATTTCTGGAGGCCTATATTGATATGGTTGTTCACAGAAAAGACTGGGGAGACGTGCTCGCGCTGGGCTGTCGGCGCGCATCCATTGCCAAAGGCCCGGCGTTTGAACAAACAGCGTTGGAGCGAATCACCCCTTCTGGATATAACAACGACGCATACGGCGCCCGGGTGTTTTTAATTACCGCACTTTTTTATGCCACTGAACCGCGTAACCCTATTATCCAGCTTCATGAAGTCAATTTTCTCTTGCTCAAGTGGGCATTGTGGCACACCACCGGAGGCGCCATGTCGCCGGTTACCACTGATGATCTGCGGACGATTGCGAAGCGGGTATGGGGAGGTGAAACTGCCGTTGATTTTTCCACCTATGAGGGCAAGGCGCTGGCAGCACTGATGATTCAGAATCGCCAGCATGCAAAGGAAACTCTGGTGGCCTGCGACCGCTATTTCCCGATTCTTGACACCGATCAGACGGAAGATCATATGGGTGACCCGACGTTTGAACCTTTACTGTTTTCTGCGGTAACCGGCAGAGACATGAGCGAAACTGATTACTACAAACTGGGAGAGCGGTCTTTTAACATTCAACGCGCGATTTATGGCCGTGAAGGTCTTGCGGGAAGAAAATTCGACGTTCTCAATGAGTTTAATTTTACCGAGCCGGTTGAAAAATCAGACGGCGTATTCGGCATGTTCAACCCTGATCTTGAATTGCCGGGCAAGGGAAAAGAACTCGTCGTCCGCAAAGGTCAAACTATTAACCGGCAGGAATTTGAGAACCTGAAGGATGAATATTATCTGTTACGAGGTTGGGATGTGGAAACCGGCTTACAGACCAGGAAGAAGTTGGAGGAACTTGGTTTGGGAACGATATGCAATGAGCTTGAAAAAAGCGGCCTGTTAAAATGACCGAAGATAAAACATGATACGACTCCGCAATAAGAAACAGGCAGGTGCTCGTTTGGCTCGTGCCTGTTTTTTTATGGCCGCACACCCTGGTGTGAGGTTTTGCTATGGTAATGATGGTGCGTCTCCTATCATCTGCCGCGTGGTGACTTATAAATACACCACCCTGTCGCTGAATATAGACACAAATCAATAACTGAACCAAGTAACACCTATCACGAGACTGGGTAATTGCATTTTTTCACGTTTTTTCAAGCACTTATATTTTTGATGGATGATGAAATATTTTGGTTATCCGTTGTTTCTGGCTCAATTTTTGAAGATAGGTTATTAACAAAAACCTGAGCAAAAAGGAGCAGGATAATGAAGACGAAAAGAAAGATAATGACGTTATGTTCACTTATCTTATTTTCAACGATTCCCCTTCTTGCCTCTGCCCAGCAACAAACAGCGCAGCACAGTACGGCCGATACAATCATAGGTCGCATATCCTACATCGAAGGGCAGCTCTTGCGATATGTGCCCGAGGAGAAGGACTGGGTTGCTGCAGTCGCTGATGCACCATTTGGCCTTGAGGATTCGTTGTATACGCCAGAAAACAGCAGAGCGGAATTCGTTATTCCCAATAATACCTGGATACGCATTGATGATAAGACCCAGATTCAGGCGTTAGCGCTGTTGCCTGATCTCACCCACATAGATATCGCTTCCGGTGTTGCCCGCTTTTATAATAAAAGTTCTGCGGCGATTATCAAAGCCGCAACGCCGCTTGGGTTTGTCGTCGCGCCGGCACATACCATTTTTGATTTGTATGTGGGTAACGAATCAGTTGAAGTCATAGCACTGCAGGGAACCGTAGAATTTATTCATGGCGCAAAAAATACAAAGTATGAGGTAACCGCTGGTTCATTTTCTATCCGCGCAGACAGCGGGCGGGTTGCATCCAGCAATGGCGCGGTTATCCCGGCATGGAATTCATGGAACACCACCAGGGACGAGGTCTGGCAGAAGCGGTTTGCCAACAGCGAAAACTCTGCCCGGTATTTGCCCCCAAGCTTACGGGATGATGCCTATGCGCTGGAAGAAAATGGCCGCTGGGAACGAGTCTATTACGACGGCGCATATCGTAATTTCTGGCGACCGCTTTATATCTATGATGGCTGGTCGCCGTACACAGTGGGCAGATGGACAGTCTGGTATGGCGACCACTGCTGGATTCCCTATGAACCGTTTGGCTATGTTACGCATCACTACGGAGCGTGGGTGTATGTCAACCAGTGCCGATGCTGGTACTGGGCACCACCGGTAACATATGTGCCGGTGGTGAGGGGGCCGTTCATTGCCTGTTACTGGTACCCCGGTCGAGTTTCGTGGATATATACTGATGCCTATATCGGCTGGGTCCCGCTTGCGCCCTGGGAACCGTATTATTGTTATCGTTACTGGGGTCCTGCCTCAATCATCATCTACCATGTTACCCCGAGACATATTCACAGGGGCAGGCATCACCATGATAAGCATGCGGTTCTGGTTAGAAAGGACCACTTTTACCAGCTTGACAATTACCAAAAGGCAACCGTTAAAAATTTAAAAAAATTTACTTGGACCGGCAAATACCGGCGCGCGCCGGTTATCTCCGATCAGGTAATGAAAAATGGCCCAAACCTCAAAGGGCAATTTAATTTCTCAAACAAGCCGGCAGGTTATAAACCACACCCGTCACTGGTGGAACGAATGAAACATAACCACGCGCAGGCTGAACAGGCCCGAAAGGTCTCGGGCAACGAACTGTTAAAGCGCATCGCACGCGTGCCAAAAGAGGAAGCCCCATTCAGCGGTGCGATAAACATTCCGGAACGTGCCAGGAGGGGCGTTTTTGATCGGGACATTGATGCCGTGCGCACCCCGCGTGCCCCCGAATGGCATGCCACACAACCGGCTCCCCAGAGACCCTCAGCGCCTGGATCGAACAGGCCGCCGGTTCTTCGACGCTCACGCCCCGACAGAGAGTCTCAGCCGATAGAAACCAACAAACCGCGCTTTTCCGACCCAGCACATCCTCGTTCGCCAAAACCGGACACGATCACGATTGACCAACCGGAAAAGCCCATAAAATTACCGCAGGAGCGACGCCGGTCACAGCCGCCGCCATCTTCAGATCTGACTCCGCCGAAACAATATGCGCCGGCTGAAAAAATGCAACCAAAGCCTGTGCTGCCACGCACTGACAGAAAATTATCTGATCGGCTGCCCGCCTCGCCGAAGCGGTTAACGGAAGAAAAACCATTCAATCAACCTGCTTCCGGGCGATCGGTGGAACCTGATAAGCAACTCCGCTCTGAGCGCAGCTGGCCTGCGGCACGCAGTTCAGGTGTCGTGGCGGCACCCGAATTGACGGAAATTGAACGTCCAGAGAGGCCACTGCCACTGAGACCGCAACGGCCCTTCCCAACATCATTGCCGCCACCTGCGGAGTTGCGAGGAAAAATGCCCCAGCAGCCGCTATCTCCGCACCAATCGCCGCCGTCGCGACCGTCCGGGTATGGGCAACAGCTACGCAGCCCCCAACGGTATGTGCCGCAGCCGGGACTGCAACTTCGGCAACGATAATATGACCGGATAATGACAACCAATGAAACGCGCCGCGGGCAGTGTAGTATCTGCGTTCTCCGGCGTGTTTTAGTGTGCCGGCTGCTGACCAGCCTTTGCCATTGCTTCCTTTACTGCGGGAACCGCCTGCTTCAGATATTCTGCTACTGTCTGAAATCTGATGCCGAAAATTTCCTGGATGACAGAGTGATCAATTTTTTTATCGATCAGAAAATCCTGAAGTTGTTCGGCGGTGAAAAACCCCTTTTGCGGACTGCTCTTCACCCTGGCAATAAGCTCTTCTTTTGAAACGCCCTCCGTGTAATTGGCATTTATGCCCGCTTCCTTGGCAATCATGTTCAGAAGATCCCCTTGGGTAATACAGTCAGGCCCGCCTATTTCCAGGGTTTTATTGGATGCTTTTGGGTTAGTCAGGGCATCCACCATGCATTGCGCAAGGTCAAGGTGTGAAAGGGGATTCATGTGAAATTCAATCGGACTGCTGGGCCATTTATTGGTTGCTCCGAGTTTTATAACCGTGGGAATATGGAAGAATTGGAAATCCTTGAACATTCCCGAGGGCTTGAAAATGGTATAGTCAATGCCGGATTGCCTGATTGCTTCCTCCGCCTGGTGCTTGGCACGATACATATCCGAAACACAATGGGGACCCACGCCGGCAGCCGAGACATGAATGATTTTCTTGACGCCTTTTTTTCTTCCCGCCTCAAGCAGATTTTTTACGCCCTGCTCTTCAACATCTTTATAGGTGCGCCCCTTTTGCATTTCTCCCGGCGTGAGGCGAATGGAGACAATCATTGCCTCCACACCCTCAAGCGTCCGTTCGAGCGAGCCGGGGTCAAGGATATCTCCTTCCACAAATTCCACTTTGTCTTGTGCTTCTCCGAGCTTATCCCGGTTTGACGTGCTCCGCACCAGCGCCCGGACGCTATGTCCTTTTGTTACTGCAATCTTCGCTGCCGCGCTGCCCACATCTCCTGTTGCTCCGACTACTAAGACTTTCATACCGTTTCCTCCTGTGTTAGATGGTATTATCAATGATTACCCACAGAAATCACAGCACAATCTGCTGCGGTCTTTCCGGGCCCTTTGGCAAATCTTGTGTCGTGGACATCGTGTTCCCCCGGTTTTATAAACAGTTCGCCAAGTGCCGTTGATAGCTCAATCAATAACAGCTTCCTTGTGCGCCGATCCAGATTGGGCAAGTTCGCGGTATATGGAAACACATTGATCAACTACCCGGTCCCAGGACATACATTGGGCAAACGCTCGGGCGTTAACCGACATCGCGTCCCAGTCAAATGCCGGGTCAATGAGCTTTACCATGGCTTCAGCCAGCGATGCGATGTCCCCCTGCTTGATGAGAAACCCACTGTACCCGTCGCGAACCGCATCTTCATTCCCGCACCCAACCGACCCAATCGCGGGAACTCCCCATATATTTGCTTCAAGATGCACCAGGCCAAATCCCTCAAAGCTGTCCCCCACGTTCAGTGATGGCATTACCAAACCGCGCACGCGTTTATAATAGAGAGCAAGTTGATCAGCCGGTATTTTCCCCAGCCATCTGACATGTTTTTCGATACCAAGCGTAGCGATCCGTTCTTTTACCTGCCTGACGTACGAATCATGGGAAAGCGCGCCGGCTAAATACAGCATCACACCCGGAAAGCGCTTCACCACTGTGGCCAGTGCTTCAACTGCCTGCAGAACCCCCTTGCGCGGCTTTACGTGCCCTACAATGAGAAATGCCTGCTCGCGATCGCGGGATGATGGAATAGTCTCTTGGCGAGTTTCGGTACTCACTCCATTAGGGACAACCCGCACCCTTGCCTCGGTACCGGGCAAAATATCTATTATTCTTTGGGCAGTGTAACGGCTCACCGGTAGTACCGCAGATGCCTTACGGTATGCCCGATAATAAAATGGTTTCCAGACGGTTTTCAAAACCGAGAGTGCGTAGGTGCCGTGAAGCGATACCGCAAACGGCCGCGTTCCGGAACTGAGCAGCAGTGCAAGCGGCATAAATGGCTCGGCAAGGCAGTGAATGAGCACGCACTCTTTGATCAAACTGCGCGCATTAAGCCAGTCAGCCATTAATCTGAACGGCTTCAAAAAGCCATCTGAAAATGAAGAAAGAACCAGGTGCACGCCAAGTCCTGATAAATATTCTGTCCCTGTGCCCGGCATGGTAAAGACAATCGGGTCAATCCCCCGTGCTGGCATGCGCGTTATTATCTCGTAGGAATAGCGGCCCCAACCGTTGTCCCGGGCAAGGTCTGTGGTGAGATACGCAACTTTCATTGCTTGTTTATCACGGCTTCGTGCAAAAGGGTTATCATTTTTTGACCTTGCTGCTGAATAGTAAAGTTTTGAATTATATGCTGATATCCTGCTTCACCCATCTGCCGAGCTTTTGTTTTATCGTGTAGCAGGTCTATTATTCGTTCCGCCATCATTTCCGTGTTGAACGGGTTCACAATGTAGCCGGTTATGCCGTCAAGCACCAGTTCTTTTGAACCGCCAAAGCAGGTTGCAATGACCGGTCTTTTCATGGCCATGGCTTCAAGGTTTACGGTCGGGAAATTATCTAAATAGATAGAAGGTGTGACCGCCACATTGCAGCACTGGTAAGCGGTCATTAAATCCTCCCGGGAAAGCCAGCCGGTAAAAATCACGCGATGGGCAATTCCCAAATCCTTCGCCATCTGTTGCATCTGATTTCCATAACCAGTTTGCTTGCCGACGATAAGCAGCACAGCATCATGCATCACGGTGCACACCATTTTCATCGCTTTCAGCAAATGTTCTCCACCCTTTAAATAACTGATACGGCCGGCAAATAACACAATTCTTTTGTCATGCAGATCATAAACATTTTTAAGCGCAATAACCTGTTGTGGATCTGCGGTAAAAGCGCCGACATCAATACCGTTCGGCACCACCATTGCATCCTTAATGCCATGCGCATGAAGGGCCTGTTGCAATTCGTGACTGACCGACACCAGCTTGGTAACATACTTTTGCAGATATGTTTTTATGATGAAATTTCTGAACGGAATCGTGCGGAACCGATTCGCCTTGAGCGTCGCCCAAAAGCCCAGCGGCTTGTAACAAATGTTCGGAAGGGGGGAGATATCCGTGGGATCGATAAACTGATAATATTTGCCATAGGCAAAGCTCATCGCATCATGCAGGGTCATCACTGCTGGAATCTGTAAAGCATGAATAACTTTTAATACCTGATAGGAGAGGTAATTATGAATGTTATGGGCATGAATGACATCAGGCTTTTTGCGGGTAAGAATGTTGCGCACCATCGGTACGACCTGCGGGTTATACAAGCTGCTCCAGGGTCTCAGCCGTTCAGGAATGTTTGTGTAAAGCCTATAAACGTTAATGCCGCCAAGGTCTGCAACTACTGACAAATTTTTGTTCTGCGACGTGGTAATGACAAACACTGTATGCCCAGCAGTCACATATTCTTTTGCAAGCAGATAGGCAATATGCTCCGCGCCGCCGGTTTTGTATGGTGGAAACAGATCAGATAATACCGCAATTTTCACGATGCTTGCCTATCTCCTGACTGCACTGCTTTCCTCACCAGATGGAACAACGTTTTTCCAGGCTGCGGATCAACTCTTTTTTTGACACATCGGTGCGCTTCCAGTCCGATTGTCTCAAGCATGTCTTTGCGCAACCACGCTCTTTCAAGGGCAGCGCCAAATGATGTAACACTGGGGCCTGCCGCCATGAAACCAGTGCGCTCGTCCTCCACCCACTCGCTTATGCCTCCGACATCGGTAACCACAGCCGCACGGCCGCATATCATCGCCTCAAGCAGTGCAATGGGCAGAGCCTCCGAACGTGATGGCATCACCATCAGATGGGAGGAGGCCCAGATGCTTCTCACATCGCTCACATATCCCGGAAATTCTATGTGCTGGGCAATACCATAATGGTGTGCCAGGTTTTCAAGATAGCGTCTATCAGGACCGTCTCCAAAAACGCGCAGGAACCACTGTCGGTTTTTCCAACGTGGAGAGCTGAGAATCTCAAACAGCACATCATGCCCTTTGATACCTGCTTCCAGACGGCCAACCATCGCCATGCAAAGCTGCTGTGCAGCAGGCCATGGCATCGGGGACAGATCCGAAAGATTCAGGGGGTTCTGCAAAACCTGGGCATTAACCAACTTGGTCGCCAACTGCCGTTCTGCAATGGCAATATTACGTTGAGAAACAAATATCACATGGCGCGCGCCGCGAAAAAATAAAATGGCTGATTTTCGCTGTTGTTCATGGGGAATACGCATCTCATTGTTTCCATGACAAATTACCAGGTAGGGTATTGCCGAGGTATAGAGCCGTGGCACTAATCCCTTCAAGGAGAGCGATTCATACATTTTCCCTTCACTGATACAAATAACATCAGGATTGAGGCTGAATAAACGATCAAACGGGGAAGCAAGGGTCGACCGCAGGCTGTTGAGCACGCGCCTGAGCGGTGAAAGCTGGTTGGGATTTATCCTTTGATAGAGTCGGGCACCACGGCGCTGCAACTCCGCAATGCGGGGCGGAAGGGTTGGCCAGCGATAGATAGATAGCGCCACCCCATTGCCGGTATCGAGGGCATGTTGTGCGGTAGTCGCCCAGAGCTCTTCACTTCCGCCCCAGGGGCTTCCCGACATCGTAGAAATAATTGCTAATAGTATGGGGTTATCCATCGCCGTATCATTCCAAAAAACACCGGCCGCCAGAACTGAACCGCATCACTGCTCGGTTATGTCGTTCTGCCGCGCCGTCGCAAGGCACACTTGAGGAAAAAGGTAAGCTGATGCGCAAATGAAATACCTGCCCATTTTGCGAACGGCGATTGCCAGAACTTTCTATATACCCACCATCCCAGATGTCCCGACCGGGTGCAGATACCAAACCAGAGATCGCCAAGCATCTTTGCGAATAGTGAATGAAGGTATAAGCCACGCGCATCATTTCCCGCTTTGATCGTGAGCAACCACGCTTCAGCGGCGGAAATAAATGTTCTGTCAGAATGAAACTTCATGCTGCACAGGGCTTCATGCAGCTCTAATTCCTGGTCGTTAGGATAAATCCCCAGCTCTGCCAGCAAAAAGCGGCGAATGTTGGTGAGGGTTTGTTTTTGTTCGAAGGCAGATATTCGATTTTCGGTATTGGATTCATGAAGCCGATATTCAACCAATACTTCACTGATATTGGCAAATTGGATTGCATGCAGGCAACGCACCCAAAAATCGTAATCCGAAAAACACCTTAATTCGGGATTATAGCGAATACCCAGTCGCTCAAAAACACGCCGGCGAAGCATCGCCGTAGGATTGGCAATGCCCTTGTTTTTAAAAAACATCGCGCAACGAATGGCCGCACACTCAGCCGGATACCTGATGATAACCCCCGACCGTCTGCCAATGGTCCGCATCCAGCCGCCGCATACACCGCACTCCCGATACCGTTCCATGAAGGCCACCTGTGTCGCCAGACGCTGAGGCAAGCTGATATCATCGCTGTCCATAAGCGCAATATACTCGCCGCTGGCAAGCTCAACGCCTCTATTCCGAGAGCGTGCAATCCCAAGATTCGTTTCATTATCAATAAGCCGAATGCGTTTATCGGCAAACGATGTGATAATAGCGCGGCTGTCATCGGAAGAGGCGTCGTTAACAATCAGAAATTCGAAATCGCCATAGGTCTGATTGAGTATGCTTTCAATTGCCTGTTGCACATACTCCTGTGCATTATAAACCGGCATTAAAACGCTTACCTTGGGCATAAAACATCAATATGTATGTTGCGCGCGGATCACGTAGTAATCAGCTATTGACCTGCTCTGCAGGGTGTTGTGAGAATCATCTCCCGGCAAACGGGTGCTTCAATGTGAGCTTACGAACTCGTCATGTTTTAAACTCTGCAGCTGTATCATATGGGCGAACACCCCATTGTGCGCGACCAGTTGGTTATACGTCCCTTGCTCAATAATTCTGCCGTTTTCCATGACGTAGATATAATCTGCATGCGCAATAGTGGACAGGCGGTGAGCTACGATCACGATCGTTGTCTCCCGCGCAATGTCATTGATTGCCTGCTGGATGAGCATCTCGGACTGTGAATCAAGGGCACTGGTTGCCTCGTCAAGTAACAGAAGCTCAGGCTTGCGAATAATTGCGCGCGCCAGTGCGATTCGCTGGCGTTGTCCACCGGAAAGCCGGACCCCGCGATCGCCCACCTCGGTGTCGTATCCTCGGGGCAATTCGTGTATGAATTCATACGCATGCGCCTGTTTGCAAGCGTTATCCATCTCTTCTTCAGAAACGTCATCTTTTCCCCAGCGCAGATTCTCCCTGATGGTCGTATTGAACAGAATGGTATCCTGGGGCACAAAGCCAACCTTCTTGCGATACGAATAAATGTCATAGTGGCGCAGAGCAACATCATCAACCAGCACCGTTCCCTCAGTAGGTTCATAAAACCCCATTATCAAGTCAAGCACCGTGGATTTCCCGGAACCCGATTCACCGACCAGGGCTATCATTTTACCCTTTGGCACCTGCAGCGAAACAGTATCCACGGTAAATTTTTTTCCCGGATACGCAAATGTTACTTCGCGCAGTTCGATGCCTTTTTTCAGCCCGGCAAACACCTGTCCGCCAGCCTTTTGCATATGCTGCCGCGCCTTTGCCTCGAGCTGTTTAATCTGTTCATAGCTTGGCAGATAGTTGCTCAGATTATTTTTGTTGGCAGTTATTTGCCCGATGAGCGGCATGCAGGTGCGCAGCGCATAAAACATGATCAATACTTCAGAAAGCGGGATGGTATAATAACGATAGGCAAGATAAAACCCCAGGATCACAATGCTGATCCCGACCGGTTCATAAATAAAGGATGTGGCGCCATACAAAGTTTGTGCATTTACAGCGGCGATCCGATAGGTGTCCAGACTTCTTCTGATCGCGTTTATTGACCGCTGCTGATTGCCGAAACCCAGGATCAGCTTGGCGGCTCCCAGGGTCTCATGAATCAAAGAGGCGACCTGGTTTGCCGCGACGGTGCATTTTTTCCCCAACCGGTAATTGATGCGTCCCAGATTGTGGATGGGAATAATAAAAAAAAGGGCAAGCGTTATGCACAGTGCGGTGATCTTCCAACTGATGGCGAGCGGAATGGACAGATAAAATACCAGACACAGGGCATCTGAAAAGAGATTGCCCATAACGGCAAAAGCATCCCCCGACACATTTGCTTCCCGGGTGAGGGTGTTTAGGAGGACGCCTTGGTTACCGGCGGCAAAAAATTGCCAGCGGGCATTAAAAAAAGCATGATAGGTCTTGAGAATTAATTGTTTGATAACGCTGTATTTAGTATTAAACATATGGCGTTTGGCCAAAATGAGGAAACCGTTTTTCAGGATGATGAAGAGCAGAAAAACAATGAGAAAACTTTTTGCCGAGGGCTGAAATCCAAAGGTATCCAGATATCCGGCAAACCGCTGGGTTATAACAGAGGAAGAGGAAATGTCCTGCTTGATGATAATGTCAATTACCGGCGCCAGTGAAACGATGCTCGCGACGCTTGCCAGCGCAACGCACCCTGAGAGGATAACATTAAACAGAAACAGTCGCGGAAATTCGCGAAACAACAGCCAGATAAACTTTAAGGTTTTCATGTGCGTTTGTCCCTGCCCATAGCGTTAATGCCCACCAGTAATGGGCGATGGTGTCGGCACCCGTGTTGGGATTCTGTCCATCATAAAGTGAGCAATGTTTTGGGCGCGCCGCTCCCAGGTGTGGTTCAAGACATCGCGGCGCGCTTGCATACTAATGTGCAGGCTCAATGACTTATCTTCAATAATGCGCCGAATGCCCTGCGCAAGTTCCTGCGGGTTGTCTGGTTCCACCAGAACCGCATTTTTTCCGTCAACTAATACCTCCATAACACTGGGCAGCTTTGTCGCCAGAATGGGTTTCCCGGCAGCCATGTATTCAAACATTTTCAGCGGCGACATATAAAAAGCATAGTGAGCTGTCCAGGGAAAGGGCATGGCAACAATATCACAGGCCGCAAGATAGGACGGCACATCACCAGCGGGCACCAGATCAATAAACCGAAAATGATCCCGATCAAGGCGCAGCGCGTCAATGAGCTGGTAATAGGTTGCTACACAGTGCATCGGGCCGCCGATAAATGCCATGTAGATTGACCCGTCATACTCTGGCAAATAGCGCATTGCCGTGAGCAAGTCTGCTATGCCCTTTTCCTGTTCCAGGGTTACAAACCGGCCCACATAACCGATGAGGATGCTCTTTGCCGGCACAGCCATCTGCGCTCGCCTCGCTGCACCGTCACAAAGTGCTTGGGCAAAACGGCTGAGGTCAACGCCATCATGAGCCACGGCAATATTTTCGGGCTTCACCCCTTTTTGCATCAGCAGCGATTTAAGTTGACCGGTGAGCGTTATAATGCCGTGCACGTTTTTTAGACAATACACATGAATCCGGGTCAGCGTTTCCGGAAAGGAATGGGCTTCATAAAATACCGGCAGTTTGATAACCGGTCGCAGCATCGCCAGCACCAGTAAGGAAAATATATCACGGCAATATATAATATCTATCGTTTTTCGGTGCCTCGCCAGATAACATACTGCGGCACATAAATACGATATCGTAAGAACATAAAACCAGATGCCTGAGTGCAGCTTCTCCACCAGAGCGCTGTCCACACAAAACAGTTTTTTTAAAGTAAAGGTATTGCTGATTGCATAATACGTAAAAACATTTTCCATGCGCGTTTTGCGTTCCTTGTGGCGGCGCCGTTGATATAACAGCGTAACCGCCATGCCCTGCCTGGCGAAGGATTCGCACATTTTGAGAATCTGGTAGGCGTGCGCCTTCTCGCTCGGAATACGGGCACAGGACAGGTAGAGAAGACGAAGATTGATAGGTTGCGGCAGGTCCATGCAATCAGATGCCTCGTAATTCGTGCAGCTCGCGTACCAGCACAGCAGTTAAGTGCGCGAGACTGTGGTTTTCTATGACCAACTGCCGCAGCCGCTGGCCAATTGCCATCCGCTCGGCAAATGAAAGGGCGCCGATTTTTATTATGCGCGCGGCAAACTGTTTGGGATTATTTTCGGGAACAAACAGCAGCTCTGCAAGGGGGCCAAACAGTTTTTTGAATGCTGGATTTGAGGTCAGCACCGCGCAGCCGCTGCTCATGGCTTCGAGCACAGCTTTATCCACGCCGCCGGTATTGCAGGCGTGCAGGAACAGGTCTGCTTCCCGATACAACGGTGGCACCGCGTAAAAGGGAACCGCGCCTCTGAAGGTAATTACTGATCCCAGTTGTTCTTCCTCCACCAGCCGTTTTAGATAGGCTTCATAGTCAGCGGTGTCTGCATGCCCGATCCCTCCGACAATCGTAAATCTGATGTCCTCGCGACCCCGTAACCTTGTCTCCCCTATGGCTTTGATAAGGACATCACAGCATTTTATCGGCGAGAGCCTGCCCACCGTCATAACGTGCAGACCTTGCCCCGGAGAGCGCACCGGGGAAGGTTTGAAAATATCTGTATTGATACCATGACCGATAACGTTAACCTTTGTGCTCTTCAGGCGAAATCCTTCAGCAGAACAGGTTACGATGCGATTCACCGTGTGGTGGGCAAGTTTCAGCGTGCGCGGCGTCGCCGTATGACAATACCAGAGCATAACCGGTATGCGGCGAAGCGCCGCAAACGGATAAAACAGAAGGGCAAAAATAGAAATCATGTGCACAAAACAGACATCAATCTGCTCGGTAAAAATAATTCTGCCGACAATTTTATAAAATCTAATAACGCGCCGGACTTCCGAATAGCCCCGTTCTTTGCCGACAGAATACACGATAACATTGGACGGCACGTGTACCACGCCTTTAGTCATGGTAACCACAAATATTTTTTTAAAATATGGTGCCAGAGCGGCAATCCACTCGGTGGTGAAGCCGAGAATGGGATCATCGCGATCCGTTGCCAGATTAAATAAAAGTAAATTCAGTTTTGCTGCCATGGTGCCTATTGATTCATGAGGGTTCGGAAAAGCATACGTGACGCACCATGTCATGGTACGCAGTAAAGTAATTTTTGTTGGTATAGGTTTGCGTTGCGCGCGCCTGGGCAATTTGCCCGAGACGCTCGGCAAACAGCGGATCTTCAATAATCCGCAGCATCGCGCGGGACAGCCCGTTATGATCTTTTGGGTCAACCAGAATCCCGGTCTCGCCATCAGTAATAAGGTCCGGAATACCTCCCACGCGTGAAGCTATGACGGGCCTGCCCAACAGGTGTGCTTCAATTATCACCCGCGGCAGTCCTTCGGTCAGGGATGGAAGAATCAGTGCTAAACTATTTTTAATGTATCGGGCAAGAATCTGCTGCTCAAGGTGTCCAACAAACCGTAGCTGTTCTGATATAGCAAGTTCATTGGCTAATGACCGGAGATTATCTTCTTCTGCTCCTTTCCCCGCGATGACAAGCTTTACCTGCGGGTATTTTTGGTGCACCTCCCCCATGGCTTTGATAAGATACTGAACCCCCTTAAGGTAAATGAGCATTCCCGCGTAGATAAAATAGGCGCCGTTGACGGGAGCTTCGGCATCCGTATTATGGTCAGACGGTTGAACAGAAAAGCTCGCAAAATCGCTGAAAGCAGGAAAGATAAATACCGGTTTTTTGTAAGCAGACACCAGCTCCCGGCCATAACGGGAAACCGCTCGGAATGCATCCGCCTGCGCGAGGCTAAACGTTCCAATTGCTTTTCGCAACGGTTTTTCCAGCCAGCCCAGCGATGAGCCGTGGTGATACAGCATCACGCCCTCGCGCCAATCGCTGTGAAGCTCCACAATCAGTTTGGGCGCGCCTGAGCACCTCAATAATTTCCACGGCAGTAAGGCCAGCGCCGGCGCCAGCGCCTCGTAGGGGCTCTGGGCTACTACCGCGCGGTAACGACGGGCGATCGCACCCCACAGCAGCGTATAATACCAAGAATATATAAAATGCATCAGATAGCGGACAAAACGTGGTAAACGGGATGGAATCAGAAGCCAGCGGGAACCTGCACACCATTCTTGCGCCGGAAAACGAGTGTCGCCGAAGGCAATAACCGTCGCGCGAAAAAAGGCTGCAAGTCCACGCCACTTTTTCTGCTGGGTTTGATCCGGAGGATTAGTATAGCGAGTGCCGCTCAAAAACAGCAGTGGTATCCGTTGTGTTTTCTCGCTATGGATTTTTGTTAAAAGATGTTCGGTCTGATCCAAGAGTCCCGACCAAGTGAATAACCCAAGGGTGGCCGCGCCGTTTTTTACCAGCCGGGCGCAGAGCTCTTCATCCTCCAGCAGCAGTTTGATTGCGGCACTCAGCACCGAATCGTCGGCCGCGGGAATGAGCATACCATTATACGCGTGCTGAATAACCTCACCGGTGCCCCCGCTGTCAGTAGCAATGATGGGAACCTGCGCTTGTAGCGCTTCAAGTACCAGATGCGGCAGGCCCTCATAGGTAGAATTAAGAATAAACAGGTCTGCCTGTTGTAAAGCAGCAAACAGCTCGGCGCGCGAGACCGCCCCCAATAGCCGGACACGTTCTCCGAGTTGTTTTTCCCTGATTAAAGATTCCAGGCGTGCCCGTTCCGGACCATCGCCGATTATGGCGAGCTGTGCCTCCGGGAACTGGGTCATTACCCTGACCAGGGAAGCAAAGCCCTTCCAGGGAACAAGACGGCCGGCTGAAACAATGCTCTTTTCCCCGGCATTTGATGTGGCGGACTGCGGTGCCGGTTGCCGAATGTCAATGTTAATAGGGGTGGTGTCAATGGCGTTGTAGATAACAGTTATTGCCTCGTCCGGCACGCCCCAGGATTTGACCATTGCTTTAAGGTAATTACTGGGAGTAATAATATGGTCGCTTCTTTTTACCCAGAACGTGCGGAGGCGTTTTAACAGCTCAACCTTCAGACTGTAGCGGGTGCGTTGAAACGTTTCAATGTCCTCGGCAACCATTCCTTGCGAACATGCCCGCTCCCAGGCAAGATCGCCCACTATTTTCTGCACCAGCGGTTTGCGCAGCAACAGATTTGCCAGAACAGCTTCCAGTGCCAGGCCCTGCACAAACAACAGATCCGCCTGCCTGCCGTACCGGATGATGGATGTCATGGTTCTGATAACACGCGCCGGACGAAGCATTGAGCGCAGAATACGGTGGACTTTGAACGGGTAAGCGCTGTCCTGATGGGTAACGGCATCGCTCAAAGTAATGACCGTGATTCCGTGACCGCGTTCCGCCAGCCCTGAAGCAATTGCCGGGACATAGCTGGCCGGCCCACCAACATCAGGAGGGAAAATACCGGTTATTATCAGTATATTCATTCCGGCATCCGCGTATCGTTTGCTTCTGAAGATTGAGGAAACTCAAGAGAGGTTGCCTGCGCTGCTTCAGTGAGAATAAAAATTTTGTGTTCCGGCACACCCGCAGCTTTGAGCGTCGCAGCAATCTCCTCCGGCGCATCGACCATAGTGATGATGAGTTTATCAAAACGGAGGCTTCTGAGCTGGTCAGATGCACCAACGCGCTGTTTCAGAAATTGCCTGCCTGCTTTCGTATCATCTATGACGCCGATGAGTTTCAAACGGTACTGTGGCAGCAGCAGATACGCAATCTCCGCGAACTCTCCCGCCCCATAAAACACCACCTCTTTAATTCCCTCGCGCGCCAGAAGGGCAAATGCCCGTGCAATCGTATCCCTGGCGTTCTTATAAAAATTGAGCGAGTATTGAAGATATTTTAATGTAAGCCGGCTCTTCGCTGCTATTCCCTGCGGTGTGATCAAATACTTTGCCCGATCGCGGGGAATGGTGGTCAGCTTGATGTATCCTTTTCTGGCAATTCGTTTGATAAAAGCATTTGCCAGGCCAATTGATATGCCAAGCCGGCTGGCAATTTCGGGCTGTGTAACCCGGCCGTTTTCCTCTATCCGGTTGAGTATCTCCAGCGTATAACGTTCTTCTTTATCCATGTCGGGCATTAAAAATTTCACTTTTTGAAAATTTTATATCGGCTGGAATAACCGTGTCAATAAATATTTTCAAAAATTGAAAATATTTATTGACACGGAGAGTTAACAAAACTATGTGAAAAAACCCGCCGTTCTTTACCATTGCGATTGCTGCACATAGACTCCTAACATACTGGTTTTCCAAATGTATGATGAAATGGGTGCGGGCGGCAACCTTGCCCGAAGCAATCTCTTCCCGGGAACGTTTAAGACAGCAGTGTAAATTGTTTGACACCTCAATAATTAATATATAAAATATTTTTTGCTTACTGAGAATTTTGGGGAGTGTCATTTTTCAGGTGGGTAGCTATGCCACAGGAATTCAGAATCAGCGAAACCATGCTATGGGTGAGGCTTGCCATCACCTTTAATCTGCTTTATCAGGAGATAAAGAAAGATCTCTCCCGGGAAAATTTAACGGTCTCCCAGCTTGATATTCTGGTATGCCTCAACAGAACCAAAGGACTGCCTTTAACGGAACTCGCCGACCGCCTTTTAGTGACCGGCGGCAATGTCACCGGGATCATTGATAGACTGGAAAAAGCCGGACTGGTCATGAGACAGCGCGACCAGAAGGACAGGCGACAGGTATGGGCACGGCTCACACCCAAGGGGTATGCCGTTTATCGGCAGCTCTTGCCCCGTTATATTGAAACCATGCGCAAAATAAATTCATTTTTAACCCCTGCCGAAGTCAAAGAGCTCATGCGGCTGCTGAAAAAATTAGGTGTGGGCGTGAAGAAAAAAGCGTCCCTTGCACAAAACCTCGCAGGAATAAACAAGACCCTGGTGCATGAATAGTGATAGTATCAAGGATTGCTGATAAAATTATTCGCTACCGTGCCGCATTATTGATTTTCTGCATTCTCCTAACCCTTTATTTCATCTCTAAGCTCAACGATCTTCGGCTTCGTGCCAACCTTTCAGATTTTGCCCCGCTCAATCACCCGTATATGAAAGTTCAGCAGAAGCTGATGGATATTTTCGGCGGTCTGCATCAAGTCTCAATAGCGGTGGTGGTCAGGCAGGGTGATATTTTTAATTACGACACACTCAATAAAGTAGTGCTTATTACCCGGCAATTATACCTGCTGCCCGGGGTCAATCCGGGGCGGATTGTTTCTCTTTCTGCCCGCAAAATAAAACACGTGACGGCTTACAACGAAGGATTTACGGTGCAACGGCTGATGCGCGAAGCACCAACCGATGCTGCGGGTATGCAGGCACTGAAAGATGCGATTGTGCGCAATCCGATGCTTTATGGACCAGTGCGAATTGACTCAAATTAAAGGTAACCGAAGGTAATCACAGGAGGGGTTGAAAAACAGATCGTTGCGTCATATTGCAGGTAACCGAAAG
>FWPV01001123.1_pt1 | contig 77151 bp, 66 predicted proteins | sample 2228371 | NCBI WGS metagenome assembly FWPV01 (sample SAMEA103939776, study PRJEB20133) | metagenome
TAATGTAAGAATGAAATAATGAATAAATGAATAAATGAATAAATGAAAGAAAAAAGTTTACCGCATGTCCAAACATCGGAATCAGGCCTGGAGGATATCTCGAGCCATTGACAGAGGTTAAACAAGGGTGATATATCAACGCTAAAATTGCCGGCGGAGACGAAAGATGCAGCTTGGCCACGCGGATTTTATCATCATCGGTCTTTATCTTTTTATCAGCTTGGCTGTGGGCATATATTTTCGTCGCCTGGCGACCCGCAGCACTACTGATTTTTTTGTCTCCGGCCGGAACATCCCCTGGTGGCTCGCCGGCACCTCTATGGTGGCCACTACCTTTGCGGCGGACACGCCGCTTGCCGTAACCGGGCTTGTAGCCCGCAACGGTATTGCTGGCAACTGGATCTGGTGGAGCATGGCCTTTAGCGGTCTGCTGACTGTTTTCTTTTTCGCCCGGCTTTGGCGGCGTTCCCAGGTGTTGACGGATGTAGAATTTGTGGCCCTAAGATACAGTGGCTGGCCAGCCCGCGTTCTGCGCGGGTTCCGCGCTTTTTATCTTGGCCTTCTCGTCAACATCATTGTCATGGGCTGGGTCAACCTGGCCATGGTCAAAATTTTCATGCTTCTTTTCGGTCTTTCCAAGCTTCAGGCCACTTTGCTCACTCTTGGCGTTATGCTCGTAACCGCGGCCATATCTACCTTAGCTGGGCTCTGGGGCGTCTTAGTCACCGATTTTTTTCAATTCATCCTGATGATGAGCATGGTTATCATCCTGGCTGTCTTTGCTGTCCAATCGGTGGGCGGGATGGCCAGTTTGACGCGTCAGGTTAATTTTATCAGTCAGAGTTCAGGCCAGGTTGGTTCGCTTCTTTCTTTCTGGCCAGCCATCAATTCCACCTGGATGCCATTACTGACGTTTTGCGTTTATCTTTTCGTTAACTGGTGGGCTTCCTGGTATCCAGGGGCTGAGCCAGGCGGAGGAGGGTTTATTGCCCAGAGAATTTTATGCGCCCGCGACGAGCGACATTCGCTCCTGGCCACCCTCTGGTTTAATATAGCTCATTATGCGTTACGGCCGTGGCCATGGATTTTAGTCGGCTTAGTCGCGGTGGTTAAATTTCAGGGTGACGCCTCTTTCGCAGCTGACCCGGAATCGGGCTACATCAGAATAATGCTTCTGACTCTTCCCGGCCTTTTTCGGGGACTAATGGTCGCCGGTTTTCTGGCCGCTTATATGTCCACCATAGCTACCGAGCTTAATTGGGGGGCAAGTTATCTCATCAATGACCTTTATCGTCCTTTCCTCGCACCGCATCGTAGCGAAAAACATTATGTTCTTGCTTCGCAACTGGCAACGATGACACTCATGCTTCTGGCCAGCCTCGCCTGTTTTCTGATGGAATCAATTGCTGATGCCTGGAAATTTTTGATTGCCCTGGGAGCGGGAACTGGCCTGGTTTATCTCCTTCGCTGGTTCTGGTGGCGGGTGAACGCCTGGAGCGAGATTGCGGCCATGGTAGCCGCCTTCGCCAGCTCCCTCACTTATCAGCGTATTTTCGGCTGGCAGGAAAGCCGGCCTCTTGATTTTGCCTATCTTGTGCTGGCGACAACCGCGACCACGACGGCGGTCTGGCTGGCAACGACCGTTTTCACCAGGCCTGAGCCCGCCGAAGTATTGCTTAATTTTTATCGCCGCATCAGGCCAGTGGCTGCTCTCTGGGGGCCAATAGCTCGGCTGGCTCCTGAAATTGAGCCTGATAAATATTTCCTCAACAATTTTTTTGCCTGGTTAGCGGGGGTAGCGATGATTTATGCCTTCCTGTTTGGTCTCGGTCATCTGATTTTCGCACATTGGCTGGAGGGAGCGCTCTTTTTTATCCTGGGCTTTGCCTGCGCTTATTTTATCCACCGCAACCTTTCGCGGCGAGGCTGGGCCAGCGTCCTCGAATAATCACCCCTATTTTTCTGCTGTTTTAGTCGCTGGTTTGAGCTTAGGTGGCGGGCCATATTTATCGTTATAACGATAAAAAGCATCGAGCGGCAAGCGATGGCTGGAGGTGTAGACCTGGCTTAATAGGTCGTACAATTGCGGGTCATAGCTTCTTAAATCAGCCGGAGAATAAACCGTTTTGTGGCCATCCTGATAAGCATAATTTGACCAGAACCAAAACTGGGTTCCCTCGGCCCAATACTCACCAGAATTATTGGAGGCATAATGGCCTTTCCAAAGTCCCAAGGCCATAGCGTCCAGGTAAGCCTTTTCGATGGCTTCAGCCAGGGCGGGGTCGGCTGTTTTTATCGCCCGATGAATGGCGTGAGCGAATTCATGGACGAGGATGTGCTCCCCGAAATAACGGGTGCCCGGAATTCCCAGGAGGTTTTCCTCGCCGCAAGTTGTGTAAACGCCACCCAGGCCCCGCGCTCTTTGATTCCAGTATTCAGCGTCGGTCATCTGCCTGATTTTGTCATAATTCCGGATTTCACTTTCGGTCAGGCGTCTGTCTCCCAGCTCCGGCTTTTTTAAATTTTTATACTCCGGAATGTCTGACATTTGCTGCTTGGCGCCGATTATGCCTACCTTCTGTCCGTCTCTGATAAGCTGTAGCCGAAGGTCAGGTCTTTCAGAAAGCATATGAATGATGATGTCCCTGGCCACGAGAAGAGCTGTGTCGGACACTGCCGCTGACGCAATTACGGGAATGCCTACGGCATCGCAGTACTTTTCATAAAAAGGGTCCAGGGCGAGTTTGAGCGGCGGCTTAGAAATTAGAGCTTTAGCCAAATCAGTGATTAGTGGTTCGGTGGGGGGCGCTGGCTTATCCTTTTCTTGCTCGCCAGAAGGGGCCAGAAACAGAGGGAAAAACAGGATAAAAGTGCTGACCATTACCAGGCGTCTCAAAACTTCTTTTCTTTTAAGGGCCATGATTGCTCCTTGGATAAAATGGTTCATTATAGCCTCTTGGTCTCGAAGCTCAAGAGGTTTATCATAAATCATAAATTAATCATAAGAGTATAAAAGAAAAGAGAGAAAATTAAAATAAAAAAGGTTCAGCCGGCTTTTCTGTGGGTCAGAATAAAAGATTTTCCGCTAGCCAAAAGCGAGTTCAGCTTATTCAAGCTCATGGTTTAGGAGGCTAATTAAATGAAGATCCATCTAATACGAGGCCGATCTCATCGATTGTACTCTAAACCGCTTCCGATAAAGGCTCTCTTTAAAATCTCTGATAACTTTAATTCCCCATGTCCAACCACCCTAAACCTGGAAGAACCTGGAAAAAAATAAATAAATCAGCCAGAAGAGTTAATTATTTCAGGCTTTAGTGGCCAGAAAGATGGGAAGCCCCATCTGCTTTATCTGGTCGAGGGTTTCCTCAATCTCGTCGATGTGTTTGTCTTCATCATTAAGAATTGATTCCAGAATTTCGCGGGTCGCAAAATCGTTCACCTCACCAGCTAATTTGATAGCTTCATTATAGGCCTTGATGGCGTCGAACTCAGCCTTATGGTCGTGGGCAAACATTTTGGGCACCTCGTCGCCGATAGAAATTTGGCGCAGCTCGCTAACGATGGGCCTTCCCTCGAGAAAAAGGATGCGGCTAATTAATTTTTCCGCATGGCGCATCTCCTGGATTGCTCGCTGTTCGATAACCTTGGCCAGTTTTTCATAGCCCCAGCTTTCGCACATCTCGGCGTGGACCATGTATTGGTTAATAGCCGTTAGCTCGTCGGCTAACAGGGAATTAAGGGTTTCCAGTAACTTCGGGTTACCTTGCATTTTTTACTCTCCTTTTAACTTAGCTTTTTATTGAATATAAGATATTTTAAATATAAATATCGTCTTTAGCAAGGAAATTTTTCTTTTGGGTTAGGACATGGTCTCCAGTCTAAGCCCCGTATGTGAAGGCGACGGGCATTCAACCGGAGGAGGGATAATTTAAGCATCGTTCATGACTTTGGCCTGCTTCGGGGCTTTGGCCAATTCGGCGCAGCTAATTCCTCGCGGGTTAAAACATTTATTACACGAGATGCAGCTGGCGGCCGAGGTTTGTCCTCGCTCGAATTTAGCGATTAAATCCGGTTCGCGGATAAAAGGCCGGCTCATGGAGATCATGTCGGCCTTTCCCGTAGCCACCATCTCTTCCATTACTTCCAGGGATCTCAGACCGCCGAGCCCGATGACAGGGATGCTTATTGCCCCTTTGATCAGGGCTGCAGCCGGCACAAAATATCCTTCCTCTTCTTTATTCCTCAAACCAGGCCACATGGAGCCTCGACCTGACTCCGCTGACCCGCCGCTTACCTCTAAACCATCCATTCCGTCGGCCGCGAGAAGCCGGGCTACTTCCCTGGCCTCGTCTATTTCGAGCCCACCAGGCAGGTAATCCGTGGAGTTGAGTTTGGCAATCACGGGAAAATCCGGGCCAACGGCGCTTTTTATCTGACGCAGAATTTCCTGAATTATTCGGCCGCGGTTATTTAAGCTTCCGCCCCATTTATCTTGTCGGCGGTTAGTGTAGGGGGAGAGGAAGCTGGATAATAAATACCCATGAGCACAGTGCAGCTGGACGCCGTCAAACCCGGCTTCCCTGGCTCGCCTCGCTCCCTGGACAAACGCCTGGATTACTTCTTCTATTTCGGCCTCACTCATCTCCCGGGGCCAAACTTTATAAATCGGCTCATACACAGCCGAGGGAGCAAGAGGCTGACCGCCACATATTTTTTCCTTGGTCTGGCGTCCAGCGTGGCTAAGCTGCAAAAATATTTTAGCCCCGGATTCATGAACAGAAACAGCGAGCTTTTTAAGTCCAGGGATGAATCGGTCGTCGTCGACAGCAATTTGACGTGGGCTGGCTTTACCCATCGGCTGAACATAAGCATGGCCAGTGATAATCAGGCCCACGCCGCCACGGCCAAGGTTTCGGTAAAGCTCAAGCTGGCGTCCTGAAATTCGGCCGTCCTCTTCAGCCATAAAATCGTGGGTTGCAGAGCGAACAAACCGGTTCTTTATTTCTACTCTCCCGATAAAAATAGGGGAAAATAAAATTCTTCGCATCTTTTCTGCCTCCTTATTTTGTTCTCCTTTAATCTTTCTTTCTTTCTTTCTTTCTTTCTTTCTTTCTTCCTTCCTTTCTTTCTTCCTTCCTTCCTTCCTCTTTTTCCTTTTTTATTTCTATTTCTATTTCTATTTCTATTTCTATTTCTTTCTCTTTCTCTTTCTCTTCTATCTTATCGTGGTAGATTCAATTAACTGGGGCTAAACAAAAAGTCAGTGTCCTTGATTATAAAATTTTTGCCCTCCGGATCAAAGAATAGAGAAGATTTTTGGCCGGGAAGGAGAGAGATTTAATGGCTAACTTATTTTTAGTTTCTTTTTAATTACCTTTATTTCCTCATCGACTTCATGCAGTCGATAGCGGATGAAACCAAGGCGGTCGAAGACCATGGCGTAGCGATATCCGTATTGATTAAGACCATAAAAATCGCCAACCAGTACCTGCCTTTCTTTTTCCAGCTCTTGCAGGCGGCGATGAAGCCTTTGCCTTTCTTCTTGGCTTATCTCTAATTCTTCCTTAAGTTCAAGCAAGCGATCCTTCGGCCTCTCTGGCCAAAGAGCTTCCGCGAGGTCGGGAGAAACGACGCCAATAAAAATCACGTGACCTGGCTTGGCCTTCTCGAGGTCTGCTTTTTCTTTCGCCGGCAAGGAAATAGCTTTTTCCACCGGCATCGCCTCAATACGGGCCTCAAAGGAGCAAACCAGCAAGATTCCTAGCCCAAAAAATAACAAAACCCTCCCTCGACCTTTTTTTACCCTGGCTAAAATATCCTCCATCCTTTAAATTAATTATAAATCAATATCTTTAATAAAACAAATATTTTCCCAGCTCCAGAAGCATGCCAGTTTCTTTAATAGGATTTAACCGGCCTCGCCAGCACCTTTCATTTTACTTTGTGCGGTGATTTAATACGCAAAAGATATTTGCTCTCTTGCCTAAGCTCTCTTTTGCTTGCTGCCACATGATGAAATGAGCCTGAACTTGCTTGCCATGTAGATTTATGGATGTTTTTAAATAGACTTGAATGTAAATCGTATAAATATTGATTGACCTCGAGAGTCGTTATCTAACGTTAACTTATGGTTCAGGTTGATTATTTCCCGGAGCTTTTAATTAAAGACTAAATTACCCTTTTTGCTTATCCCCTGGAACTGGCTTCTTGAGAAGCTAAAATGGTGAGATTTATAGGTCAGTTATATAAAATTTTTGCTGGAAAAGGGCATTAATTATATAATCAACCATTGGGCAAAATAATCACCAGGAGGCCAAAGGATGATAAAACAAACGATTTTAAAGGGCAGGGCTTTTATTTTCTTAGCCTTAATTTTAGGCATGCTGGCCGGCAGTCATCTTATTCTTCAAGCTTCTGACCTCCGCTGGGAGATGTCTTCTGTGGGGGATATCAAAAATATCCTTTCGCTTAAGGAACAGGCACGTGTTTTTAACGAGATCCTTTCCTGGCGACTTGACAATATTCTTCCTCAGATTATGCGGCGGGAGGGGATTGAGCTGTGGCTGGTCATCTGTTTCGAATATGCCGAAGACCCTGTCTACCGCTCGCTTATTGCCCAACCCGCGATGAGCGCCCGCCGGCTTTCCATCCTTATGTTTCATGACCACCCCAAAGAAGGTTTTAAAAAGCTGACGGCTAACTGGCATGGCTCTTCTACCTGCGGGCCGATGTATACCAATATTTTTACCGAAGAATACCGGAAAAAAGGAGCTAACGGCCAGCTGGAAGCTGTGGCTGATTATGTGAAGAAACACAGCCCGAAAAATATAGGTATCAACACAGCTGAGCACTGGGATTATTTTGATGATTTTTCTCACGGCCTGGGCCTTAGCGCTTATTTCAAAGCGAAGCTGGAGCAAGCTCTTGGTCCGGAATACACCCGCCGACTGACTTCGGCCGAAAAGGTTTGTATTGGGTGGTTTGAAACACGAAGCCCCCAAGAATTGAGCCTTTATCGCCACCTGGTGGGTATAGGTCATGACCTTATCCGTGAATTTTTTTCCAATAAGGTTATCCTCCCCGATGTCACTTCCGCCGAGGAAGTAGAGTGGTGGATTCGGCAGAGGCTGGTCAGCTTAGGGTTAGAGGCATGGTTTCATCCTTCCGTTGATATAATTCGTTCCCCTGAAGACGTTAGCCGTTACGGGAAAGGTGATAAAATTATCCGGCGGGGTGATGTGCTTCACTGTGATGTTGGCTTTCGTTACCTCGGACTGGCTACGGATATGCAGCATTTAGCTTATGTTTGCCGCCTGGGAGAAGAAGATGCACCAGCTGGGCTTAAAGAGCTTTTAAGAAAAGGGAATCGCCTTCAGGAAATTCTCCTGTCCGAATTTAAAGAAGGACGGAAAGCAAATGAAATTCTACGAGCCGCACTCAAGCGTGGCCAGGAGGAGGGGCTTAATCCTCGGATTTATACTCATGCCATAGGGTTCTATGGTCATGGCTCGGGATTGACTATCGGGATGGTCGAAAAACAAGATTTTGTCCCCGGTACTGGCGAGCACCCTTTATTTCCCAACACCGTCTATTCCATTGAGTTGAGCGTTAGCGGCGAAATTCCGGAGTGGAATAACGCCAGGGTTACTTTTGGGCTGGAGGATGAGGCTGTTTTCACTAAAGAAGGCTGTCGCTGGGTTGACGGTTATCCCCGCTCTTTTTACTTGATTAAATAACTTGGGACGCAACCTTACGAATAACCATGAGAGAATTCGACTGCCAGAGAAAAAAACTAAAAAAATCCTTATTGGTTGCTTCTGAGATACGTCAGCCAGGCATTTTATGGTTAATTTGCCAGGGAAGGAAAAAGTGCCTGACAAATCGGCCAAAGTAATATCCTTTTTAATAAGAATTGTTTTTCCTCAGAATTGACCAGAGGAAGTGACGATGAGACTTAAGAATGCTTTATTTGCTCTTTGGGTATCTATAAGGAGGTAATTCTTTTCTTCTCTTTCTGGTAAACCCTTAGAAGAGGGGAAGGACCAGAATTTAGTCAATGAAAACTTTCTTCGATTTATATCTTATCGCGCCATCGGGCCAGCCAGGCAAGGTGGAAGGATTCTTCATATCGTTGTACCTTCGCAGGAACCTTATACGTTTTATGTGGCCCCTTCGACAGGCGGTTTGTGGAAAACAGTGAACAACGGGACAACGTTCGAGTCAATTCTTCCCGAGCAAAGCAATGTACCCATCGGGCATGTGGCCATAGCCCCATCTAACCCGAACATTATCTGGGTGGGTACAGGCGACCCAGCCTCGGGCAGAATACCTCTCCGCGGGTGTGGGGTTTATAAATCAGTTGACGCCGGACGCACCTGGAAATATGCGGGGCTGAAAGAAACGGCACACATCGGCCGCATCGCGATTCATCCTCGGAATCCGGATGTCGTCTATGTCGCTGCCGTCGGGTATCATTTTTCTTTAAGCCAGGACCGAGGTCTATATAAAACCACGAATGGCGGAGAATCATGGGAGAAGATTCTTTATATTAATGAAAGAGCGGGAATCGTGGACGTCGTCCTCAACCCGGAAAACCCGGAGATAATTTTGGCTGCTGCCTATGATAAAACAAGAATTCCCTGGAATTTTGACGATTTTGGCCCGGAAAGCGGCATCTATAAATCAACGGACGGTGGACGTACCTGGAAAAGGCTGACTAACGGCTTGCCCGCCGGAAAAATTGGACGAATTGGACTGGCCATTTATCCCAAAAACCCGAACATCATTTATGCCAATATTACCAACGAGAACACTAGACCGGCGACGGAAGAAGAGATAAAACAAGCAGAAAGACGCGGGCTAAAGTTAAGAGAGAGGAGGCGAGGAGGCGAAGTCTTTCGTTCGGAGGATGGCGGTGAGACCTGGAAAAAGATGAGCCCTGAGGGACAGAGTATTGGTGGAGGCAAATGGTACGGCCAAATCTACATCGACCCTAATAATGACCAGGTGATTTACGTTATGGACACTAATCTCCTTCGCTCGACTGATGGCGGAAGAACGTGGGGCAAAGAAGGGCCGGAAACTATCGCTGACCGGGTTCATGTTGACCATCACGCTCTCTGGATCGACCCCCAGAATTCCCATCATCTTATCCTGGGAAACGACGGCGGGTTGGCCGTGTCTTATGATTTCGGGAAGACGTGGGATGTTTATGACAACCTGCCTCTGGCCCAGTATTATGCCATCGGGGTAGATATGGAAGAGCCTTATAATATTTATGGCGGTACCCAAGACAACGGTTCGATTAAAGTGGTGAGCCATAGCCTCAGGGGGCAAATTACGCGGGATGATTGTCTCTCAGTTGGTGGTGGAGATGGCATGTACAATCAGGTGGACCCCAACGATAGCCGCTGGCTTTATAATGCTTCGCAACTGGGGGCCATTCAGAGGGTCGACCAGAAGACGGGTTTAGTTAAGAACATCAGGCCTATTCCAGCTAAAGGAGAACCACCCTACCGGTTTAACTGGACAGCTCCTATTCATATTTCTCCACATATAAGCCAGGTAATTTACATCGGGGCTAACGTGCTTCTGCGTTCGGTTAATCGAGGCGATACCTGGCAAAAAATAAGCCCTGACTTGACCACCAACGACCCCGAAAAACTTAAAGGGAACATCGAGTTTTGCACCATAACGACGATTTCTGAGTCGCCTATAACTCCGGGTATAATCTGGGTAGGGACAGATGATGGTAAGGTCCAGGTGACAAAAAACGGCGGGGGAACCTGGCATGATGTGACCGAGAAATTGGCGGAAGCTGGTGCACCCCAAGAATATTATGTCAGCCGAGTCTTTGCCTCCCATCATCAGGAGGGAAAGGCATACGTCACGAAGACTGGGTTCCAGAGAGATGACTATCGTCCGTTTGTTTTTGTCACTGAGGATGGCGGTGAAACCTGGCACAACATTACAAGTAACCTGCCCGAAGGGACAGTCTATGTTATCGCTGAAGACAGGAAAAACCCCAACCTGCTTTTTGTGGGCACGGAAATGTCGGTTTTCGTGACCCTTGATGGTGGGAAAAGGTGGGTAAAGCTGGGCCGTAACTTGCCGGCGAACGCTTTGGTCCATGACCTTGTCCTGCATCCTCGGGAGAATGACCTTATTGTAGCTACGCACGGCCGTGGTTTGTTTATTGCCGATATCAGCGTTCTTCAAGAGTTAAGCGCGAAAGTTCTGGATGAAGAAATCTATCTCTTTGACATCGAGCCGAAAATCCAATGGATATATCGCCGAGGTTCATGGGATAACTTTTCCGGACATAGGAACTATGTCGCTGAAAATGAGCCGTTTGGGTTGTTTATCAATTATTACTTAAAAAAAGAGTCTAAGGAAAAGATAAAAATAACGATTACGGATTTATACGGCCAGGTGATTAGTCGACTGGAAGGCAAAGGAGAAGCCGGTGTCAACTCCGTCCTCTGGAATATGCGGCGTCAGCCCCGACCAGAAGAGACAAAAGAAACAGGGGAGAGGCGAGAAACGCTTGGTCCTTTGGTCCAGCCAGGAGAATATTTAGTTATTCTGGAAGCTGCAGGGAAAAAATTAACGAAAAGAGCTCTCATCAGAAAAATGCCTGGCACTTGATGATGGGCTAAAGTTGATAGTGATTTATTTTAAATGAATTTTTAAAACTAAGAGCAGAGGAGGGTATCATGAAAAAAAGACACTTTAATTTAAGGAAATTTGTGGGGCGATATGGTCTTTTTTGTTTTTTGTGGCTAGCTCTATCTTTCCGCGTTTACGCTCCAGAAGAAGCCCGGGTTCTCCGTTTCCCCGCCATTTATGGCGACCAGGTGGTCTTCAGTCATGCTGGTGACCTCTATTCGGTTCCTTCTTCGGGAGGAATTGCGCGCAAATTGACCAGTCACCTCGGTTATGAAGCTTTTCCTCGCTTTTCGCCTGACGGGAAATATATTGCTTTTACCGGCGAGTACGACGGAAACCGGGAAGTCTACTTAATGCCCGCCGAAGGCGGGGTGCCTGTAAGGCTGACCTATACCCCTGTTCTCAGCCGGGATGATATTTCTGACCGGATGGGGCCAAATAATATCGTTATGGGCTGGACCCCGGACGGGGAGAAAATAATATTTCGTTCACGGATGAGGGAGTGGAATGATTTTAACGGCCAGCTTTATCTTGTACCGCGGCGCGGCGGGTTGCCTGAGCCATTACCTGTGCCGCGCGGCGGATTCTGTTCTTTTTCTCCTGACGGAAGCAAAATAGCTTATAACCGCATCTTTCGTGAGTTTCGCACGTGGAAAAGATATCGGGGGGGCATGGCGGATGATATCTGGGTTTATGACCTGGTGACGAAAAAAATAGAGAACATTACCAACAACCCTTCCCTAGATATTATTCCGATGTGGCATGGAGAAAAAATTTATTTCCTTTCGGACCGGGATGAAAACCAGAGGATGAATCTTTATGTTTATGATTTGGCGACCAAGGAGACACGCCAGTTAACCAGCTTCAAAGAATTCGACATTAAATTTCCTTCTCTTGGTCCGGAAGCTATTGTCTTTGAGAATGGGGGATATATTTATCGCTTGGACTTAAAAACAGAGCAAGCTAACCGCATTCCAGTAATCATTGCTGATGACCTCGCCGTCGGCCGGGGAGAGATAATCAAGGTGGGCGAGAGGGTCACTACTTTTGACCTTGCCCCTGACGGCCAGAGAGCAGTTTTTGGAGCGCGGGGTGATGTCTTCACTGTTCCCAAAAAATTTGGGAATACGCGCAATTTAACCAACACTCCAGGCGTCCATGAAAGAAATGCTCGCTGGTCTCCTGACGGTCGCTGGCTCGCCTTCATCTCTGACCTAACCGGCCGGGAAGAGATATATATTATCCCTCAGGATGGTTCCTCTGCTGCCAGACAATTAACGAAAAATGGCGACACATATAAATACAGCTTGCTTTGGTCTCCTGATAGCCAAAAAATCTTGTGGGATGACCGGGCTTTTCGGTTGAATTATATTGATATTAAGACAGGCGACGTAGTGGAAGTAGTCAAGGCTAAAGCCTGGGAAATTGATTCTTTTGCCTGGTCTCCTGATAGCCGCTGGATAGCTTATGCCCAGCCAGAAGTTGAGGGCATGACGCGACTCTATCTTTATTCCCTGGAAACTAAAAAAACTTATGAAGTGACTGATTCCTGGTATAATTCCTACGGGCCAGCTTTTAGTTCTGACGGTCGCTATCTTTTCTTTATTTCCGACCGGGACTTTAGCCCGGTTTATAGCCGCACGGAGTTCAATCATGCCTATCTTTCGATGAGCCGGGTTTATCTGGTTACCCTTTCGGCTGAGGAAAAGTCTCCCTTTGAACCAAAAAGTGATGAAGTAGCCATTATCCCGGAAATAAAGCCAGGGGAAAAGGAAGCAACACCGAAGCCAGCTCCTGCGGAAACCAAGCCAGGACAAAAGGGATCTGAGAAGAAAGAAACTTCGTCTCCCCTAAAAGTTGACCCAGAAGGGATTAAGGAGCGCGTCATCGCTCTTCCGGTCGAAGTGGCCGATTATGCTCAGCTCGCCTCGGCCGGAGACAGAGTCTATTATCTGAAAAGAAAACCCTTGGAACAGAAGAGAGTCCTTTGCTTTTATGATTTAAAAAACCAGGAAGAAAAGGAACTGGGGCCGGTGGATTCCTTTGTCATCTCGGCGGACCAGAAAAAAATGCTCGTCCGGCAGGAGAGAAGCTTTGCTATTATTGACCTTCCTTCCACCCCCATCAAGCTAGAAGAGAAGCTCGATTTAAGCCACATGGAAGTGAGCCTTGACCGTAAGGCCGAGTGGAAACAAATCTTTGAGGAATGCTGGCGCCAGATGAAGGATTTCTTTTATGCCCCGAACATGCATGGCGTTGATTGGGAAGCAATTAAAAAGAGGTATGAGCCCCTGGCCAGGGCAGTTAATCATCGAGCCGACCTGACTTATGTTATTGGCGAGATGATTGGCGAGCTTAATGCCGGTCATACTTATGTTGGGGGAGGCGATGTCCCTCAACCAAGAAGAGTAAGCGTAGGTATGCTCGGTGCCCAGCTGGAAAAACATCCCTCCGGCTATTATCGGGTTAAGAAAATACTTAAGGGTCAGAACTGGGATAAATCGCTTCGCTCTCCCTTGACCGAAGTAGGGCTACGGGTCAAGGAAGGGGATTTCATTTTGGCGGTTAATGGACGCTCCACCAGAGAAATGGTTAATATTTATGAGTCTCTGGTAAATATGGCTAATAAACAGGTCAAACTGAAGGTAAACAGTCAGCCGGAAGAGGTAGGAGCCAGAGAAATCACGGTCGTGCCCATCGAGAATGAAAATTCTCTTTATTATTATAACTGGGTACTAAGCAAAAGAGAGATAGTGGATAAGGCTACCCAGGGAAAAGTAGCTTATGTTCATATCCCTGATATGGGCGTCAGGGGGCTGAATGAATTCGTCAAACAATTCTACCCGCAATTGCGCAAAAAGGCGCTGATTGTTGACGTGAGGGGAAACGGTGGTGGCAGCGTCTCGCCGATGATTATTGAAAGGCTAGCGCGAGAAGTGCACCTGGTTGGGATAGCTCGCGGTTCGATACCGACACCCGACCCTGAAGCTCTTCTTTGGGGACCAAAAATATGCCTGATTGACGAGTTTTCCGCCTCTGACGGAGATATCTTTCCCTACCGGTTTCGCCGGATGAACCTGGGCCAATTGGTAGGTAAAAAAACCTGGGGTGGGGTCATCGGCATCCGAGGAAGCTTACCGCTTCTCGATGGTGGCTTTCTCAACAAGCCTGAATTTGCGACTTATGGCCTGGAAGGGCAATGGGTCATTGAGGGCCATGGCGTTGAACCTGATGTCTGGGTCGATAACGACCCTGGTCGAGAATTTGAGGGAGTGGATGACCAGCTCAATAAAGCCATCGAGTTGATAATGGAAGAACTGAAGAGCAAAGAGAAAAAACTGCCTCCTGTTCCCCCATATCCCAAAAAATAGGCCAGACTCGAGTCCAGAAAGAAATTTCCGGTCAAGTTTTATCCGGGGGCTACCTTGATCTTGTAATCATTTTAAATGGGATAATGAGGGGACTTGAAATTTTTTTAGTTTCTGCTATTATGTAATCAATAACCTTGCTTCGCTGGCTGTGCAAGGTTAAAACCCTCCTTCATTTCCCCCTTTGCTAAATTTCCCCAAACCCCAAAACAGCCAGCACTATTATTAAAGTTATGACTTTAGTGAAAGCAACTGGCTCTTAATTCTGGGCCAGGTTCATGAGGCCGTAATATTTTTGATTTGACCTGGACAGTTCGAGCTGGAAGTGTTGCCGAAAGAGCTGGTATAGGCTAAAATCTTATTTTATTGTTTGGCGCTTATTTTTGATATGCCAAAAGGTACAAACAGGCTAAAGAAAACATGGGTGAAGCTAACGGTTCTTTCTGGAATAAGCCCTTCCTCGTAGCTCTTTTAGGCTATTTTTTCCTTTTTATGAGTGTTAGCCTCTTTTTTCTTTTTCCTCTGTTTTTACAGCAGTTCCATCCCTCCCAGAGTCGTATCGGGCTAATTATGGGCATTCACAGTGTTATGGCCATTGGTGTCCGACCAGTTTTTGGCCGACTTATTGATGAAAAAGGCCGTCGCCGTGTTTCCTTGGCAGGCCTCCTCCTTCTTATTTTAACCTTGCCCTTATTCCATTTTGTCCGGGACGCAGGTCTCTTTCCCTTCTTTCTTCGAGCTTTAACTGGGCTTGGTTGGGGGGTAAGCATGACCGCCACGATCACCATTTGTTCTGACCTGGCGCCAGTCGAAAGGTTAGCCCATTCCATGGGAATTGTAGGCGTGGCCGGGCTGGTAGCGAGTGCTCTGGGCCCGCTTTTGGCCGAGGAGGTGGTGCGCCAATTTGGTTTTAGCGGCCTTTTTAACCTCAGTTTTATCTTCCTCCTCACTTCTCTGGTTTGCATTCTAAACACCAAAGAAACACAGCCCGTGGCTAATTCTCGGGATAACAACTCCGGTGTTTGGGGAAACCTTCAATCCTATACTCCTTTGATCATTTTTCTCATGGCTTCTTTGCCTTTAATCCATGGAGCTATCAGAGGGGCAATGGTCAATTTTATTGCTCTTTTCAGCCGGTCGGTAGGCATAGCTCATGTTGGTCCCTTTTTTGTAACCTTTTCTTTGGCGGCCATTCTTACTCGCTTTTGGGGAGGGGGGCTCTCCGACCGATGGGGAAGAAAGAAAGTAATTTTTCCAGCAGCTCTGGTTATCGGGTTAAACGTTCTTTTTCTTTCTCAGATAAGAAATTTCTGGATGCTTCTCGTCGCCGGATTTATCGGCGGGTTTGGCCAGGGGCTGATTTTTCCGGCCCTCAGCACCTATGTCATTGATATTCTTGGCCGGGAGAATAAAGGATTCGCCTTGAGTCTTTACCTCTCTCTTTTTGATGCCGGTATGGGCCTGGGCTCTCCTTTCTTTGGCTGGCTTTCTGACCTTTTCGGCTACCGGACGATGTATTTTCTGGCCGGTTGCCTGATTTTGTCTTTTAATTTTATTTTTACTCTTAAAGCCCCTGAAGCCCCGAAAAATTATATCGCGAGGTAACGATAGCTAATGTTTCTGCCGGGGAAGAGTTATTAATCAAAATAAAAGCAGGTAGGTCAATTTTCTGATATATTAGATTCAAGGAATTAATTAACTCAGGAGGAAAATAATGAAGGGAGAAAAAAGAGGCACTTTAGGCCGGAGGGATTTTCTCCGCCTTTCCGCCGCGGCCGCCGCCTCTGTGCCTTTCTTTGGTTTTGATCGTTTCCAGAAAGAAGCTGCTTCAGTAGTTTCGAGCAAGGCAAAAGTGGCCTTGATTAAAACCAATAACCGGCAGGAGGGAGTGAGGCAAGCCTTTTCTTTGCTCGAGCCGCCGTCCATGAAGGGAATTCCCGTATTTATCAAGCCCAATTTTAATACCTCTGACCCCGCTCCAGGCTCAACGCATAACGATACCTTAACGGCAATAATTGCCGAGGCCAGGAAGCGAGGCTGTGGTCCTATTACTCTTGGAGAAAGAAGCGGCCCGCCCCCGACAGCGAAGGTAATGCAGGAGAAAGGAATTTTCGATTTGGCTAAAGAGTTAAATTTCAGTTTGATTAATTTTGAAGAGCTGGCAGAGAATGAATGGGTTCCCTTTAAGCCAGAGGGAAGTCATTGGTCAGATGGGTTTGCTATTCCCCGCCCTGTGGTCGAGGCACCTTATGTTATTTCAACATGTTGCCTTAAAACGCATGGATTCGGCGGCGTTTTTACCATGTCTTTGAAGCTGGCCGTGGGTTTAACGCCCAAACGGTTGATGAGGGAAATGCATCGTTCACCCGATATGAGGCGGATGATTGCGGAGATAAATCTTGGCTATCAACCCAAGTTTATCCTCCTGGATGGAGTCGAAGCTTTTGTCGATGGAGGCCCAAGCACAGGCCAAAAAGTCCAGGCAGATGTGTTTATTGCCGGAACCGACCGGGTAGCGGTAGACATGGTCGGGTTGGCTGTGCTTAAAGAACTCGGTTCTAACGAGGCGATCATGGGTCGAAAAATTGGAGAGCAGGAACAGATAGCCCGGGCTATTGAACTCGGTTTAGGTATAAACAACCCGGCGGCTATTGAGCTTGTTACCCCGGATGAAAAGAGCCGCCTCTATGCCGAGAAGATTCGCTCTATCCTTCAGCAAGGATAATTTATGATAAAGGATAAAGTAATGACGACCTATGAGCTTATTTTAACACGTCGTTCTATTCGACAGTTTAAACCTGACCCGGTACCGCGTGTTATTTTAGAGAAAATAGCCAATGCTGGTCGACTGGCTCCCTCGGCTGCTAATTTGCAGCCCCTTGAGTTCGTGGTCGTGGATGAACCAAACCTGAGAGAGCAAGTTTTGACTCATTTGAGATGGGCCGCTTATATAAGCCCCAAGGGTAACCCGCTGCCTGGCCAGGAGCCTACCGCATATATTATTACTTTAGTCAACTTGAACATCCGGTCCGAAGGCTACGAATATGATGTGGGCGCAGCTATGGAAAACATGATTATAACCGCATGGGAAGAGGGTATAGGCAGCTGCTGGATAATTTCCGTCCAGCGGGAAAAACTTGGTGCGCTCTTGCATATTCCGGATAATTACCGCTTGGACTGTGTGCTGGCTTTGGGCTATCCAGCGGAAGCGCCGGTCGTCGAGAGCTACGAGGGGTCAGTTCGTTACTGGAAGGATGAAGCGGGTCAACTTCATGTGCCCAAGCGCTCCTTGGCCGATGTCCTTCATTGGAATGAGTTTATTCCCCGGCCACGGTAAGTTGAGCAATTTTAATCGTCGGACCGCAGACAGCGGTTTCGAAGGTCAAGTCGGAGCCTATCATTTCGATATTATTTAAGATTTCTTGCAAGTTGCCCGCAATCGTTATTTCGGCTACTGGAAAAGCGATTTCTCCTCCCTCCACCCAGAGGCCAAAAGCTCCCCGGGATATATCACCGGTAACGGGATTAAGGCCATGGCCGATGGTTCTCGTCAGAATCAAGCCTTTTTTTAAAGAAGAAATAATCTCCTGAGAAGAGAAATTTCCAGGGGCAAGATAAAAATTATTGGGACCCACGCCGGCGCCGTCAGCGTTTCCCGTGGAAGGAAGGTTTAATTTCCGGCCAGCATAAGTATTACAGAGATAATTTTTTAAGACACCATTCTCAATCACCACGGTGCGCCGAGTTGGTACGCCCTCGGTGTCAAATGGTCTTGTACCCAACTTACCGGGCAGTAAGCCGTCATCGATGACGGTGATGTTCTCGCCCGCAATTTTTTCTCCCAGTTTATCGACCAGAAAAGAGGCCTTCTGGTAGATAGAAGTTCCCGCCACGCAAGAAAAAAGAAACCCGAGTAGCCAGGAAGTCATAGGCGGCTCAAAAACCACAGGAACACTTTGCGTCGAGATAGCTCGAGGATGCAGCAATCTGGTAGTTCTTTCGACCGCGCGGCGGGCGACGATTTCTGGCGGGTCGAGCTCATGAAAGAAGCGTCGGGAAGAAAACCAGGCATCCTCGGCGCGTTGGTCAGTTTCTCCTGCCTGGAGACTGACACTAAGACCGCAGGAAGTCATTAAATAATAGCCGGAAAAACCAGATGAATTAACTAAAATATAAGCTCCCTCCGAGGTGTCGCAAATAGCGCCATGGGAATTGGTAATCCGCGGGTCAGCTAAGGCTATCCTTTCTGTTTCCTTGGCCAGCTCGATTTTGGTTCGCGTTGGAAGAGAAGGTATTTCTGGGTCATAAAGAAGGAGAGAGGAAGCATCAAGCGGTGCCGGAGTTAAAGGCGGAAGTCCGACGCATTCATCCGGACTGGAGAGAGTTGCTCGCTCCATGGCTTTTTTCATCAACTCCTGGAGCGTGGCCAGAGAAAGGTCAGAAGAGGAGGCGGAAGCCAAACGCTTCTGTTTGATGAGCCTGAACCCGAGCGAACAAAAAGCGGCTTCGGTAAGGTCCTCTATTTCTTGTTGCCGCACCGTAACGGAAAATTCAGTGCCTGTGGCTATAGCCACTTCCACCTCGTCAGCACCCAAGGAAAGCCCGAAAGCAACTAATCGCTCGGCCAGAATTTGCCGATCTTTGGCTTCAGCTAATAGGGAAGATGTCCTGTCTTTGTCGCTCATAATCTTCCTCCTACCGTCATTTTGGCTATTTTCAAGGTGGGGCATCCGTCGCTTATCGGTACTTCCTGGCCTTCCTTGCTGCAAGTGCCGATCTGCGGGCTAAAGGAGAGGTCTGAGCCAACCATAACTATGTTCTGAAGGATATTTATGTTCATTCCGATGAGAGTGGCTTGTTTAATGGGAGCAGTAAGCCGTCCATTTTCTATCAAGTATCCTGAGCTTACGGTGAAGGTGAATTTGCCCGAATCTTCCACCTGTCCTCCTTCAAACCTTTGGGCATATATTCCTTTTTTCACGGATTTAATTATTTCTTCCGGAGAGTATTCTCCCCTGTCGATATACGTATTGCCCATGCGAGGAAGAGGGAAACAGGTAAAGTCTTGTCGCCGGCCATGGCCGGTGAGCGGCAAGTTCATCAGACGGGCTGAAAGCCTGTCCTGAAGAAAACCCATGACCACGCCTCGGTCGATGAGAAGCGTAGGCCGGGGGATAGTCCCTTCATCGTCTACCTGGTAAGAGCCACGAAAAGAAGGGATAGTTGGGTCGTCGATGATTCTTAAGCTTTCGGGGCCGATTTTCTGGCCTAATTTATTCCAGAAAATAGAGGTCTTTTTGCGGTTAAAATCAGCTTCTAAAAGATGGCCTACAGCCTCATGAATCAAAACCCCGCTATGGCCAGCAGCCAGCACCACCGGCATCTCACCCGCAGGAGCTTCTCTGGCTTCCAGAAGGTTTATGGCTTCTTCAGCAGCTTCTTCTCCGAGGGAACGGGGTGATCTTGTTTTAAAAAAATATTCGTATCCTACTCGACCACCATCTCCCGCAAAACCGAATTCGCGGCGGCCAGAGTTTTGCGCAATAGCCATGCAGACAAGGCGAATCATCGGCCGCGTATCGCTTATCAGCAGCCCCTCGGAGTTAGCGATGGTTACCAGCTGAATCTCGTCTCCTAACGCCACTTTAACTCTGATTATATGGGGGTGGAAATTCTGGCAAGAAAAATACGTTTCTTTGACCAATTTTATTTTTTCTTCCAGGCTCAGTTGATGAGGCGCAATTTGCAGCGGATAATAATCAGCTTCAACCCGGGAAGAGACCAAAGACGCTATGTGGGTCCTTACCGGAGTATTGGCTATGGCGGCGGCGGTTAAAGCTACTTGCTGAGCTTTGACCAGAGATAATTCATTAGTATAGGCATAACCTGTCTTTTCACCGCTAATCACTCTTACACCCAGACCTTGAACAATGCTTTCACTGGTTTCCTTAATCATCTCCTCTTCCATCACTACTGACTGATAAAGACGATATTCTAAAAAAATATCCGCAAAATCGCCGCCCTGGCTTAGGCCAGCTTCTAAGATTTGGGCGAGGTCGGACGGCTGTAGAGGAAAGGGATGGTCAAAGGAAATCATGTTTTCCTCCTTATCTTTCCCTGCCGACGGAAAAACGGATGAGCCAGGATAAAGAGACTGCTAATTCCCAGAGAGTATTCGAAAAGGTTGGTCAGAAAATGAACGCCCAGACCAGAGATAATGGCCAGCTTGGGGTCTGTTCCCATCAGGCGGAAAGTAAGAGCCCAGGCTGATTCCCAGGTGCCGAACCCGGCTATTCCTTTAATCGGCAGGGCTGAAGTCAGCTCGGCGCCGCTAACACCCAGAATCAAGCGCCAGAAGCTTAGCTCATAGAGCTCGTACCCGTGACTAAAAAGGAGGCTATGAAGGAGAAAAAATAAAGAGCCGTATTTAGCCAGGCGAAGGAGAAGAGAAAGCAGCAGAATCAGCCAGGAGGCTTGATGATGACGAGCCGAGCTTAAGACCTCGATAGTTTTTAAGAATTTTTCCTTGGAATGAACCAGCCAGACTCTTTTCTCCAGGCCGAAGATTCTGGCTACCCAGGAGTAAACTTTATACCCCAGCCAGGCCAGAGGCACAATCCAGGCAAAGAGAGCGATGATTAGCAGAAAAAAGGCAAGGGCGATAAAAAGGACAAGCGGAGAGGCCACAGCATCTGTACCCAGTCCAACAGCCAGAATAGCTAAGAGAAGAAAGGGGCTGAGGGTTAGAAAATCAAGAAGGAAGGAGGCGATGAAAGACGAAGTAACTATCTCAAAAGGAAAACCGAGCCGCGAGTTAAGGAGATAAATGTAAGACAGGGAACCAATCCGCGCAGGAAGTAAGTCCACAAGAGAATTTTTGACAAAAGTGACTAAAATAATACTTCCCCAGCCTATTTTTTCTGGCCGGAGCAAGAGGCGGAAACGCCAGGCCCGGAAGAAAGCGCCGCTGAGAGCGACCAGCATGTAGAGAAAGAGAGATGGGAAGTATAATTGCTGAAGAGTATTTTTTAGGTCGGCTGTCGAGATTTGGGAGAGAAGGAGATAAATGAGAACCAACGAGATGACGAGAGAAAGAAAAAGATAAAGGAGACGTTTCTTCTTTTTCATCGCTCAGCCCTAAGGCCAAGTCCTCATTATTCCAGAGAGACGGAGTCATTGCAACCGCTCGCTTAATTTGAAATCTTATTTTCGATGAGTCAGGAGTCAGCGTGAAACGCCTGTGTTCCGCAGGCAACTCCTCATCTTCGGCGATAGAAGAGAACTTAAAAGTCCCCTTTTCTGAGTGGCGGAGGATTAAATTCAGCATAACACCGGATAGCCTAATTGCCCAACGTTTGGCCATGTCCATTGAGAGTTTAGAAGGTGAAGCCGGCGCTTGTTTTGTGTTATAATGCAGACCTTATGATTGACCCACGTTTACTTTTAGAAAAAAGGGAAGAAATTTTATCCCGCTTAGCCAGCCGCGGCGTAAAAATTGACCTGAGTGAATTCTTCAGGCTGGAGGAAAAGAGGAAAAAGCTCCAGCACGAAATAGATGAGCTGCGTTTCCGACGCAACGAATCTTCTAAGCTTATCGGGAAAAGAAAACAAGAAGGCCAAGATGTAAGCTCATTGATTGAGGAAACAAGGCAGCTGGGCGAGAAGATTGAGAAGGGCGAAGAAGAGTTAAAACAGGTGGCACAAAAAATCCGTGATTTGCTTTTAACTGTACCTAACCTCCCGCATGAGTCAGTTCCTGTAGGGCGCTGCTCTGACGATAACATGGAGGTCAGGCGTTTTGGCCAGCCGCCGGCATTTTCCTTCCCTCCCTTAGCGCATTGGGACATTGGCCGGAACTTAAAAATCCTGGATTTTGAAAGAGCTTCTCGACTGGCTGGCTCTCGTTTTGCGATTTATATCGGGGCAGGAGCCAGACTCGAAAGAGCCCTCATCCAGTTTATGTTAGACCTGCATACCAAGGAAAAGGGTTATCGCGAGATTATTCCCCCTTTTATTGCTAATGAAGCCTGTCTCATCGGCACGGGCAATTTGCCTAAGTTTGAGCGAGACCTTTTTAAAATCAGAGGAAGACGCTGGTATCTCATTCCCACGGCCGAAGTGCCGCTCACCAACCTTTACCGGGATGAAATCCTTTCCGGAGAAAAGCTTCCTCTGCGGTTCGTGGCTTATACCCCCTGCTTCCGGAGTGAGGCTGGCTCTTACGGAAAAGATATTCGCGGGCTTATACGGCAACACCAGTTTAATAAAATAGAGCTTGTGGCCTTCTCCTTGCCGGAAAAATCGATGGAGGAACTGGAAAAAATGACCGCTGATGCCGAAGAAGTGTTGCGTCGCCTTGGCCTTCATTATCGCGTGGTGCTGCTTTGTACGGCTGACCTGGGTTTTGCTGGGGCTAAAACCTATGATTTAGAACTATGGTTTCCTGAACAAAAAAAATTCCGCGAAGTCTCTTCCATTACCAATTGTCTTGATTTTCAGGCTCGAAGAGCTAATATCCGGTTTCGGCGAGAACCAAAAGCCAAACCCGAGTATGTCCATACGCTCAACGGTTCTGGAGTAGCTGTCGGCCGGACGGTGGCGGCTTTGCTTGAATCCTATCAACAAGAAGACGGCTCGGTAATTGTTCCGGAGGTTTTGCGTCCGTATATGGGCGGAATGGAAAAAATCGAGCCAGAGCCGGCACTTTAAAGGCGTAATATATTTTAAGCCTTATGGGTTTTTTCCTGGCTGAATTTCCTGGCCGGAAAAGAGGTTGAAGTAAGCTCGGAGAGATGGACCAAATAGTTAGCGGAAATTAGGGTGGCTTTTTAATTCCGCTTGGTTTCTTGCCTTAAGCCAATCCTCTCGCTAAAATGGAAAAGGCCGGAGGGATGGCCGAGTGGTTTAAGGCGGCGGTCTTGAAAACCGCTTTCCGGTGAACCCGGAACGGGGGTTCGAATCCCTCTCCCTCCGCCACTTAGAGCAAGGCTTTATCTTTTAATCTCTTTTTCGCTTTTGCCTTTCTTTATTTCTTCTTTTTTTATTTCCCCCTTTCCCTTCCTATTACAATTCTTTTCTTTATTCATTATTTTATTCTTCTTTTTTTGTTTACCACATCTTTTTTCTCGGCGGCGGAAAGATAAAAATCAGCTAATGTCAATGGCCGCTCAATAATTTTGCTTTTTCTTCTGATTAATGGATAAGAAAGGAATATCTATATTGAGTAAGGTTAAGTTTCAATTGCCTTAAAATGATTGCCTTAAAAGTGAGGTGGAGCGAGGGAGCAGCCAACCGAGAATACAGAGAGCTGATTGCAATCTTTGCTTTTCATGATAAAATAAGGCTGATTCGCTTACCAGGCGGAGAGGTGCTGGAGTGGTCTAACAGGAGCGCCTGCTAAGCGCTTGTCCCGGCTGAAACCGGGACCGTGGGTTCGAATCCCACCCTCTCCGCCAGAATGAAGAAAAAGTTTTCGCCTTTCGCCAATTAAGTTTATTCACTGAATATTCACTGAAGGAGCCAGTTGAAAGTGGACTTAGAAGGGTCTTCCGCTGTTTACGTAAGTTATTTTTTTTCTCCTATAGGACCCCTCGAGATTAGCTTAACCAGAGAAAAGCTTTGCACGCTAAATTTCGTTACGGAAATCAAAGCCAGGCCTTCCCCTTTAGACTTTCCCCTGTTTTTCGAGGTGCAAAAACAACTTAGCGAATACTTTGCGGGCCAGAGGAAAAGGTTCAACCTTCCCCTAAGTTTATCGGGCACCGTTTTTCAGCAAGCTGTCTGGCAAAGGCTGTTGCAAATTCCTTATGGGACGACTGCCTCTTATAAAGATATTGCGGTGAGCCTTGGCCGGGAGAAGGCCGTTAGAGCAGTAGGTGCGGCTAACCGAGCTAATCCCATTTCTATCATCGTCCCTTGCCATCGAGTGATTGGGGCAGATGGAAGCTTGGTTGGCTATGGCGGGCAGTTATGGCGTAAACAATGGCTGCTCGAGCACGAGAGGAAACATAGAGCCTTCTGAATTTTTATCTAAACTTAGACCTTAGCGTTAAGTTAGGAAAAAATAAGAAGAGAAAATTAAGGCTCTGGTTTTGCCTCAGGGGGAAGAGCCAAACTGAAGCAGTAAATTAACTATTTCCTGATAGCTTAACTCAGGTCCGTCTTGAGGAGAATCTATAATCCGATAATTAAAAAGAGGACAGCCTCCATCATACCAACGAAAGGTAAAAGGACGGCCCGCGGCTTTTCTTTTTTCCTGTTCTCTTTGATTCAGGAGGTCTCCTAAGCCCTTGAGGTTGACTCCTTGCTCCGGGTCAACGCCAAGGATGTACCGGTGCTGGCCAAAACAAGTCATCAAGAAGCCAAAACCGGCGCCATGAGTTGAATTTATCCTATCCCGTCGTGCCCATTCTCGGAGCAGGAAACTCTTCGGATTACGCCGGATCAAGCCGTCGATAGGCTTTTTATCCTTATCCGTAGTGGAAGGAAGATAAAGAGTCAGTTTTGTCCCCTGCTGGACGTCGATGAGGTATTGAAAATAGTCTTCTTCTACTCGCCTCATGGCCTTTTCATAGCGGTCGACAGCCGAAAAAAGTGCCCTGTTTTCAATTATGTCGTAGCCTTCTTGGCTCTTGGTATAGAGGAATTGGATAAAATGGAGTCCTTGCTCCACTCTTTCCAGGTTTCCTTCATCACCTTCTTTTTTAAGGTTAGCTAAAATAGCCCGAAAAATAGAGTAAGGCGTGGCCGCTAGGTCAATTAATTTTGGAAGGGTTGCGGAGTCAACCATTTTGGCATAAGCGGCTATTTCTTCCAGCGAAGAATTGACTTCACCTAACTCTAATAACTGAAGGACGATGAAAATAGAGGCGATGGCATCAAAATCTGGCAGACGATGGGTTATCATCCAAAGATTTCTTTGCGGCGATGGTCTGTTTTTCCATTCAGCTAAATTGATGTGCTGCCAAACAAGGTTGGGGTGTTTGATCAGGAGAGAGGCCGTGCATTCAGGTTCGGCTTCCGGATGATGATGGTCGATTACACCGGGGACGGTCTTCATCCCAACATCGAGGCAGATGGTGTCCTTTTGCGGGTATAAAACTTCCCCATAAGGAACGAACCGATAATGAATATTCATTCCTTGAACACAGAATAATCTAATTTACCTTTTATTTGTTTTCTTTCCCCTTTTGGCTTTCCTGTTCTTTTTCTGAGCTTTTTTCCTTCTCCTTCTCCTTCTCCTTCTCCTTCTCCTTCTCCTTCTCCTTCTCCTCTTGCCAGTCTTTGGCTTGCAGCGGAAAATCAGCCAGAAAAGAAGAATCTACCCGGAAAAGATAATTTAATCTTGGGTTTCTTACAATAACTTGTTTCTTTTCCTTGTCCTCATGGCCAATTAGGTAATGATAATCTTGTTGCTTGTTTTCTTCTTTCTTGACCCAGATCGTGACTTCTGCCTGAGGCGGGTCCAGCCCGTAATCTTTTAGCTCTCCTGGTTGGTCGATGAATTCTACGGCTTCCAGGCTCTCCATTTTCCGGATGAAAGCTTCTACTTTAGAACCGTCGGCCGAGCCTTGCCCGCCTGTCTCAAACTGCCATTGGTTATCTTTATTTTTGGAGAGGACCAGGCTGAGCTCGCCTTTTTTGACCTCTATTTTATTTGCTTCCCAGGTATAGAAGGAAGCGACCTGCTTTTCTCTTAAATCATCAACCTTTTTCTCCAGGTCAGTGAGGACATATTCCTCCACCGAAATTATCTTGGGTGAATGCGAGGTGGTAGCGTAAATCTTGTCGTCCTTTTTATGCAGGTAGAAAGTGATTTCCTGATTTTTAGCGGGCAAGTTCACGGTGATTTCATAATCGGGATGATGCAGCCCGCAACGTTCAAGTTCGCTCGCTTCTTTAGTTTCAGCGACAAACTCCTTGGCGCGCATGTTGGCCAAAGTGTTCAGCACATCTTCTACTCTGTATTTTTTGGCCAGGGCAGCCACAGGTTTTTCCAAAAACCAATCCTCTTCTTTTTTACGGGCCAGCCATTGAATTTCTTTGGCCCGGAGTTTAATTTCTCGTGCTTCGGCGGTCTCAAAACGGAAAATATCTTTCTGTCTGAAATCGAAAATTTTCTTATCCAGCGTGGAGCGTAAAAAACTGGAAAGGAGGACCACGCGGTCGTCACCCTCTTTTTGGGCAAAAAGGCTGTTGTCCAAAGGATTTTCCATGCCAATGAGAATTTTTACAGGTTCATTCTTATCTTTGAGCCAAAAAGACACCTCTTTTTTAGGAATTTCATATTTTTTTAAGTCAGCTGCCTTTTCTTCGACTACTCTTTCTATTTTCAACCCGGCCAGGTCTTCAGCCAAACGGTTGGCCTCGTAATTATCGGCTTTGGCTTCTAGCGGTGCCTGGATCCACCATTCTCCCTGGTCATCTTTCTTTAAATCGATCGTTTCCTCTTCTTTTTTCAGTAAGATGCGCACCACGTCAGCGGCCGGGACATCAATAAGTTTTTCTCCGGCAGCTTCCTTTTCTTTGGTTTTAGGCTGAAAAAAAAGGAGAAAAGATAAGAGACCGACAAAGATAACCAATAAGATTAAAGTCGTCCGGAATTTCATCTTGACCTCCGTTGCATCCAAACAGAAAAGCCGGCAATCAAGACCAGAAGGGGAAGAAGGACAACAGACACAAAGAATATCAGCCGAGCTTGAGAAGGGCCGAGATGAATGGTACGGGGAGAGCTGGTGCGCGGCATGATCGAAATCAGGTCAGCCTCTTCTGTCAACCAGTTGACGGCGTTAAGGAAAAAATTGCCGTTGCCCGAGAGGTTATAATACCGATTAGTGGCAAAATCCGAGTCACCAAAAACCGCCAGGCGGGCCTCTTTTTTTGTCTCTGTTGAAGAAGCTTTGGCCGCCTCTTCACCCTCCTTTTTCTCTGTTTCTTCCTTTTTTTCCTCGACTTTTATCGTGGCAGCAAGAGCTAAGGGAATGGGGCCTTGTTTATCCTTGTCTTTATCGAAGGTAACGCGACTCTCCTTTAATTGGCGCTCTGACCATGAGTTAGGACTCGTCTTGGCCAGAATGGTTAAAGTTGCCTCTTCTGGCTTGGATTCCGCTATATCTACTGACCGGGCATAAGGGAAGAAGCAGGCATAGCGGAACTTTTTAGTAATATCATGGTATTCGTATTCTGTGACCACAGGCATAAAATAATCTCCACCAAGCAGACGCGAGACTGTGTCGACGATTAAATCGTTCTCTAACTTAACTCCGTATTGACGGAGATAATCCATCATGCCCGGCGCAGCTTCGGGGTCAAGCATAAAAAAGACTCGTCCTCCTTGACTGAGGTATTTCTTGATAGTAGCGAGCTCATTATCTAGAAGGTCTTTTTTGGGGCCAGGAATGACCAGAAGAGCGACATCTTGAGGGAAATTTTCTTCCAAAGCTAAGGCCAATTTTTTGACCTCGTAGCCCAGTTTTCCCAGCTCATCCTTGACGTAAGACAACCCGTTATCATCACTTTCCTCAATACTTGCTTCTCCATGCCCTTCGAGGAAGTAAATTGTTTTCTTTTTCTCCCGAGAAACTTTAATGATGGCGTTGGTTATATCTTCTTCGCTTACGGTGGTGATGCGATTTTCTTTATCTCCGCACTCGAAAACCGTGGTCCCGTCCATGGTAATATCGTAGCGCTTGACCAAACCAGGGTTTTTATCCGGGTCGATAAATTCGTATTTAATCTTACCCGAATGATAATTGTAAATTTTGAGCAAGTTTTCCATTTTCGAACGGTTGTAATTGCCTTCTCGGAAGAAACATTTGACCAAGATGTCTTGCTTCAAGTTCTTGACGACAGCAATAGACTGGTCAGAGAGGCTATGGATTTTGCCCTCGGTAAAATCAAAGCGGTGATGATACTTGGCTGCAATCGTGTTGATGAGGACTAGAATGCCCAACATTAAAACGACGATAAGAATGAGGTTGCTGGAGTAAAGGAAGGTTTTACGGGTAAGACTTTGGCGGAGGAGAGAAAAATTAAGGACAATATAGACGACCAAAGCAGCCAGACCAAGGACCAACAAAATAAGAGGTGGAATTTTATTATTTGGCCAGATGCGATTGGCCACCAAACCAAGAAATAAAAGACCAAGGCCGATAGAATTTAGATGTTTTTTCCAGTTAGTCATAGCTCACCTCCAGCGTCGAGATTGAATAACCGCGTGGGTCATAAACAGCCCAAAAAAGGCGAAGCTGAGATAATAGACTAAGTCTTTGGTATCGAGGATGCCGCGGGTCATATCATCGAAATGCTGGAAGAAAGAAAGATAATTCAACACGCTCTGCCAGACACCTGAAGCGGAAGTCGAAGCCCAGTTAATGATCCAGAAGAAAAGAAGCGCTCCAAAAGTGAGGACAGCGGCGACAATTTGGTTTTCGGTCAAGGAGGAAAAGAATAGTCCGACTGAAATAAAGGCGGCGCCCATTAAGAAAAGACCTAAATATCCGTTGAGAAGCGGTGTAACCTCAGGGTTACCGTAGACGAAAGTAAAAATGGACAGTAAACCAGTAAGCAGGAGCATGATAAGAAGGACAAAAAGACAACCCACAAACTTGCCCAGGATGATTTCGTTCACGGCTACGGGGGAGGTGAAAAGAAGTTCTTCGGTGCCCATTTTCTTTTCTTCAGCGAAGAGACGCATGGTCAAAAGCGGAAGCATTAACAGCAGGATAATGCTTATGTTATGGAATAGGGGAGTATAGACCATCTGGTTGATGTTAACCTGCTGGTAATAGTAAGGATTTTGAGCCATCTGGATAGACATCGAGTTGAACCAGGAGATAAGGCTATAGAAGAAAAACCCAACCAAAACCAAAAAAACAGCCACCACCGCATAAGCGATGGGCGAGCTAAAATAAGTTTTGATTTCTTTTTTGGCCATAACCCAGATGTTTTTCATTGGGGTGTCCCTCCTGAAACAATGCGCAAATAGAGTTCCTCCAGGCTAAGAGCCAAAGAGCGCATTTCGATAAAGCCTAAGCCTTTTTCCACAACCAGGCGGGCAATATTGTCCCTGAGGTCCTTTCCCGGTGACCATTCGACGATTAAATCGCCGTTTTGCTGACTGACTTTTTCTACCCCGGATAGAGCGTGCAAGGCATTAGCCGCTTCGGCTGGCTTTTTTACCCTCAAAACCACACCATCCTTTTGCTGAAAGCTGGAACTCAATTCATCAAGAGAGCCAGCGGCCATCAGGCGGCCTTCGTTGATAATGACGACTCCGTCACAAACCTGGGTTACTTCTGCCAGAATATGAGTCGAAAGGATGATGGTATGCTCTCCTTTAAGCGACTTAATCAGACTTCTTATTTCCACGATTTGGGCCGGGTCAAGACCGATGGTCGGTTCATCCAGGATGAGGACTTGTGGGTCATGGATCAGAGCTTGAGCGATCCCGACCCGCTGTTTAAACCCGCGCGAAATGTTTTTAATCAATCGATTCTTAACAGGTTCAAGCCCAGCCACTTTTATAGCCCGGTCGATAGCAGCTTTCTTTTTCGCTGCCGGAACCTGTTTTAGCTCGGCGACAAAACTGAGGTAAGAATTAACCGTCATTTCGGTATAAAGGGGCAGCGTTTCTGGTAAATAACCAATAGTCTTTTTGACTTCGTTAGGCTGGTCGAAAACATTAAACCCAGCCACCCGGGCTTGACCTTCCGTGGCCGGAAGATAGCCGGTGAGAATGCGCATGGTCGTTGTCTTACCGGCCGCGTTGGGCCCAAGAAGTCCCCAGATTTTTCCCTTGCTCACCGTGAAGGTGAGGTCTCGGACGGCCACTAAATCACCGTATTTTTTAGTCAAGTGTTCAACTTCAATCATGCCTTCGTCCTCCTTTGTCGAAAACGTTCCTCGGCCGGTCGCGGTTACATCTTTTCCGGCAGAGGAATGCCCATGAGGTTTAATAATTTTTTCAGAATTTCTAAGACATAACTTATGGTCAGAATCCTGATTTTTTTCCAAGCTTCATTTTTTTCATTCAAAACAGGATAAACGTGGTAATAAGCGTTGATCTTTTGGCAAAGGTTAAAGGCAAATTTGGCCAGATGAGACAATTCCAGGGTACTGATAGCTTGAAAGATAGCTTCCTCGAATTGGGCGGCATATATGACCAGGTCCCAAAAATCAGCCATTTCTTTTTCCGATAACGAATGAAGCGGGAGGTGGTTGGATTGCCGCAAAGACTGGAGTTCAGCTGAACCAAAACCCTCTCTTTCCTCCAGTTTCCGGAAGATAGAGCTCAGTCTCACCCCGGTATATTGAAGATAAGGGCCAGTTTCTCCTTCAAAATTTAGAGCTTCGTCAAAATCGAAAATGAGAAGCGAATTCCTGGCGAACTTAAGCATAAAATAACGAAGCGCCCCACAAGCAATCTGACGCGCCATATTTTCTTTTTCTTCCTGGCTAAGCTCGGGGTTTCGTTTCTCCACTTCCGCCAGGGCTTTGCTTTCCAGACGGTCAAGCAAGTCGTCCGCTTTGACCCCGATACCTTTTCTTCCGGAAACTTCATAAAAGCTCTTTTCTTTGTCTCTTTCTCCCACTTCCATCCCGAGCTCTTTTAAACTTTTCGGCGAAAGGGCTACCATTTCATAGGAGAAATGGATGGATTTATCTGCCTGCTCCTTATAACCCAGGGCTCTAAGCCCCTGGGCGACAATGCGTTGGAGATAGGCTTGGCGGACATCAATCACGTTAAAGACTTTGGAAGCGCGGCCAAAGGTGAGAGGGCACGGCCGAGGCGATGAGGTGGTGATCCATATCGTATGGCCGTTTTCTTCCAGGAATGGCTCATAGTAAAAGTCCTCGCCCAGTAACCCAAATTTCCAGAGCTGATAAGCGATGTCCTTGCCCACATAAGTCACGGTGCCGTCAGAACGGACGATTACTTTCTCTTTTTCTTCCTCCCCCTCCAGTTTCATGACCCAGCAATCTTTATTCGGGCCGCTATCCGCGAGCGTTATTTCTTTTTTTTCTTTAAGCAAATGGAAGGCCTTCTCCCAGAATTTAAGCGCGAGAATGCTGCTTTCACAAGGCAAAACATCATAAGTGATTCCCAGACGGCGCATGGTGGCCAGGTGAGCCCGCAGGATACTCCGGGAAATATAGTAAGCATAGTCAGCTTCTGGCGACTCTCCTTCTTCTATTTTTTTCAGCATCTCGGCTCGCCTCGTTTGAGCCTCAGGATGAGCGGCGAAGTAAGCAGATACTCGGGTATAAAGGTCCCAGCAGTAATAGTCGAATTTTTCGGTTATTCTTTTTATCTCTTCCAGCGTCTTTTTTTCTAATTCCAGGAAGCCAAAAACCACATCCACTACTTGGACGCCGGTATCATCAATGTAGTTTTGGGCTTCGACATTTTCACCCTGATAGCGAAGGCAACGAACCAGAGTATCTCCTAAGCAGGCGTTGCGGAGGTGGCCGATGTGGGCGGCTTTGTTAGGGTTGATGTTGGTGTGCTCGACAATTATCTTTTTTTCTTGCGGTCGAAGCTGAGTCAAGGGGAGGGAGCGGAGTTGCTCGAGAAAGAAATCATGACGATTTAAAAACAAGTTAATGTAGCCAGGGCCGGCAACCTCCACTTTCTCCAACCCAGGCATTTTGTCCAGGACGACGGCTATTTCCTGGGCTAGAGAGCGCGGGTTCTTCTTGACTTGACGGGCCAGCTTAAGAGGAAAGGCAAAAGAAAGGTCGCCCAAAGAAAGGTCCGGAGGGATTGTTAGTTGGAGGTCCTGCTCCTCAAGAGGATAAATTCCTTTGATTCTTTCCCACAGATGCTTTCTGATCCTCTCTTTGAGCTGGATCATAGTAGCCCTTATTATAGCAAAATTGGCTTTTCTCTCAAGCTAAGGCGTGATGGCGGAATATCAAGGCCAATAGCTTTCTTGCAAGGCAAAGCTTTCTGTGGTAGAAAAGAATCTTCTTTAACGGAAGGGACGATGAAAAAAACGCGATTTTATGAAACGCACAAAAAGCTTGGGGCCAAGATTATTGAATTTTTTGGCTGGGCAATGCCTCTTGAATTCTCAGGAATCATGGACGAGCATTTGGCGGTCCGGGAGCGAGCTGGCCTTTTCGACGTTAGTCATATGGGAGAAATAATCATCAGCGGGCCTGATGCTCTGCCGTTTGTGCAATATTTAACACCGAATGATGCCTCCCGATTACTTCCCGGTCAGGCTCAATATACAGCCTTGACTACACCCCAGGGAACATTCGTCGATGATATGTTGGTCTATTGCCTGGATATTAACCGCTATCTGCTCGTGGTTAACGCCGCTAACGCTGACAAGGATTACGCCTGGATTATTCAGCATCAGGCTCCTTTTAAAGTGGAGGTTGATAATGCCAGTGACCGCTTCAGCCAGTTAGCTCTGCAAGGGCCAAAAGCTCAGGAGATCTTGCAGCCACTGACTGATATCGACCTGGAAGATATGAAATCATTCTGGTGGAAGTCGGGAAAAGTAGCCGGGGTGGAGTGCTTGATAAGCCGGACCGGATATACGGGAGAAGATGGGTTTGAGATATATACGGAATCGCCTGAGCCGCACCTTATTTTCGATGCCATCATGGAAGAAGGAAGAGCTTATGGTTTATTGCCGGCTGGTTTAGGAGCCAGGGATTCGCTTCGCCTCGAAGCCAAACTCATGCTCTACGGTAATGATATTGATGAAACAACCACTGTCCTGGAAGCTGACCTCAAATGGATTGTCAAGTTCAAGAAAGGCGAATTCCTGGGTCGGGAGGCCTTGCTGAAACAGTCAGAAGAAGGCTTGAAGCGCAAGCTGGTCGGGTTCGAGCTCTTAGAGAAGGGCGTTGCTCGGCGGCATTACCCTGTTTATTTTCAAGGAAAACCTGTGGCGGAAGTGACTTCTGGCACTTTTGCTCCTTATTTAAAAAAGAGTATTGGCTTAGCCTATCTACCCATAGAAGCCACCGAAATTGGGACTGAGATAGAAATCGGAATTAGAGATAAGAGAGTTAAGGGAAGGGTAGTTGCCACACCCTTTTATAAAAGAGTAAAATCTTAAAAGGTTGGTCTCCGTCATGGCCCAAAAGGGCCGGAGAAAAATATAGAAAGAGGAGGTTGCATGTATCCTCAAAATTATCTTTATACCCGCGACCATGAATGGGTTAAGGTAGAAGATGATGTGGCCACCGTAGGCATTACTGATTTTGCCCAAAAACAGCTGGGCGACGTGGTTTACGTGGAATTGCCTGAATTGGGGAAGAAACTGGAAGTTCATCAAACCATAGGGGCCATCGAATCTGTCAAAGCCGTGTCTGATGTTTTTTCGCCTGTTTCTGGCGAGGTCATCGAGGTCAACTCTGCTTTAAATGATTCACCAGAGTTGGTCAACCAGGACCCCTATGGCCAGGGATGGATAATTCGGCTTAAGTTAGGAAATAAGGAAGATTTAAATAATCTCATGACTGCTTCGGAGTATGAAAAATACGTTGATTCCCTCGAGATCTGATGGCCAACCAAAAAGGGGAAGAAATTATTGGGTAAGAAAAAAGGCTGGTGCCCATGAGATACATACCACTTAGTCCCGAGGATATCCAGGAAATGCTGCAAAAGATTGGGGTCAAGAACACGGCCGAACTTTTTCGCTCCATACCCGAAGAAATCAGATGTCAAAGGTCACTCGACCTTCCGCCGCCTCTTTCCGAAGTCGAGCTTATTTCCTATTTTGAAAAATTAAGCGAAGCCAATAATTATCTTCACTTTTTATCCTTCTTGGGAGCCGGAGCTTATGCTCATACGATTCCCACATTGGTTGATTATCTCAGCTCCCGCGGTGAATTTCTCACGCCTTACACTCCTTATCAACCCGAGGTGAGCCAGGGGACGCTACAATTAATTTTTGAGTATCAAACGCTTATCTGTCAGTTGACGGGGTTAGAGGTGGCCAATGCTTCACTTTATGAGGGTGCTACGGCGGCGGCAGAGGCCGTGTTAATGGCCCAACGGGTCAAAAAAAGACCGCGCCTCCTTGTAGCGCGGAGCCTCCACCCTCAATACCGTCAGGTGATGGCCACTTATATTCGCCATCTTGGCATAACCATGGAAGAAGTGGCTTTTGACCAAGAGTCCGGACAAATTGACCTTGATGACCTCAAAAGAAAGCTAAACAAAGAGGTCATCGGCCTTCTAATCCAGTCGCCAAATTTTTTTGGCGTCATTGAAAAGCCTGAGCAAGCTTTTGCCCTGGTTAAAGAAGAGGGCGGGTTGAACATGGCGGTCATCGCTGAAGCTCTTTCCCTGGGACTTTTACCGCCACCCGGCACTTATGGAGCTGATATAGCTTGCGGCGAAGCCCAATCTTTTGGCCTACCGCTTAGTTTTGGCGGGCCTTATCTTGGTTTTATCGCCTGTCGAGAGGAATTTCTCCGGCAGCTTCCAGGAAGGATTGCCGGCCAAACCAGAGATGCTGAGGGCAAAGTTGGTTATGTACTCACTCTGTCAACAAGAGAACAACATATCCGTCGCGAAAAAGCTACCTCGAATATATGTACCAATGAAGCCTGGTGTGCTTTGAGGGCCACGATTTTTTTAGAAACTTTAGGCCGGAGTGGATTGAGGGAATTGGCCTATTATAATGTCCAAAAAGCTAACTTTGCTCTTGAACAGTTGACTTCCCTTCCTGGAGTGAAAAGACGTTTCCAGGGACCAATCTTTAACGAATTTGTCCTCGAGCTTCCTTTGCCAGCCACAGAAATATTGTCTAAGTTAACCCAGCATGGCCTCTTAGCTGGCTATCCTCTGGCCAGGAATTATCCTGAGTTGAAAAACAGCCTTCTCACTTGTGTCACGGATGTCCACTCGAAGGAGCAGATAGACCGGTTGGTTAAAGCCATGGCGGAGGTGCTGTCATGAGTCGTCGGGAACCTTTGATTTTTGAGATTAGCGGGAAAGGAAAAAAAGGCTTTTACCTGCCGCCGCTTGATGTTCCGGAAAAGAAAAATGTGCTCAGCGCCGATTTATTGCGAGATGATATTCCTGGTTTCCCAGAAGTATCTGAGCCGGAGATAGTTCGTCATTTTACTCGACTTTCACAAACCAATTTCTGCGTGGACACGAGCTTTTATCCTCTTGGCTCCTGTACGATGAAATATAACCCGAAAGTTAACGAGAGAATTGCTTCCTTAGCCGGGTTTATTCGGGTTCATCCAGAAGCAGCCGCGGAGTTTGTCCAGGGCAATTTGGCTATCATGAAGCGCCTGGAAGATTATCTCTCCCGCATTACCGGCATGGCTCATTTTACCCTCGCTCCGGCGGCTGGCGCCCACGGCGAGCTAACGGGGATGATGATTATTCGAGCGGCGCTTGCCCAGAGAGGCAACCCCCGCCGTATTGTCCTCATACCTGATTCGGCTCATGGGACTAACCCTTCAAGCGCTCACCTCTGTGGTTATCAGGTGCAGGAAATTAAATCAAATGAAGAGGGTACGATTGACCTGGCTGACCTTGAACGCATGATGAGCGAGGAAGTAGCTGCTCTCATGGTGACCAACCCCAACACCTTGGGTATATTTGAAAAAGACATCCATCGAGTGGCCGAGATTGTCCATAAGAAAGGCGGGCTTGTATACATGGATGGCGCTAATATGAATGCTCTTATGGGTCAATTCCGACCTGGTGACCACGGCGTTGACGTGCTTCATCTCAACCTGCATAAGACTTTTGCTACTCCTCATGGCGGAGGCGGCCCAGGAGCTGGCCCGGTGGGGGTAACGGAAGAGCTGGAGCCATTCCTTCCCATACCCGTTATAAAAAAGGTTGGGGACAGATATGTTTTGGATGAAAACAGGCCGTTAAGCATAGGTCGCGTCCGCAGCTTTTACGCAAATTTTTTGGTTGTGGTCAAGGCGCTGGCCTATATTTTAGCGCTTGGTGGCGAGGGCTTAAAAGAAGTGGCGGAGATAGCTGTGCTTAATTCTAATTATATTCGGCGCCAACTCGAAGGAGTTTATTACCTCAAATACAGCAGTCCAACTCTTCACGAATGCGTGTTTTCGGATAAGTGGCAGAGAGAGAAGGGGGTTCAGAATATTGACATAGCTAAAAGGCTTATCGATTATGGTTTACACCCACCCACGATGAGTTTCCCCTTAATTGTTCATGGTGCCCTGATGATCGAGCCCACGGAGACGGAAAGCAAGCAAGAACTGGAGGCTTTCATTGAGGCCATGAAGCAGATTGCTCGTGAGGCGGAGGAAAACCCAGAAATATTAAAAACCGCGCCCCACAAGGCATATGTGCGGCGTCTTGATGAAACGGCCGCAGCCCGTAATCCCATTCTGCGCTGGAGAAAAAAAGATTAATGGCTCTCCAAGATTTAATCATGCAACTGCAGCATTTCTGGACCAAACAGGGTTGTTATTTGGCTCAACCTTATGACGTGGAGGTTGGGGCAGGCACCATGACGCCAGATACTTTCTTCCGGGTCCTGGGAAAGAAACACTGGCGGGTAGCCTACGTCCAGCCATCAAGAAGACCGACAGATGGCCGTTACGGCGAAAACCCCCATCGGGTCCAAAAGCACTATCAGTTTCAGGTAATAATCAAGCCTTCGCCGGCTGATATTCAAGATATTTATCTTGCCAGTCTCCGCGCTTGCGGCATTCAATTAGAAGAGCATGACCTTCGTTTCGACGAGGATGATTGGGAATCACCCACCATCGGCGCGTGGGGAGTCGGCTGGCAAGTCATGCTAGATGGTTTAGAGATTACCCAGTTTACTTATTTTCAGCAGGCGGGCGGGCTGGACCTTTTCCCCATCCCGGTGGAGATTACTTATGGTCTGGAGAGGCTCGAGATGTTTCTCGAGGGCAAGGACAGTATTTATGACCTTGACTGGTCTTCCGACGTGAGCTACCGCGACCTCCGCTGGTGCGAAGAAAAAGAATTTTCTGAGTATAACTTTAAGGTAGCTGATATTGCGCGCTTGCGGGAAGAATTCTCTCTTTTCCAGAAAGAAGCTACTCTATTGATTGACCAGAATTTGCTTCTTCCGGCCTATGATTGCTGCTTAAAACTTTCTCATCTTTTTAATCTACTGGATGCACGCGGTGCAATTTCCGTGACCGAAAGAGTGAAGTTAATCGGCGATATCCGCCGTTTGGTCAATCAGATTGCCCGCCGTTTTGTGGCACGAGAAGGGGAGAGCTGATGGAATTCTTGCTGGAAATTATGACGGAAGAAATGCCGAGTTCCCATGTGCAAGCCGGCCTGGAACAGCTAAGGAATAAATTCGAGGAAGAATTGACCGCGGAAAGAATAAAATTCGCTAACCTCCGGCCGCTGGGGACTTGCCGTCGCTTGATTATTACAGCAGACCTTGAAGAAAAGCAGGCCGACCGAGAAGAGAAGGTTCTTGGTCCGCCTAAAAAGGTTGCCTTCGCGGAAGACGGAACACCTCTCCCGGCTGCTTATGGGTTTGCCCGGGCCCAGGGGGTTACCCTTGAAGAACTCCAGGTTTTTCCTACTGCCAAGGGTGAATACATTGGAGTAATGAAGAAAGAAAAGGGTAAAGAAACCAGAGAGCTTTTGCCGCTTATTATTCCGCGAGTTCTGGCCAGCCTTTCTTTTCCCAAGATGATGCGCTGGGGAGAATCAGGAGGAAAATTTTCTCGGCCCGTAAAGAATTTATTCTGTCTTTTTAACGGAGAACCGCTCGCATTTTCCTTCGAAGATTGGCCGTGGCGTCCCTGGACTTATGGTCATCGCCTTCATTCTTATCAGCCGTTGCAGGTTCGCTCTTTGGCCGAATATCTTTCGGAACTAAGAAAAAACCTGGTTTTAGTTGACCCAGAAGAAAGGCGTCGGCTGATTCTCTCCCAGGCGGAAGCTTGCCTCCAACCCTGGAAAGCAAAGATTTATCCGGACGAAGAGCTGCTCAAAAAAATTGTTTTTGATGTGGAATATCCTTTGGTCATCGTGGGGTCTTTCCCGGAGAAATATCTTATTTTACCGATCGAAATAATAAGTACAGCGCTAAGGGAAGGGCAGAGGCTTTTTTCCGTCGTGCGGGAGAAAAAGCAGTTGTCCTTATTTATTGCTGTGGCCGACCATAGCGACGACGCGAAAGGCCTGATTAAAAAAGGTCATGAAAGAGTAATTAAAGCTCGGTTGGAGGATGCCCTGTTTTTCTGGAATCAGGACCTAAAAGTACCTCTCCAGGAAAGGGTGAGTCAATTAGCCGGAATTATTTTCCAGGAGAAACTTGGCACTTACCTGGACAAGACGGAAAGGGTGAAAAAGCTCGTTACTTTCCTTATTCAACAATTAGGAGAAAAAGGGCTAAAGCGAGAAGCAGCAATGGCGGCGGAACTGGCTAAAGTGGACCTCCTGACCGAAATGGTACGTGAATTTCCTTCCTTGCAAGGACGGGTAGGGGGATTATACGGCCAGGCGCAGGGATTGCCGCGGAGCGTCACTCAAGCCATATATGAACATTATCAGCCTCTCAGTCTGGAGGATGCCTCGCCAAGTTCTTTGCTCGGAGCTATCCTTTCTTTAGCCGACAAGGTGGATTCATTAATCGGCCCCATTGGCTTAGGAGCTGAAGTTTCTGGTTCAAGCGACCCTTTAGGGCTAAGAAGATACGCCCACGGCATCTGTAAAATTATCCTTGACCATAAGCTAAGACTATCTCTGTCTCAACTGCTAAAAAAGGCTATCTCTTTATACGGAGAAAAACTTGCTGTCGAGCGAAAAGAGCTAATTTCATCCTGCCTGAGCTTCTTCGAGCAGCGGCTTCGCTACATCTTCGAGAAAATGGGCTTTCGCTATGACTTGGTCAACGCTGCCCTTGGTGTCGGCATTGATGACGTTTATTTATCTTTTCTCCGACTAAAAGCGCTTGAGGAGCTGAAATCAAGCCCTGAATTTGAGCCCCTGGTCCTTATGGTTCGCCGGGTAAATAACATTCTTCGCGGTCAGACTCCAGGTAAGTTTACGGCTCAACTATTAAAAGAAAAAGAAGAAAGAGAGCTTTGGGCCACTTTTGAAATTGTTAAGCAACATGGCGCTTCCCTCATCGGAGAAGGAGATTTTCCGCGGGCGCAAAAAATGGCCTTCAAACTACGAACGCCGCTGGAAAAGTTTTTTGACCGGGTTCTGGTGATGGCCGAAGATAAGAAAATAAGGGAGAATCGACTTAGCCTTCTTTCCTTGATCGGCCATTTTCTTTTCCAGATAGCTGATTTTTCGCAAGTTGTTTTAGAAACGGAGAAAGAAAGCTAAGCGGGGTCGGGCTTCAGACGAGAAATTCGTCTTTATCCTCGTCTTCCAAATTTGTGCTCTCGATAAACTTTTGCTCCAGAGCGATGATTTTTACCAGGTTGCCAGGATAATTATGAGTTTTTTCTTCCCCGTAGGGAGCAAACTGAACGCCTATTTGAAAATGGTAGTTCTTGCTTTCCACGGAAGCGGTCCACCGGACCTTGCCTCGCATTTTCAGGGGCACCGGCTCTCCCGGGATAAGAATCTCCAGCTCTAAATTTGTCTCCACAGGAATTTCTTGCCTGGCGAAGAAGCGAACCCCGCCCCGGCTGAGGTCAAATAAGGGGCAAAAGGCTTCTTCGAACTCATTTTTGAGGAAGGGCAGGCTAGCTGGCTTTTTATAATTTACCGTCGCTCCCGGGATTTTAAAGCGCAAACAGGCTCGCCTTTCCAAAAAAGACTCCTTTTTTTCGGCCATGTCTCAGGTCCCCTTTCTCCTGAGGGTTAAAAAACCAGGCACATTTTTCTTTTACCTCATTAAATCCCTGTTTGTCAAAAAAAATTAAGAAAGTCCCATGCTTGGCTTAATTAGCTAATTAGCGAGGAGATTTTAAATATTCTTGTAGTTTAGCGAAAGCTCCTTTGAGCGCCGTGAGGTTCTGTTTAATTTTTTCCATATCCTTTTCTCGGCCAGCTATTTCCAAAGCGAGAGAAATTCTTTGGAGCTCTAAAAGGCTGAGGTTGGCTGAGGAACCTTTGAGACTATGGGCTATCTCCTGGATGGAGGAGAAGTCCTGGCTGACAATGGCCCGTTCTAAGTCGGCTACCCTGGAGGTGAACTCATCGACATAGATGGTCAGGAGTTCTTGGAGAAAATTTTCGTCTCCCCCCAGTCTTTCTAAAACCGACGGCAGGTCGATTACCTCTGAATCTTGACGCGTGTGCTCATGATTCATGCTGATTCTCCTTTTAAGATAACAGAATCAATTATCGTGGCTCGATTTCGCCCAGCATGTTTAGCCTGATAAAGAGCCCGGTCGCATAAAAATATGAGGTCTTGAAGCGAAAGAGAAGGATGACTATTAGAAGCTATGCCGCCCGCAGAAATGGAAACAGTTATAGCTTTTTGGTTTATATCCACTGGCTTTTCGCTGGCCGCCTGGCATAACCGCTCGCCGATAGCCTTTAGTTTGTTCGTATCACAGCGAGAAAGGACAACTAATAGCTCGTCCCCGCCATAGCGTCCAATCTTATCATAAGCTCGAATCCGGCGTTTCAACCGACCAGCCACTTCAGCCAGAATTTTATCTCCCGCGGTATGTCCAAACTTATCATTTATCGCTTTGAAATCGTCGATATCAATAAGCATTAGCCCGAGAGGCTGTTTTTCCCTAAGACAACGGGCATATTCCTGCTCAGCTGTTTCCATAATGCGCCGGCGATTAAGCAATCCGGTCAAAGAGTCATAATCAGCCTGCCTTTTTAATAATCGCTGGAGTTCAACGATACGTCGAGCTATGCTCAGCCGCGCTTTGAGCTCCACCAGGTCAAGGGGTTTGGGAATATAGTCATCTGCGCCAGCTTTTAATCCCTGAAGAAGGTCACTTTTTTCATCTCTGGCTGTAAGCAAGATGATATAGACATAATCACCCCGATTAGGAGCCATCTTTTGACGCATTCTCCGGCAAAGCTCCAGTCCATCAACCCCAGGAAGCATCCAATCCAGGATAGCTATTTCTACCTGTCTGGTTTGAAAAAGATTCCAGGCTTGTTCACCATCCTGAACCACGTAAGTTTTATAGCCCCAACCCTTCAGGTGACGTTCAAGAATGCGACTGGAAATGCGGTCGTCTTCAACGATGAGGACAGAAATGGGCGGGGAAGGCATAGGTTTATCTTCTCCTTTTTAGCCGGTTCAAAGTTTTTTCTATTGTCCCCAAAAGCTCTTCGGCCTTTAGAGGTTTAGCTACATAATCATCCATGCCCGCAGCTAAGCATTTCTCTTTATCTCCTTTGAGAGCATGAGCTGTCATGGCGATAATAGGCAGATGGGCTTTAGTATTTTTTTCTCTTTTCCTGATTTCTTTAGTCGCGGCGAAGCCATCCAAACGAGGCATCTGGACATCCATCAAGACTAAGTCAAAAACTCCTTTATTTAAAGCCTCTAAAGCTTCCACGCCGTCTTTGACAGCCACAACTTCGTGGCCGTGCCGCTCAAGGATGAAGCAAGCCACCTTTTGGTTAACTAAATTGTCTTCGGCCAAAAGAATACGATATTTCTTTTTCTCCCGGTTTTCTTCGACAGGGGCCTGGACATCTACAGGCCAGGCAATCGTCTTTTTGCCCAGGATAAACAGGAGTGCGTCACGCAGCTCTTTAGGCCGAACAGGTTTGGTCACAAAAGCTTTGATGCCAGCTTTTTGCCACACAGAGGTGTCTACTTTGTAATCAGGAGAGGCAAGCATGACCACCGTTCTCCGGCTTCGGTCAGCTTCTTGACGAAGAAAATCCTGAAGGAAGAAAGTCCCGGTACCGGGCATAGAAGAATCGAGGAGAATGAAATTGAACGGATTTTCCTGCTGCCAGCTTCTTTCCATCAAGACCACGGCATCCTCCCCGCTATCTGTCTCTTCCACCCTGATTCCCCAGGAGGTGAGCCAGCTTTTAACTACTTGGCGAGCAGCACGGTTATCATCGATGAGAAGAGCTGAGGTTTGCGCCAACCACTTGAAGGCTTCGTTGTCTTCCATCCTTTTTTCTTCAGGGATGGGGACTAAATTCAGCTTCAGTTCTACATGGAAGCTACTCCCCACACCTACTTCACTTTCGACCCAGATGCGGCCTCCAAGAATAGACACTAACTCTTGACATATAGATAACCCTAAACCTGTGCCGCCGTATTTACGCGTCATGGAGCCGTCGGCCTGGGTGAAAGGTTGGAAGATGGTCTGTAATTTTTCTTGAGGGATTCCGATACCCGTATCGGCGACGATAAAATGAAAATGACCGACCTCGCCTTCTTGTCTTTCGAGCTTAGCCCTGATGACAACTTCCCCTTTTTCCGTGAATTTAACTGCGTTGCTTACCAGGTTCATTAAGGTTTGGCGAATGCGGCCTGGGTCGCTCTGGACATAAGCCGGAAAAGAAGCAGGTACGTCGCAAATCAATTCCAGTTTCTTCTTGTGAGCTTCATGCGTCAAAGGCGCTACTGACTCATATATTAAGTCCACCAGGTCGAAAGTGGTTCTTTCTAATTCCAGTCTTTTCCCTTCTATTTTGGAGAAGTCAAGAATATCTTGAATAAGGTCAAGAAGCGATTCCGCTGAATTTTTAATCCCTTTAAGGTATTCTTTTTGCTCTAAGGTGAGGTCTGTTTCTAAAAAGAGGTTAACCATGCCCAAAATGCCGTTGAGAGGAGTTCGGATTTCATGCGAGATATTAGCTAAAAATTCGCCTTTAACTCTCTCGGCCGCCTGCGCCTGATTACGGGCTTGAACCAACTCGCTTACATCGATCAAATTGATAATAAGCCCGTCATATTTATCTTGGTAATAAATTGGTTGGAAGCGAATAATCATTTCCAGGTCGAAGAGTCTCTTTTCGAAGGCTTGCGCCGGCGAATGGGGATTCTCCCTGAAGTGCGCTACCACGCGGCTTAAGTCAATGACCGAAGCCAGAGGCTCTATGGCGAATAAACTCTGGCCTATAATTTTTGCTTTTTCCTGGTTCAGGAGTTTTAAGCAATATTGGTTTATTTCCCCAATGTTATTTTTATCGTCGACCAGGATAATTCCCTCTTCCATGCCTGAAATCATGATGGAAAAGCGGGCCATTTCTTTCTGCAGGCGTTCTTCCGAGGCCTCTTGGGCGGTTATATTTCTATATATTCCTCTATATCCCTTTAATTTTCCTTCTTGATCAAAGACAGGAAGACCGTTGATGAGGGTTAGAGCCTTTTGGCCGGTTTTTGTCCAAAGCCAGCTTTTGAGCTCAAAGATGGGTTGACGTTGGCTGGCCATGATATCCACCATAGGTTTAATCTTTTCTTTCTCTTCAGGCAGGAGCAAAGCAAAAAAATTCTGACCTACTATTTCTTCTGGCTCATAACCGAGGATTGATTTGATGCGGTCAGAAACATAAGTGAATTGCCATTTTTCGTTAACCTCCCAGAAACAATCAGAAGAGAGAGAGGCTATATCCTGGAATCTTTTTTCCGCCGCTTCTGGATTCTCTTGCTTCGTTTCCCCGCTTGTCCGGTCTCGATAGACGGCTAAAATAGCCACGACTTCGTCTTCCCCCATGATAGGAGCGATGACGGAAGAAACAGGCATGAGGCGTCCATCACGATGCGTCCGCACCGTATCCTCCTCGGTCTTTTCGCCCCTTAGAACTAAACTTATAGTAGCTAAAAAATCTTTTTTTCTTTCCGGTGGGACAGCCACAGAATCAAGGTACTCGCCGACAACTTCGGGGGAAGAATAGCCGAATGTCTGACAGAAAGCCTGATTCACCCGGAAAATGCGACCTTGCCGGTCAGCCAGAATGGCCGGCGTAGGAAAAACATCAAAAACTTTTTCATAATAAGCAAGAGCCCCTTCCTTTTTGCTTTTTTCTGGCCTTTTGTTCAGTTCCCGAAGAATGGCTCCCAGTAAATCAGCGGGAATCGGTTCTTCGCTCATAAGTCGCCACCTCTTTCTTATCAATTATGTATATATTATTAGGATATTTCTGATGACGTGCAATTGTGACGGCCTTCTGGCAGGCCGCAAGAAGCATCGCGGTCGAAGGATGAGAGAAAATATCGGTCGACACACCGCCAATGATCAGACAATTTGGTTTAGCGCCAACCGAAGCATCTGTGGTCGCAAAAACCAGGTTATCGCTTAGCCTTTGAGCGATGCTTCGTAGCTCGAGGGAGGAAGCCTGAGGTAAAATAATCAGGAATTCTCTCGAACTAAATCTTCCGACTTTATCATAACATCTTATGTTCTCTTTAAGCTGGCTGGCCAACTCCTGCAGCCATCTTTTCTCTGTTTCACTTTTGACGCTAACTTCGGCAGAGGAGGAGGGGAGAGGGACATGGAGGAGAAGAAGGCCTGTCGGATGGAAATTGCGAAGGCCGCGGGCCAGTTCTTCCTCTAAAAATTCGACAATCTTCCGCCGATTCCAGACCATGGTCAAAGGGTCGAAGCTGGAGAGATGGCGTCTTTCTTGCTCTAAATGAAGCATTTTCTCCGCTCTTTTGAGGCGGATGTGAAGCTCGTTGAAACTGAAGGGTTTGACGAGATAATCGTCAGCGCCCAAAGTTAAACTGCGAATGATTTCTTCGTAGCCGTCAGTACCAGAAAGCATGATTATATGCCGAGGAACCTGGTCCTCTGGATTCAGCTCATTTTTAATTTTTTTCGTCAAAGAAATACCATCCAGGCCGGGCATCATCCAATCAAGAATAATAATTTGGATACTGGCATCTTGGCTGATTATTTCCCAGGCCTCTGTCCCGTTCTTAGCTGTGATTACTTCGTAACCCCAGTCGCGCAGGCATTTTTCCACGGCCATAAGGCTGATTAAATCGTCATCCGCAACTAAAATTTTCATTTTCCTGTTCTCCCTTCCATAATTTAGTCGGGAAACCAAGGCTAATTCGCTTGTTTGTTCCTAATTATTTTTAAATATTTTTTCTTCGTTAATGCCCTTTGCCGATGAACCTGGGGGTGATATTTGGCCTGATTTCATCCTCTCCAGAGGGGGGTAACCTCCCCCCTATCGCTTAACCCTTAAGGGAGATGGATTAACTAAATTTGGGTTATTTGGAGGTTAAATAAATCAAAGCGAAGAAAAATAGCTGGAATAAGCAGCCAAGTGATGCTCCCTTGCCTCGGCGCAGATTTTTTTCAACGCCAGGCAAGCTAGAGAAGGTTTAATTAATTCTCAGCGCAGGGTGCCTTCGTAACGCGCGGTCAATTGGCGACGACGAACTTCTTCAGGGGTATAAAGGGGAAGCAAAATAGGCGCTACGCGGTTAGTCTTAATGCCTGCTTTCTTTAGTTCATTTTCATAATTAATTACATGTTCGAGAGTAAGCTTCGCCAGCTTAACTCCTTTGATGTATTCCGCGGCATATTTTCCGGCTCGTCGGCCAAAAACATTATAATCGAGCACCGAATTTCCCATTAACCGGTTTCTTCCATGAACACCACCGGAAGCTTCGCCAGCGACATAAAGGCCAGGAACATTGGTTTCGCAGCGAGCGTTAATTTCAATACCGCCATTTTGATAATGAAGCGAGGGGTAGGTGAGCATAGGCTCTTTAGTGATATCAATGCCATAACGAATAAATTGACGATACATGGCCGGGAAATTCTTAGCAATATAACCTTCGCCATGAAGCATATCAATCAGGGGAGAATCAAGCCAGACCCCCACGCGGCCACTGGGGGTTTCTATTCCGTTTTTTCTCTCCAGGCATTCCCGGATGAAAGCCGCGCTTTCCACATCGCGTGGCTCTTTCGGAAAGACAAAAAGCTCCCCATGGCGATTGACCGGTTGACCGCCCGCGCCTCTTATTTTTTCGGTGATAAGAAAACCGGCAATTTGCTCCGGAAATACGGCGCCAGTGGGGTGGTATTGCACTGAATCCATATAAAGAAGCTTCGCTCCAGCTCGGTAGGCTATCACCAGACCATCGCCAGTCGCTCCGTAGTGATTGGTCGTGTCGAACCCGCGAATATGGAGACGGCCATAACCTCCGGTAGCGATGATGGTTGCCTTTGCCTTGACGACAAAATATTCTTCTGTTTCTAAATTATAAAGAATGCCGCCAGCACACCGACCTTTTTCATCCATAATCAGCTCCACGGTCGGCATGAATTCCAAGATGGTTATATCTTCCGGATGGTTGCGGACTTCATCCATAAGAGTGCGCATGATAATAGCACCAGTGTAGTCCCGACATGAATGCATCCTCATGCGGGAAGTACCACCGCCGTGGAGGACGTAATTATTGCCGTCTGGTCGCTTATCCCAGATAACTCCCAACTCCTCCAGCCATTTAACTACCTCCGGGCCATCTTCCGTGAGAGCGCGCACGAGCTCTGGTTTGTTGTCAAAATGGCCACCACCGATAGCGTCAAGATAATGCCGGGTAGGTGAATCATGAGGGGTAACTGCAGCTTGCATCCCTCCCTGGGACATCATGGAGTTAGCGTCACCCAGTCGCAGCTTGGTCGAGATGATTGATTTAGCTCCGTGTTGCCGGGCAATAATGGCTGCCGCACAGCCAGCTCCGCCACCACCAATAATCAAAATATCCGTCTCAAAATCTGGCGAGCTTAAGTTGAATTTATGAGGGTCAATCCTCGAGTGAGATTCCAGAATGTCGGCCACCTCTCGGGTGATCATTTCTCCCCGGTTAGGTCCTATCTTTACTTGACGCAAAGCATCCGGCCGGTAGTCAGGATGAAATTTTTTTAAAACTTCTTCTCGCTCTTGCGCGGTCATCGGCGGAAAAACCGGCTTGCCTGATTTTTGCAATTCGAAGCGACGAGGCCTGGTTTCCTCAACTTTTTTCAAGGAAGGGCGCATATATTCTGGATACATTTTTTTACTCCTTTTCTTCTTCGATATCCCGTGCATAATATAGTTTTTTCAATTCTTCACGGGACATTTTCATTAATTTTCTGTATTCTCGGTCGTATTTCCCGGAGTGAATCTCCTGCAGCCTGAGTTCAAGCTCTTGGCTTCGGGGAGAAAGATAACGGCCATAGAGACGCTTCGCCAGAAGACCAACATTATAGTGAACGATTTCCGCCGGGCAGCGGATGGAGCAGAGGCCGCAACAGAGGCAATCAAATGAAAGGTCCATCACTTTGGCCACATCCCCCCTGATGGCTGCCTGGATGTATTCCATGACCTCCAGGTTCTGAGGACAAGCTTTGGTGCAAGTATTGCAGGCCACACAACGGAAAATTTCGGGGAATAATTGCTGAAAAGCCGTGATGTTTGGCTCAAGTTTTTCCAAATCATAGATTGGTTTGTGCGCGGGGACGGAGGGGAGTTGAGATAGCCACATCCCTTCTTGCACGAGCGTGGTACAGGCAAGACCGGTATAGATTTTGAAATCGCCCGGCAATCGATAAACAGTAGCACAGGCTCCACAAAAGCCCTCCCGGCATCCAGCGCCTCTTTTAATTTGATAGCCGGCATATTCAATAGCTCCCATAATGGTTGATTCAGCCGGAACCTGATAAGCTTTGCCCATAATATAGACGGTTACCATTTTTCTGGGGGCGGTGAAAATTCCTTCCGCTTCTACTCCCTGGAGCTGGGTGGCCGTTTCCATAGCCACCGAAGGGGAAGGATTCCTTCTTATTTTTTTTCGAGAACCTTTCTTGACCATCTTCACACTCCTTTTTTCGGCGTCAATCAATATTCTTGGGGCAGATGTTTAAGCTCAGCCCAAGAATACACCGGTCCGTCTTTGCAAACGTAATGGTGACCGATGTTGCACCGGCCACATTTACCTATGCCGCACTTCATTTTGTTCTCGACCGTGGTGAAAATCTGGTTGTCTTCGAACCCTAAATCTTTAAGGGCTTTAATTACAAACTTGATCATGATGGGCGGACCGCAAGTAATTGCCACGGCGTTACGCGGCGATGGTTTCTTATCCAGAACATTTTGCGGGACAAAACCCACGAACTCTGTCCAGCCGGGTTCGGCGACATCGATGGAGAGATGGACGGGAATTTGAGATTTGAGCTGCTCCAATTCGGCTCTAAAAACCAGGTCTTTAGAAGTTCTAGCTCCATAAATAAGACATAGTTCGCCGTAATCTGACCGCTGGAGGATGGTCGTCTGGAGAACAGACCAGATGGGTGCCAGTCCAATACCGCCGCCGATAAAAAATATGTTTTTGCCCTTCCAGCTTTCTACGGGAAACCCGTTGCCATAAGGACCGCGCACCCCGATCAAGTCGCCTACTTCCATTTCATGAATGGCCGATGTAACCCGGCCCATCTTCAGGATGCTGAATTGAAGATATTCCTGGATAAGAGGGGAAGAGGAAATCGAAATCATCGATTCACCCTTACCAAATACCGAGAGCATAGCACATTGACCGCAGCGAAAAGGAAAGATGGGCCCATCTGTCAGTTGCACGCGAAAAGTTTTAATCGGTCTGACTCCGCCTACCTCCTCTTTGATTTCCATGATTTGGCCAATCCGAGGAAGATAAACGTTATGCTCCATGGTTCCTGACCTTTGATAAGACTTCGATGATATCTATGCCCACCGGACAGAGACTCACACAGCGACCACAGCCGACGCACTGAAATCGGTCGTAAAGGGTGATAAAATAGAGAAATTTATGAAGGAGACGCTGTCGAAGGCGAGAAGCTTTATCCGGTCGGGGATTATGTCCGGAAGAATGCATGGTAAAATCAGGGAATTGACAGGTATCCCAGGTTCTAACTCTCTTTCCCTTTAAGGGCGAGAGAGAGTGGGTTTCATCGCTAATATCAAAGCAATGACAAGTAGGACAAAGGTAGGTGCATATACCACAACGAAGACAGCTGAGCGATTCTTCATCCCAGAAGGGAGAATCAAACATCTCTTTAAGTTTGGCCGGTAATTCTCGGGCTGAAGCAAGGCTTCGGCTTAATTTTTCTTGCGCCTGCGCATGGATTTTTTCTCTTTGTTCTCTATCCTCTGGTTTGACTTCAAGGAAAAGAGAAGGAGAAGAAGCGATTAATTTTTCGCCCTTTTCCGTTAGAGAGCGGACAAAATAACTGTCGCCTAAGTCAGTCAGCAGGAGGTCAAGACCTTCCTCTGAATAAGGGCTGCCTTCCACCGAAAGACAAAAACAGTTGCTTGTAGGAGGCGTTGAGCAAGCGAGGCCGACTAAGGTGACCGAGCGCCTTCTTCGCCAGTAGTATGGGTCTTCAAACGAGCCGCTGAAAACAAGGTCCATAGCCTTAAGGGCAAGGCCGTCACATGGTCTGGCGCCGATGATGACTTGCGGAGAATCTTCGGGCAAAATTTCCTTGAGGTGGATGTTGCCCGTCGGGCTATGTTCGAACTCAAAAAAGACTTCCTGCTGCGGAAAGATTATCTTCTTTAAAGGCACGGTGGGATAAGTGTAATCAGGCGGTATATCTGCTTCAGAGAAGTTGTCGACCAGCGTCCAACCAAAATCTTCCCTTTGAGGCAGGTATATTTTTTTTGAACCGAAGGATTTAACCCATCGGGAGAAGGATGATTTAGGCAATATCTTGTCCATATTTTTCACCTGATAAAATCTTGAGGGTCGTTGTCTCGGAAGCAGGAGATGAGCGGCGGGAGATTGGCGTCGAAGCCTACCTCGTAGCCAAAGAGTTCCTTCGCTTCCTTTTCCAGTTTTTTATTCAGCAGGCGAAGCGGTATAGCTACCGGACAAACCCTTTCGCATTCGCCGCAATCAACGCACCGTCCCGCCAGATGGATGGCCCGGACAAGATGATAAAAAATATTTTCGGCCAACGCCGGGCTTCTTTCTACCCATTTAATTTTCTGCGCTTTTTCTTCTGCTGTTGTCTCGGCAGTGACCGCATAGGATATGCTATCGGCTACGCATTCATCACAATAACACATGGGACAAACAGACCGACAAGCATAGCAGCGGAGACAGCGCGAAAATTGTTCCTTCCAAAATTCCCAGCGCTCTTCTGTAGATTTTGCTTCATGGGGAGCTATGGATTTATAGGGGTGAGGATTAGCTCTTTTTGTCTTTTCCCCCAGAAATATGTCAGCAATAAGGGGAAAATGAGCGGGACATTCTAAGCAACGGTCAGCTAAGACGCTTTCGGCCGGTAATTCCTTTTCTCCTTGGTCTGTTTTTACGAGGATAACATCCTTCCCGCCAAATTCGACCTGGAGCGGCTTAGCTCCCGCCAGAGCTTTTTTCAACTTGGTCTCATCCACGACGCCGCTAAGCTCGCAGGAAATACCGATAAGATAAACCTCTTGTCTTTCAATATATTTCTCCTGTAGAAGAACATTTATCGCCCGGGAGTCACATCCCTTAATGACCAGCCCAACGGGCCTGGTGTCGGGGTTCTTTTCTCGGGCTCTTCTCCTTTTCTCGTCATGCAGAAATCGGGTGAGGTTGTGGACGCAAACAGGAGACCAGATAAGCCGGTCGACATCCTCGGCGCGGCGAATGAAAACTGGACGAGCCATGGCCTCGGGTCCGCCATTTCCATAGCCGATGATATATTTTACTTTTCCTTCCTGTAATAATTTCTTGGCCTCTTCTCTAAGACTGTCGATTATAGCCATTATCAATTTCTCCTGAGTTTGGTCTGAGGGCCAAGGGGTTTAAGCTCTGTGACCAAATCTTTAATAATTTGAGTAAATTTCACTCCCTCGGTGGCTGAAACCCAGGACATCTGAAACCTTGCTGGTTCCAGCCCAATATACTCCAACAATTTTTTTACCAGCGCCAGGCGGCGTCGGGCATAATAGTTGCCTTTTATGTAATGGCAATCTCCCGGATGACAACCCGAAACGAGCACTCCATCAGCCCCCTGGCTTAGAGCAGAAAAAACATAGAGGGGCGAGACACTGCCTGAGCACATGACTTGGACGGGAATGACGTTATGAGGGTACTCCATGCGGCTAACTCCAGCCAGGTCAGCGCCAGCAGAAGTACACCATTTGCAGATGAAAGCCATTATTTTAGGTTCAAATTCTTCGGCCATGATTAGCCTCCAAGAGAAGCCCGGATCATTTCCTGGATGTGGAGAGGGGTTAAATTCTTGACTTGAATAGCCTGGCGGAGACATGTCGCCGAGCAGGTGCCGCAGCCTTCACAGAGAATTTCGTTAACTTCGGCTTTACCATCACGGAGAGAAATGGCTTCATAAGGGCAGACACTGACACACATAGCACAACCAGTGCATAGGTTGCGCAGTACCTTGGCCACGGTAGGTGAGTGGAAGAGCCTATCCTGGGACAGAATGGCTATCGCTTTAGCGGCAGCTCCTGAAGCCTGGCCGACCGCTTCTGGAATGTCTTTCGGAGCCTGAGCTGCCCCAGCCAGGAATATTCCAGAAGTCATGCTTTCTACCGGCCGTAATTTAGGATGAGCTTCCGCCAGAAAGCCATCTTTGTCCAGGGCGATTTTGAGCTTCTTAGCTAATTCTTCTGTGCCGCGAGAGGGCCGAATAGCCATGGCCAGGACAACCATGTCCGCGGCTATTTCTAATTGTTTTCCCGTAAGAGTATCAACTCCCCAAACCACCAGCTTGCCGTTATTTTCAAACACCCGAGAAACCTTGCCTCGCAGATAAAGAACACCATCTTCTTCGACGGCTCGATGGACGAATTCTTCATAGTTTTTGCCACCCGAGCGAATGTCGATGTAAAAGACATAGGCCTGGCCGTCATGAACATGATGTTTGTAGAGCATGGCGTGTTTGGCAGTATACATACAGCAAATCTTGGAACAGTAAGGCCAGTGCAGTTCTGGGTCACGGGAACCGACACATTGAATAAAAACTACCTCTTTTGGCTCTTTCTTATCTGAGGGTCGGAGGATCCTGCCTCGGGTAGGCCCCGAAGCGGAAAGAAGGCGCTCAAACTGAAGGCCGTCGAGAACATCAGGGTATTTGCCATAGCCGTATTCAGCCATCAGAGCCTTATCATACAGGTCGTAACCTGTAGCCACGACAATGGCCCCGACATCTACTTCGACCACCTCTGGTTTCATGTCAAAGTTAATGGCCCCGGGCTTACAGACATCAGCGCATTTACCGCAGGCGATGGCTGTATCAAACATTCCCGGGCAGGCTTTATCATCGAGAGTGTAAGTTGCTGGAACGGCCTGCGGAAAAGGAATGTAAATAGCTCTTCTTCCTGTAAGTCCCATATCAAACTCGTTGGGGACAACAATAGGGCATACTTTGGTGCATTCATCGCAAAGGGTGCATTTGTCCGGGTCGACGTAGGTGGGTTTTTTTAATATTTTGACTTTAAAATTACCAACGTATCCGCTTACCTCTTGGACCTCACTGTAAGTCATTAATTTTATTTTGGGGTGTTTGGAGACCTCGACCATTTTGGGGGTAAGGATACACTGGGAGCAGTCGAGGGTGGGAAAGGTTTCGGAAAGCTGACTCATATGGCCACCGATGGAGGGGGATTTTTCGACCAGGATCACCTCAAAACCGGCATTACCCAAATCCAGAGCTGCCTGAATACCGGCGATGCCTCCGCCAATGACCAAGGCTCTTTTGGTTACCGGAACACTTACTGCCTCCAGGGCTTCGTTGCGTTTTACCCTCTCGACAGCGCTTCTGGTTATTCTAATAGCCTTGGGTGTGGCCAGGCTCATCTCGCGATGAACCCAGCTACATTGCTCTCGGATATTGGCTATTTCACAACGATAAGGGTTCAACCCAGCTGCTTTGGCCGCGTTGCGGAAGGTGGTTTCGTGGAGGTTGGGGGAACAGCAAGCAACCACCACACTGTTTAGTTTTTTTTCTTTGATGGCTTGCATGATCAGGTTCTGACCTGGGTCAGAACACATGTAAACATAATCTTCGGCGTGGACCACCCCCGGGTGTTTAGCGAGCTCGGCCGCTACTTTTTTGACATCAACCGTGCCGGCAATGTTAATTCCACAATGACAGACAAAAACGCCGGTGCGTTTCATTTTTTTGCCCTCTTTTCTTTAGGTTTTGCTTGTTTGGCTTGGCTCTCTTTTTTAGCTTCTTGAGGCTGGGGCGTCGATTCCTTGGCCAAGCACTCCAGCCCGTAATTATATCCCCGGTCAAAGGCTTTAATGTTAGTCTCAAGATAGCGGGATGGCACCAGCCCGGGCAGGGCTTTCTTGATAGCATCGGGGGTGACGACCTTAGTCACGGCCGTAAAAAAGCCTAACATCACCAGGTTAGCATAAATGCGATTGCCGATTTCTTCCGCAAAACGGGTTGAGGGAATAGCGTATATCTTTATTTTTCTCTTGGATGGTTTAAGTTTGACCAGGTCAGAGTCAATAATCAAGGTACCGCCTTCTCTCAACTCAGGCTCATATTTATCATAGGCTTCCTGGGACATAGCTACCAAGACTTCAGGTTTGGTTACATAGGGATAAAGAACTCTGTCTTCGGAGACAACTACTTGCGAACTGCAAGCACTCCCCCTCGCCTCGGGACCGAAACTCTGGGTCATGGTGGCAAATTTATTGTCAAATAGAGAAAGGGCCTTGCCGAGGATCAAGCCTTGACGGATGATCCCTTGCCCTCCAAAACCAGAAAAGCGTATCTCGTTCATGATTTAACTCCATAGGGCTGGTATTTATTGCCCAATACCTTACTTAAATGCGCATTCATACAATCAAGGAAAGTGGGCTTTTCTTTATCGACGAACTTGCCCACGATTATTTTCCCTTGATAAGAAATGTCCAGGGTACGGGTATCCGCCCCATGTTGAATTTCTGAGTTTTCATAATAATAACGCAATAAATTAAGGCCATCGCCCAGTCGGTTGCGCCGGGCATAAAGGGTGACGCAAGGAGTAATGACCTCGATAAAAGAGAAACCTCTTTTCTGCAGAGCCTCTTGGATGCTTTTCGTCACTCGCCTAATATGTAAACAGGTCCATCTCGCCACGTAAGTGGCACCGCAAGCTTCGGCGAGAAGTGGCAAGTTGAAGGGGTATTCAAAATTGCCGTAAGGAGCAGTGGAAAGGTTAGCGCCAATCGGAGACGTGGCGGCCACCTGACCACCAGTCATGGCATAGTTAAAATTGTTGACGCAGATGACCACAAGGTCCATGTTGCGGCGTGCAGCGTGGATAAAATGATTGCCGCCAATCCCGACGATATCTCCGTCCCCGCTAAAAACCACCACTTTTAGTTCAGGATTAGCTAATTTCAGTCCGGTGGCAAAGGGAATTGGCCGGCCGTGTGTGGTATGGAATGAATCAAGCCGCACATAACCCGCTACGCGGCCAGTGCAGCCTATGCCGGAAACGATGCAGACCTTATTAGGGTCAAGCCCGCTCTTTTGCAGGGCTTCGATAAAGGAAGTCACCACTACCCCGATGCCACATCCTGAACACCAGATATGGGGCATCCGGTCCATCCGCAAGAATTCTTCCATCGGGTGTTTTTCTTCTAAGCGATCCTCCGGTTTCATTTTGCCGCCTCCTTAATGACCTTTAGAATATCGTTCGGGTCATGCACCCAACCGCCACAATGAGACACCGGAAAAACAGGCGCTTTCCCCTGGCTGGCTCGTTCTACTTCCAGTTTAATCTGGCCCAAGTTGATTTCCGGGACGACGAAAGCCTTCACGCGGCTGGCAAGTTCAGCGATACGCTTTTCAGGAAAGGGCCAAACGACAATAAGGCGAAGAGAGCCAACTTTAATCCCCGCCCGCCGCGCATCCTGAATGGCCTTGACGGCCACCCGGGAGGTTATGCCGTAAGAGATGACCACTATCTCCGCGTTGTCGGTGTCCTCTTCTTTATATTCAATAATTTTATCAGCGTTGAGACGAATTTTATCCACGAGATGTCGCACGCACCAATCCTGGCATTCCGCGTTAATCACCGGGTAGCCTCTTTCATCGTGGGTCAGACCGGTGGTATGGAAGCGGTAGCCGTCGCCTGCTTTCACCATGAAGGGCACCAGGTCGGTATCCGGCTTATAAGGCAAATATTTTTCCTTGGGGCCCTCATACCATTTTCTTTCGATAATTTCGATTTTATCTGCCGGAGGAATGACTACTTTCTCATGCATATGGCCGACGCATTCATCGGTCATGATCAAAGTAGGTACGCGATACATTTCGGAAAGGTTGAAGGCTTTAATGGTCAAGTCAAAACACTCTTGGGGCGAATCGGGCGAGAGGGCGATAATTTCGTAATCTCCGTGTGAGCCCCACCGCGCCTGCATCATATCTGCTTGACCGGTGAGAGTAGGTAAGCCCGTGGATGGTCCGCCGCGTTGGACATTAGCGATAACCAGCGGTGTTTCCATCATGCAGGCTAAGCCTAAGTTTTCCATCATTAAAGAAAAACCAGGCCCGGATGTTACCGTCATCGCTTTTAACCCGGCCCATGAAGCCCCGATCAAAGCAGCGACAGAAGCGATTTCATCTTCCATTTGGATAAAAACACCACCAACATATGGAATGCGCTCCGCAAACCTCTCCGCGGTTTCAGTAGAGGGGGTTATGGGATAGCCGGCAAAAAAGCGGCAGCCGGCGGCCAGAGCTCCTTCGGCGATGGCAAAGTCGCCGTCGAGATAATGAGCTCCGGTAAGTACACCTTTAGGGTCGGCTTGTTTGCTTCTCACTTTCTTCCTCCTGTTTAAGAGTTACGAAAATGGCGAACTCGGGACAAATAGCTTCGCAAAGTTGGCAATAACAACAGTTATCCTCGTTAACCACATGCGGGGGATGATACCCTTTTATGTTAAATTCTTCAGACATCTCTAAAACATCACGAGGGCAATATTCGACACAAAAAGCACAGCCTTTACAACGGTCTTTGTTGATATGCACCAAACCCTTTTTGGGTTTCATCTCGCCAAAATAGATCATGGGTCCCTCAGATTAAATTTTTATTTTTTAAAAGAGGCCTGGGGTCGACCTCATGGAGGTCGAAGCCAAGATTCTTTTCCTCGCAGCCCAGAGCTATAGCCATAAGTTGGGTAAAATATAGGATGGGCATAGGTTTAAAATCCGGTTCTTGCTGGCGGATATCTTTTTGTCGGACATCCAGGTTAAAAGCACAGAGAGGACAGCTCACGGCCATAACTTCGGCTCCATTGTCTTGCGCGGCGCGGATGATTTGGCCAACTCGGTGGGCGACGATGCCAGGCTTATCTACGGTTTGGTACGCGCCGCAGCATTCAGTTTTGTGCGGGAAATCAACCGCCTCCGCGCCCAGAGCGGTCATTAACTGGTCCATAATGACGGGATTTTCCATGTCATCGAACCCGATTCCCTTCGGCCGAACTAATAGACAGCCGTAGTAGCTGGCGACTTTGAGTCTGGTGAGGGGGTTGGTTACCAGGTGGCCCACTGTTTCGAGCTTGATTTGGTCCCGCAGCAGCTCAAGGAAATGCCAAACCTTAACTTCTCCCTGATAAAGGATTTTCTCCTCGTTCATGAAGCGATGGATCTTGTCCCTGATGTCTGAATTTTCTTTTAATCGAGCATTGGAACGCTTGAGGGTGTTATAGCACATGGCGCAAAGAGTTACGACGCCGTCAAACCCGGCCTCTTGGGTCCGGATTAAATTCCGAATAGGAGCCAGGTGATGGATGACATCGTCGGCGGCCAGAGAAAAGACAGTTCCGCAGCAATTCCAGCGGGGAATTTCCTTTACTTCAATTCCCAGTTTTTCTAATGAACAAAGCGCTGTTTCCTCAAAATTCTTACCATGAGCCTTAAGCGTACATCCCGGATAATAAGCTATTTTCATTATGATAAATCCCTGAAAGAAAAGGTATAATTTGCTTTCTTTTCTTGGTCATGATGTAAATTTGCGGAAATTACTGATTAAAGCAATCGCCGGAAATTCTTTTCTTTTGTCCGCAGGAATTCTATTTATGTCCACATGATCGCGGCGCTGACGCAGCAAGATCTGGCGGATAGCCTCCATAACTTCGGCAATCTTTATTCCCTTAGGACAGCGCACATTACAGGTCAAGCAGGATGCACAGGCCCAGATAGCGCGACAATTAAGGAGGTCTTCTTTAAGCCCGAGTTGGGCCAGCCTGATTACCTGGTTCGGCAGAATGTCCATTTCCGCCACAGCTGGACACCCAGCCGAGCACTTGCCGCATTGATAACAGACTAAAAGGTTCTGGCCGCTAATTTCCTGAACTTTCTGGACGAAGGAATCGCGTATTTTCTTCTGAGATAAAGATATTCTCATCCCTCTGCCTCTTTGCTTGATTCTTTTTTTATGCTTACCAAAGACTTTATCTTACCTTGAGCCAAAAATGAGAATACAATTAAACACAAAAAAGGTTCGCTGTCAAGAAAAATTCAGCAAAATTTGACGAAAGAAAAAAGCAAGAGGCAAGCTATTTTCTCCGGATGATGAACGGGATAAAAGCCAGAAAGCCTAAAAAATTTAGGAGTAACAAACTCAAAGTGGAGTTTACCAAGCCGAGGAGAGGGAAGAAAATAGAGGCTCCTAGGACAGCTCCTAAGAAAGAGCCAGCAAGGTCCAAACCATAGCCCAGCCCATAGCGTCCACTTTCAGCCATAAGAGGAGCATTACTGACAATAAAAAGATGTCCTCCGGCCAGGCCCAATAAAAAAAGGATTAAATAGGGGATGAACTCAGGGATAGATAAAGGGAGCAAAAACCATAGACCGAAGAGGAGGAAGATAAGAGCTATTTGGTCGAAAAAAATATACCGAAAGTCGGGGTTGGTAGACTTTCTTCCCAGGGAAGCTCCGGCAGAAAGACCGAGCATGAAACAAGCGATGAGCAGGGCCATTTGCTCATAAATGTAGCCAAATTTGGTCTGAAACCATAAAAGAACAATCGTTTCGGCCATCATCGTGGTAAAACCAAGAATAAGGAGCGGCAGAGCCGGCCAGGCCTTTTTCCTTTGCTGAAGGAAAAGGGGCAAAAACAAGGCCAAGATTATAAGAACCGGGGCTAAAGTTAGCAGCGAAGGAGAAAGCCCGTGGAAGAAGTTGAAGATTCTTGCCTCAACGCTCTTAAATTGACTGGCCCAGAAAGAGGTAAAATAAAAATAACCCCGCGGTCGAAGGTCAAGGTTGATGACCTCAGGCTGACTGAGGACTCTTTCCTTCCAATTGGCTAAACGGCGTGGGTCAAGCCGGGCAAAAAGCATTTCTGGCCGGATAAACCTGGTCTCGATGCGATATTTCTTTAACACAGAAGAAAAATAATCCAGGTCTAGGTTAATTATTCCGTCCGAAGCAAGAAAAATGTTGGTCTCACCCGGAATCACCTGGATTTGGTTAAATACCGAGCTAAGGGTCTGATAAAGGGTGTTGAGGAAAAGGCGCAGCGTGGGGCTCTGATAATTTTCGGCGGAACTTACCCGCAGGGAAAGCAAACCTCCGGCGGAAAGATGTTTTTTGATTAAACCGAAGAATTCCCGCGTGTAAAAGCGATTGAGCTGGGCCGTGGCCGGCTCAGGGACAGCCAGGATGATTACCTCATATATCTTGGTCGTTTTCTGCAAAAAGGCCCGGCCGTCTACATGGAAAATATTAAGGCGAGGAGAAGCCAATGAAGCCCGGCCTTCGGTGGATAAAAAAGGCTTCATTAACTGGATGATGTAGGGGTCTATTTCTACATAATCGACTTCAGAGTTGGGATATTGGAGGATTTCCCGGAGTGCCTCTCCTGTTCCTCCCCCCAAAAGCAGGACATGGCAAGCCTCTGGCCTTTGCAGCATGGCGAAATGAACGATTTCTTCGGCGGCGGCAGGGTCAGGGAGAGAAGAAATAACCAACCCATCTTGGTAGAGAGTTACTTGATCGCCCAGTCGGATAAGTTGAAGTCGGCCGAAACGGCTATCAACACTCTGGATAAGAGAGAAAGGAAAGGCTACTTTTTTTTGACTGGGAAAGTCTAAAAAAGTAAAAGCGATAAGCAGGGTTAATATTAAACCTGAGCTTATTAAGAAATTGCGGCGGCGATAGCTAATCGTTAAAAGAAAAAGGGAGAAAAAACCAAGACCAGCGATGGACTGCCAGCAGGAAAGATGAGGGATTAAGAGCAAATGAACAATGATTCCTCCCGCGGCTGCCCCCAATGATTCCCATATGTAAACAAAGGATATATCTCCATTAAGCGACTTCACATTAAGGAAGAAAAGAAGCCCAAACGGAAAACTGAGGAAAGCGCAGCAAAATAAAGCCGAAAAGAAAGCCGGCCCGATTCCCATACTCTCGCCAAAGTCTGCTCCCCAGATAAAGCGACTTAATCTTAAGCCGCTGAAAATGATAATGGCCAAAAAAAGGGACAAATGGAAGAGCCAGGGTAGAGAAGAGAGGGGCAATTTTAATCGGCTGGCTAAAAGACTGCCTAAAGAGCCCCAGAGTAACCACGAGCCAAGGACAAATCCAATGACCACTTCATTGCCGTAGAACTGAGAACAGAATTCCCGCAGAAGCAAAATTTGGATGGAGATAGAGAGAAACCCAAGCAGAAAAGGAAAGGACGCCCTTTTCAAGCCCAAATCCCTGGAATAGGAGACTGGCAGAAACGACAGCGACCCTGACGTAGCTCAACCCGTCCTACCTTATACCCCACTCTTTCGATAATTAAATTGCCACAGAATGGGCAATAAGTGCTTTCTGCCTGGTGTCCTGGAATATTACCTATATAAACGTAGCGAAGGCCCTCTTTCTTGGCCAGAGAATGTAACTTTTCCAAGGTGGAAACAGGGGTAGGGGGGAGATTCTTTAAAAGGTACATCGGATGAAAGCGAGAAAAATGAACAGGAACATCAGGACCTATTTCTTTAAGCAACCAACGGCACATCTGACTAATCATTGCTTCCTGGTCATTGAGGGTAGGAATAACCAGATAAACAATTTCCAGCCAAATTTTTTTCTGATGAATCAGCTTAATTGCTTCCAGGACAGGAGCTAATTCTCCTCGGACATATTCTTTATAAAATTTTTCCGAGAAAGACTTGAGGTCAACTTTAATAGCATCTACCACCGTGGTTAATTCTTCTAAAGGCTCCGGGTTGATGTGACCGCCCGTGATGACTACATTACGTATACCTTTTTTCCGGGCGGCTACCGAGGTGTCGACCATGTATTCAAAAAAGACCACCGGTTCCGTATAAGTGTAAGCGATGGAAGGGCAGGAATACTGGACAGCAGTTTTGGCCATTTCTTCCGGAGGCCAGTCCGCCGCCTCGACCTGTTCGGGACGAACCTGAGAAATTTGCCAGTTCTGGCAGAATTTGCAATTGACGTTACATCCAGCTGTGGCCAAAGAAAGAGCCAGGGTGCCAGGAAGAAAATGAAAAAAGGGTTTTTTTTCGATGGGGTCAAGGTTAAGGGCACAAACCTTTCCGTAGACAAGGGTATAGTAAATGCCGCCGTCGTTTTCTCTAACGCCACAATATCCCCTTTCTTTATCACCCAGAAGGCAATAACGAGGGCAGAGGTTACATTTGACCTCTCGGTCAGGCAATCTTTCGTAGTAGCGAGCTTCCACTTTAGATAGATTGGCGGCGTTCTGTTTAGTTTCGGAAAGCCGATTTGCCAGGTAGAGCGGGTTTAAGGAGAGACAAGATAAGGCTGTCATTTCCAGGAAAGCTCGGCGTTTCATTTCCAACCCAATTATATTTTACACGCTTTCTTCGATAATTTGAATAAAAGAAGGGTTGCTCTCTCCCAGACCCAACTGGCGTGCCGTTTGAAGGTAGGAAGGAGCTCGGCCTTCTTTTTCTAAGCTGGGTAGCCCCTTAGCCGCGCGGAGGTCTTCGATAATCTTCCAGCCAACTACATCCGTCGCCACCGGGTCCAGGCCAAAAATAAGGCTCTCATACATTTCAGCCCAACGGGGATGGAAGGAAGGCCCTTTATGATACTGGACAAGAAGAGCATCCAGGACTGTAAGCCGATGCTTGGATTTGATTGGAGGCGAAGCAAATAGTTCGGCGATAAAGGGGTCACAATGGTTATCATGATACTTATTCGGGTTATGAATAGCGCCAAAGTAATTTTTCATGCCTGCTGTCACTCCAGCTAAACCGTGGTCTTTAAGGATGGCTAAGCTAATAGAAGCAGTGACAAAATTGGTCAGAATTGTGGAGTAAAGGCTTCCGATATTTCGGTAGGAATATGGCTCAGGCTCATAACCCGCCCCTGGGCTGTCTGTCCCGAATATTTTTAATTTATCGCGGCTGGTCTGAAGAGAATAACCAGCATCTTTGAGTTCTCTATTCGTCCTGTCCCAAATAATCATGTTCCTTTCCGGAATTCCTGCCTGCGCCAGAATCGAGACTAAACTAAGAGATAGAGCCGGCAGAGTAGACAGACGTTGTCCGGCAATAGTATTAATTTTAATCCCCACCCGGTCAGAAGGGGAAAAGACCTGATTTACCGCCGTCTTGATGTCTGACTGAGCCGTGAGCAGGCTCAACCCTTTGGCTATGGCAGCTTGAAGGCGGGGTAGGTCTATCTGGCCTGAGGAGAGGATGCCTTTTGCTTTGATAATGACTACTTTCGTCCTCTCGGCCATATCTTTAAGTTAGCCCCTCATGTCCCTCAAGTCAACCTGAGTCTGCCTTTAAACAATCGTAAGGGAATGTAGGGATAAGATTTCTTTTTCCCCAGGAGGTCTTTTGGTAAAAAGCAAGCTGGCTCAGAGAAAGCGATGATTGCAACCTGAGGCGGTCTATTGTAAATTACATAAGTCAAGAGGTAAGAAATGAATATTTCTGGGTCAGCAAGAAGAATTTTTATTTTATGGTTCAGCCTTGGCGCTCTTCTCTTCTTAACCCGCATTTATAGCTTTTCCTCCGAGCTTGACCGATTGCGAAAGTTCTTGCCCCAGGTTGATGGTTGGAAGCTCGAGTCTAAGCCAGAGTTTTACGAGCCGGCGCGGCTTTTTGAGTATATCAACGGTGCTTCCGAAGCTTATCTGGCTTATGATTTTCAGGGGTTACTGGTCGCGCAATATAATCAAGAGAAATCAGGCCAACCCCTTTTGACCGTGGAGATTTATGATATGGGTCAAGCCGAAAACGCTTTTGGCATCTATAGCGCTGAAAGACCATCAGAAGCCGGTTTTCTTGAGATAGGAACAGAAGGTTACCTGGAAGAAGGGGCGCTCCAGTTTTTTGTGGGCCATTATTATGTAAAAATTCTTTGCTTTCTTGAGGGGGAAGAAGCGGATAAAGTTTCCCGGCTTTTTGGCCAGGAATTAAGGCGCCTTATCCCGGAGAAAGGGGAATGGCCAGCTATTCTTACCCTTTTTCCGCCAGCCGGTCTTATGCCTCACACCCAAAAATTTATTAAAAAAAATTTTCTGGGTTTTGATTATCTTCATGATGGCTATACGGCCGCCTATAAGAGAGAAGGACTCAGTTTCGAAGCCTTTATAATTCAGGCTAATAACCCCGGTGAGGCCGAAGCTATGGAAAAAAGAATAGTAAAAGACCTCTCTGGAGATGAAGCGGAAGTTAAAGAACATCCCTGGGGCAAGTTGATGAAAACCAAATATTTCCAGTATGTTTGCCTGAAAAGAAAGGGTCCTTTCCTCTTTGGCTTGATGCGCATGTCTGAGGAAAAAGAAAAAATAGCTATGGCTTTTATGCTAGACCTGGAAGCGAGCATAACCAAGATTAATCTAGAATTTAAGCAACTTTAGACCAGGAAAAGCTCATGGATAAACCTACTCTGCGCCCAATAGCTGATGGATGGCTTATTATTTTCCTTTGTGGTCTGACCCTTTATTTAGCCAAGCCTGTTCTTTTTCCGTTAATTATGGCTCTTTTTTTGTATTATATTTTTTCGCCTCTTCTGGACCTCTCGGCGCGGTTGAAAATACCCCGAGCTTTAGCCCTGATAATCCTGATCGGGTTGGCTTTCACCATCCTCTATTTTTTTGGGGTATTTATCTATTCGAGCGGTAAATCGCTGGCGGAACAGCTTCCCGCTTATAGCCAGCAGTTTAATTTTTATCTTAATAATTTTCTGCTTAAGCTTCATAAATGGGGCGTTGATGTCTCCCGGGTTACCCTTCTCGAAAGCCTTAATATCAATCGTCTGGCCGGGTTTATTCTTTCTTCCTTAGGTACTTTCCTATCGTTTTTAGGAAAATTATTCCTTATCCTGGTCTTCCTCTTTTTTATGCTGGCCGGCCGGGGAAAACTGAAGGATAAAATTCAATCCTCGCTGGAAACAAAAAGGGCGGATAATATGGTCAAAATACTTGACCAGATTGACCGGGAAATTCAGAAATACCTGGTGATTAAAACCCTCATCAGCTTACTTTCGGCCGCCTTTATGTTCATTATTCTGACCTTTTTTGGGGTTAATTTTGCTTTAACCTTTGCTCTTATAGCTTTTTTCCTTAACTATATTCCCAGTTTGGGCAGCATTATCTCTATTATATTGCCCTGTCTCTTTTCTTTCCTTCAATTTGGCAGCCTGTGGCGACTCTTCTGGGTTTTAATCTTACTGGTGGCTACTGATTTTGTAATCGCTAATATTCTGGAACCAAAGATTATGGGCCAAGGGTTGGGTTTAAGCCCGTTGGTTGTGCTTTTTTCTCTGTTTTTCTGGGGATGGCTCTGGGGTGTTCCGGGAATGATTCTGGCAGTCCCGGTCCTGGCTGTCTTAAAAATAACCGCTGACCATTTTCCTTCTCTTCGCTTCCTTTCGGCTCTCTTAAGCCGTTAGCTAAACGCTGGGTTAGAGGTTTTCGCTCCTGGCTTAAGGCGAGATGATCCTTTTTTGTCGCTGCTCCCTTTCCGCTTGCGTCAGACGACGGCTCAGCTCCTCGAGGAAGAGACGTTGGTCCAAATTCCTGCCCGAATATTTCAGGATAAGGGCTATCAGAGTTTCGAGGCAGGCAATTTTTTCTTCTCGGCTGTAACCCGAAGGAGAAACGGAAAGAAGCAGGGTTTTTCCATAACGGGCTTGGTCAACGATTTTTAGGATGAATTCGCCGGCGGTGGCTCTAGCATCAACTCTTTCTCCTGAAAGGATAATTCTTGGGCTACCAGCCGCGATTCTATCCCGGGCATATTCCAAAGCGGAGAGAGCCTCCCGGTCTGAAAAATGGCTGTTTTCTGCGGCGAGCTGGTGCAGACCCGCTTCTACTTGGGCGACTAAGAAAGCCAGGCGTTCATCATCCAGACGAGGGGCGACCATTTCTTTAGATTTTTGTCGCCGTCTTTCATCTTGATAAGTTTGATGCTGCAAAAAACGACAGGAAGGAGGACAACTGATTTTTTTCTGGCGCAGGTCGCCACAACAAAGTTGGCAAAGGTCAGCGCGTAAAGCCGGGCAATGCCTTTTGACCTTCCGGCGATGGCAACGACTGCATAACGCCATTTTATGCCTCAAAAAGATTGTTCATTTCTTCCTAACAAGTTAAATGGAAAGCTCCTGCCAGCTTTTTTTGAGGTTGAAGTTTATTAAATAATTCTACTGCTTGAAGCGTGGGTTTGGTATAAAGTTCAATTCCTTTTCGCTGAGCCATCTTTTTAACTTCCTCACTTACGTTCATTATCCCGTAGGCCTCTGTCCCTACGATTAAACAATCTATGTCTTCTTCCCACACCTCTTTTAAATCCTCAGGCTCCAGATAATGACCCTGGCGTCGCCACCAGGGCCAAAGAATGCGCCCCGGGGAAATGATTAGGTCATGGGTAAACTCTTTTCCCTCTGCCACGACCCGACCAAATTCATAATGGTCAATTATCATCTTCGAAAAGGAAGTTTTTTCCGGCCACCCGTCTTAGTTTTTTGCCCAGCAAACCTTCGAGAGCTATCTCCGCCGCCTTTTGTTCTGCTTCTTTTTTAGAAGCTCCCTGGCCCCGCGCCAGCGGTATATCTTCTAAACAAACTTCGACCAAGAAATTTTTCTCGTGGTCTGGCCCTGACTCCTTAATCGTTCGATACCGCGGGGCAGGTAGGCTGGCTTTTTGTAAGTATTCCTGGAGGGCGGACTTAAAATTATTGACCAGCACTGGCTGTTGCGTCGAGTGACGGAAAAATTTGCGCAATAAGCGGAAAAGAAAAGCTTTAGCCTCTTCGAAACCTCGGTCAAGGTAGATAGCCGCCATCAGGGCTTCAAACGCGCCAGCGAGGATGGTTCGCTTTTTCCGGCCGCCGCTTTTTTCTTCTCCCTTTCCCAGCAGAATGAATTTATCCAGACCGATGGCCTTGGCTAATTGAGAAAGGAATTCCGTGCTCCCGGCCAAAGATTTGAATTTAGAAAGATCTCCCTCGGAAGAACGGGGGTAGATATGAAAAAAATAATCGGCGATGGCCAAGCCCAGAACTGAATCACCCAAAAATTCAAGGACTTCGTTATCTCCTGGGTGTTCTTCTGGATGTTCATAGGCGTAAGAACTATGGGACATAGCCTGGAGGAGTAAGTCGGGGTCAAAGAAACTCAGCCCGAGGCGTTTTTCTAATTTTTTAATTCGGGCATTGTGTTTAGCTGACAGACTCATGGTTCTTATTCTAAAGCCGATAAACTATTTTACCCCCGACGATGGTCATGGCCACTGCTCCTTTAAGTTTCCATCCGTGGAAAGGACAGTTACGACTCTTGGAAGCTAACTGGCTGACATCAATAGTTATTTCTTTGCGCAGATTAAGCAGGGTCAAATCGCCGTCCGCGCCCACGGCAATTTTCCCTTTGTTGTTGAGAGAAAGAAGTCTGGCGGGGTTACAGGAGATGAGCTGGATGAATCGGTCAAGGGAAATGATGTTTTTTAGGACAAAGCGGTCAAGGATGAGCGGAACAGCCGTTTCCAGTCCGATCAGCCCGAAGGGGGCTCGGTCGAATTCCACGTCTTTTTCCTCGACCGTATGCGGGGCATGATCAGTGGCAATCACATCAATGGTTTCGTCTTTTAAGCCTTCAATAAGCGCCTGTTGGTGTTCTTTGCTGCGGAGAGGAGGGTTGACCTTTAGGTTAGTATCATAAGAAGCTAACTTATCATCGGAGAGGATAAGATGATGCGGAGTAACTTCGGCCGAGACGGCCACTCCCTTTTTTTTAGCTTGTTTAATTAATTCTATACCACCTCTGGTGCTGACATGGGCTATATGAACCCGGGAGTTAGTCAGCTCCGCCAAAATCAGGTCACGAGCGATAAATATTTCTTCGGCGGCGGCTGGCATCCCTTTTAACCCGAGACGGTAGGAGACTTCTCCCTCATGCATTACCCCATCTTCGGTAAGTTTTTTGTCTTCGCAATGATCGATGATCAATTTCCCGAGAAACTGAGCGTATTCCAGAGCTCGGCGCATAACCTGGCTATTGGCGACAGGTTGCCCGTCGTCAGAAAAAGCCACGGCTCCGGCTTCGGCTAAGTCAGCCATATCGGTTAGCACTTCTCCTTGCAGACCGCGGGTAATGCTGCCGACCGGAAAGATATTAACCCGAGCTCGCTTCTTGGCTTCAGAAACGATATATTCCGTAATACCTCGGTTATCATTGGGCGGCTTGGTGTTGGGCATGCAGCAAATAGAGGTAAAACCACCTCGGGCTGCAGCTAAGGAAACCGTGGAGATATCTTCTTTTTGTTCTTCACCTGGCTCCCGAGCGTGAACATGCATATCGATAAACCCGGGAGCGACTACTAACCGCGAGGCGTCAATCACTTCGGCATCAGCTATCTCAAGGCGGGGGTTAATAGCAGTTATTTTTCCGTTCACGACCAGAATGTCTAAGGTTTCATCTATTTTAGAAGAAGGGTCGATAACCCGACCATTTTTAATCAGTAGCTTCACGTTCTTTGCCTCCGAGGAGAAGATAAAGAATGGCCATCCGTACGGCTATCCCGTTTTCTACTTGCTTTAAAATTACCGACTGGAGGGAATCGGCCAGGTCAGAATCGATTTCCACTCCCCGGTTAATAGGTCCAGGATGCATAATGATGGCATCTTTTTTAGCCAGTTTGAGTCTTTTTTCGGTGAGACAATAAAGACGACGATATTCCCGGATCGACGGGAAAAAATTGGCTTCCTGGCGTTCCCGCTGGATGCGGAGCATCATGATGACATCAGCGCCGACGAGGGCTTTTTCCAGGTTATATTCGATAGTCGTCCCGAATTTAGAAAATTGGCGCGGGAGAAGAGAAGGCGGCCCACAGAGACAGACTTCTGCGCCCACCTTGCGGAGCAGATAAATATTTGACCGGGCCACTCGGCTATGGAGGATATCGCCGACGATGACCACTTTTAAGCCTTTAAACCGCTTTTTTATCTGCCGGATAGTAAAAGCGTCAAGTAAAGCTTGCGTCGGGTGTTCATGAGAGCCATCACCCGCATTAATTACATGGGAAAGACAAAAAGAGGCGATGTAATGGGGAACACCGGAGCAGGAATGCCGCACAACTAAAGCATCAGTCGCCATAGCTTCCAGGTTCCGCACCGTATCTTTCAGAGTTTCTCCTTTGACCACGCTGCTCGTGGGCAAGCTGAAGTTAACAATATCGGCGCTTAGCCGCTTGGCTGCTAACTCGAAGGAACTGCGCGTTCTGGTGCTGGGTTCAAAGAAAAGGTTAACTACCGTTTTTCCCCTCAAGGTTGGCACCTTTTTGATGGCGCGTTGAGAAATCTCGGCCATCGAGGCAGCGGTGTCGAGGATAGTCATGATTTCTGTTTCTTCGAGGTCTTCGATCCCCAGAAGATGGCGATGCCGGAATTCTAATTCTGTTTCCGGGCTCATTTTCTTACTGGTTCCGTGATTAATACTTCGTCGGCGCCGTCGACTTCTTTCAGGCGGACTTGGACGAGTTCTTTGCGTGAAGTAGGCAGAACTTTACCCACATAATCAGCCCGGATGGGTAACTCGCGGTGACCTCGGTCGATAAGCACCAGAAGTTGGATAGTCTTGGGCCGACCAAGGTCAAAGAGGCCGTCCATGGCGGCTCGAATTGTCCGGCCGGTAAAAAGGACGTCATCGACCAATAAAACATCTTTTTTGGCGATAGGGAAAGGGATTTCTGTTTTTTGTACCATATGCTGGGTTTCCAATTCCGAAAAGTCATCACGATATAAAGTTATATCCAGTACCCCAACGGGAACTTCTATTTTTTCTAACTCTTTGATCAAGCTGGCAATTCTTTTTCCCAGGTAAATTCCTCTGGTTCGGATGCCCACAATCACCAGGTTTTTTAAATTGCGGTTTCTTTCGAGGATTTCTGTTGTTAGACGATGTAAAACCCGGCGGATTTTGGTAGCATCCATAACGCGGGCTTTAATTTTTTCTTCCATGATGGCTCCTCTCCCTCGCTGGGAGTAGAAAAGAGCATCTTCGGCTCGAAAATAAAAATGCTATATCCCGGGTAAAAAGTCAAGGAAAAGAAGAGCTTGAGCCAGAAAGGGAGTCTTTAAACAAGGAGAATAAGCTATTTCTCCCAGTAAAACGCTATGTTTTCTTCAAATAAAAGGGGAAAATCAAAGAAAATCAGGCTTATTTTGGTTGTCGCTGACGCCAGAAAGCCGCCGCTTCTTTAATATCCCTGATTACTTGCTCGCGAAGTTCTTCTATGCTGGCAAATTTTCTCTCTTCCCTTATTTTTTGGTAAAACTTTGTCCTGACGGCCTGGCCATAAAGGTTTCCCTCAAACCCGAGGAGGTGAGATTCGATAGACGGGTTGGCTTGAGGGAAAGTGGGCCGCAACCCGATATTCGTCACAGAAGGGAAGGAGCGGCCAAGCGTCATAGTTTCCGTGATGAAAACTCCTGGCGGAAGAATTTCGTTATATGGCTTGATATTAGCTGTGGGAATGCCCAAGGAACGACCGCGCGCCTCACCCTTTCCTACTAAGCCATCAATCTCGTAGGCTCGGCCCAGGTAACGAGAGGCCAGCTCGACTTCTCCTTTTTCTAAGATTCCACGGATGAGACTGGAGCTGACAATTTTCCCGTCCATCATTACGGGGGGAATAGCTTCCACTTCAAACCCGTATCTTTTCCCTGCGCGGCGCAGAAATTCGGCATCACCCCGACGAGCCTGGCCAAAACGGAAATCTTCGCCAATGACAATCGCCCTGGCTTTCAGCCATTTGACTAAGATATCAGCTACAAATTCTTCTGGCTCAAGACGAAAAAAATGGTCATTAAACGGGGCTACCAGAGCGGCGTCTATTCCCTTAAGCCTGAATCCTTCGATCCTCTGTTCGAGTGTCTGGATCATCTTGATAGGTTCTTGGCCAAATATTTTTTCTGGGTGAGGGGAGAAAGTAAGAACCAGGGAATTTAATTGAGCGTCAGTAGCCTTTTTAATTAATACATCAAGAATACGCTGGTGACCAAGGTGGAGACCGTCAAAATTTCCAATGGCGACGGCGGAAGCTCCCCAATTCTTCAAACTTTCGTCCAGAGCTAAAAAAACTTTCATATCCAGCCCGAAAGAAAGAAAGATAATTCTTCAAAATAATAAAGCTTCAGGTAATAGCCCTTCTTTCTCCTGGTCATTTTTCTTTTTTGGACAATTAAATATATCTTAGCGTCTTCGTTTATCCGATGGCTTTAAAGATTTATAATAGCTTTTCACCGCTCATAATTCAAGGAGGCGCCTATGGACATGAGCTCGGTTGGCGAGAAAATGGAACAATTGGTGGCCATCATGGCCACTTTGCGAAGTGAAAAAGGATGTCCCTGGGATAGGGCCCAAAACGAAAAGACTATTATCAATTTTTTCCTCGAAGAGGCCTATGAGTTAGCCGAGGCCGTTCTTGCCGGGAAACCAGAGCAAGTGGCCGAGGAGTTGGGTGATATTCTTATGGAAGTCGTGTTTCTCGCTCAGTTATATAAAGAAAAAAATGCTTTTTCACTCGAGTCGGTCCTCGAGGGGATTAATCAGAAAATGCTCCGGCGACACCCTCATGTCTTTGGTCCAAAACCTCTGGCCAGCGCTGAAGAAGTAGTTGGAGAATGGGTAAAGATAAAAGAAAAAGAAAAGCCAGATACCAGCGGTCTGGACCCTTTGGCCGGCATAGCCCGGAATATGCCGGCTTTAATGGAAGCTTATTTGCTTGGTTTTCGGGCCAGCCAGTTTGGCTTTGACTGGTCTTCAGCCGGGGAGGCCCTGGCCAAGGTAGAGGAAGAATTAAAAGAGCTAAAGGAGGTGTTAGTCGTTAACCAGGAATCAGCTCAAAGGCAGGAAGTCGGAGATTTGTTTTTTTCTTTGGTCAACGTCTGCCGGCTGGCGGGGATAAACCCAGAATTAGCTTTAAAGCAAGCTAACCAGAAATTCCGGGCTCGTTTCCTTTCTCTTTTTGCTGAATTAAAAAAGAAGGGAAAAGATATGAACCAGGTATCATTAGAAGAGATGAATGAGCTCTGGGAAAAAGTTAAAAGTCGGGAAGAGAAAAACGGCTGAGAGCTATGCTTGTTTATTTTTCGCCTGGCCCGGGGCATTCTGGCGGCGCCAGATAAGGGCCGTCTTGATAAATTCATCCAGGTCGCCATCGAGAATGCGCTCGACATCGCCCACCTCTACCTTTGTGCGCAGGTCTTTTATCAGCCGGTAGGGATGGAGCACATAAGAGCGAATCTGGTTTCCCCAAGCTATTTCTGTCTTGGCCTCTTCCATTTTTTCCCACTTTTCTAATTGTTTTTTCTTCTCGTGTTCGTAAAGTCTGGCCCTAAGTATTTTCATGGCCACGGCCTTGTTTTTATGCTGTGACCTTTCATTCTGGCATTGGACAACAATTCCTGTGGGCAAATGGGTAATGCGCACCGCTGAATCAGTTACATTCACGTGCTGCCCTCCGTGGCCTGAGGCGCGAAAAGTCTCTATTTTTAAGTCTTCCGGGTTTATTTCTACCTCGACATCTTCTTCTACTTCTGGATAGACAAAAACAGCCGCAAAAGAGGTATGGCGGCGTTTATTCGCGTCAAAAGGCGAAATCCGGACCAGACGATGGACCCCTGACTCGTTGCTTAGACGACCATAGGCGTAATCCCCTTCGATTCTAACCGTGGCGCTTTTGATCCCTGCTTCGTCTCCAGGCAACAAGTCAACTATTTCTGCCTTGTACCCTTTCCTTTCCGCATACCGTAGGTACATCCGAAGAAGCATCTGGGCCCAATCCTGAGATTCTGTCCCGCCTGCACCGGGATGAATAGTCAGGATAGCATTTCTTACGTCATCAGCTTCGGTAAAAAGGGCGCGCATTTCTGCCTCGGTCAACGCCTTTTCAAAAGCAAGTAAGGATTCTTTAAGCTCAGTGGCTACCTGTTCTCCCTCTTCGGCTAATTCCGCCAATACTTCCAGTTCTTCCTTTTTTTCTTCCAATTCCCGAAAAGCTTGCAGGTCTTTTTCCAGACGTTTTTTGGCTTGCTGCAACGATTGGTATTTCCTGGGGTCCTTCCAGGTTTGAGGCTGGCTTAATTGTTCTTCCAGGGCGCTAATTTCTTTTTCTTTGCTATGGGGGTCAAAGAAAACCTCTAACTTCCTCGAATTGGTGGAAGCATTCCTTTAACCGGGCTATCAGGTCAAGAGATGATTCGTTTTTCGTCATGTTTTTTTATTTTCTTCTGATTTTTTTCGTAAAGAAAGAATAACGAAAACAGCGCTTAAAGTCAAACAAACCCAGCTCCATAAGTTGCCATAACGAGCGTAAAAGGTCTGTCCTCTCCCAGGCAGAATAGTCGTCGTCAGGACATCAGAAGTCATCAGGCGGGAACGATGAATAATTCGGCCATAAGGGTCGATAAACCCGCTTATGCCCGTGGTGGCCGCCCGCAACAGGAAGCGGCGATTTTCCACGGCGCGAAAGAGGGCTATTTGAAAATGTTGATAAGGGGCAGAGGAAGTTCCGTACCATCCGTCGTTGGTAATGGTGACGAGAAAAGAAGCGCCTTGCCGGACAAATTTTCTTACCAATCCAGGGAAAATTATTTCATAGCAAATGGGAGAGCCGAAAGGATAGCGCCAGAGACGGTGCAAAACGACCTCTTTTCCGGGCGTTACATCGCCAATAGCATGGGTTACTTTCTGAATAAAGGAAAAAATAGGCTTATAAGGGGTATACTCACCAAACGGGACAAGGTGCATTTTATAATATTTGGAAATGGAAAGGTCAGGGGTAAGGCAAAGAGCGGTGTTATAAAACTCAAGGGAGGAGCCAACATAAGCTTGCTCGTTTGTGCCGAGCACAAGGGACACCCCTGTTTCCTGGACCAACTTTTCAAGCCGACTTCGAAAATCCGGGTAACGGCCATGGGAACAGCTAAAACAGAGCGGCACCGTGAATTCAGGCCAGACAATAAATTCAGCCCCTTGACGGATGGCTTCTCTGGTGAGGTTCAGGTGGTGCTCAAATAAGCTTTCGATTTCTTCTTCGGACACAAGATCCCAGTATATATCCGAAGAAACATTCCCCTGGATAACGGCTGCTTTAAAGGAAGGAGAGGAGGTGGAAGGTTTTTTCAGGCTGAGGAAGCCTCCTAAGTGCACCAGAAGAATGAGCGCTAAGGCGATAAAAAAAGGCCGCTTTTTCTTTTGGACCATAGATTGCACAAAGGAGGATGAACCAAGGACGATCAAAAAAGAAACACCATAAACTCCGGTGATACTGGAAATTTGAATCAAGGGCAAATTTTGTGCCTGGGCGTAGCCTAATAGACCCCAGGGAAAACCGGTTAGAAAATAAGTCAGGATATACTCGAATGAAACCCAAAGAAAAGGCGCCAGAACCAGGGCTTGCGGTGAAAAAACGTGGACAATTTTAGCCAGGAAAAAGGAAAAAAAGGCCCAGAAGAGAGCCAGCAAAGCAATGAGCATGAAATAAATAATTAAGCTGAGAGGTAAAGACAGATTTCCATAATGAGCTGGTACATAAGGAATCCAATAAAGGAGAAGACCATAAAAAAAAAGGCCTGCTATCCAGCCTGCTAAAAAGGCTCTTTTTTTCCCCTCACGGATAAGATAAAAAAGAAGGGGTACAAGCGCTATCCAAATAAGAAAGCTGAGGTTGAATTTAGGAAAAGCCAGCGCCCCGGCTAAACCTGTCGTGGCCGCAGACAGAATAAGACGCGCCGTCGATTTCATGAGCAGGGAAAATATTAATGAAAAATTATTTTTTTTGCCAGAAAAAGCTAACGAAATTAGGCTCTAGTCGTGAACTACAAAGGCTTTAGAGGCAGCCTGGGTTGAGTTCCGGAGACGGGCGCAAACTTCTTCGGCCTCTTGGCGAGTACCAAATGGTCCAATTCTCACTCGATAGAGAGGTTTCCTATCAGCAGGAAAAGGATTAAGGACAAGAGGCTGATAGCCCAATTTTTTCAACTCCTGAACCAGGGCGTTAGTGCCTTCTTTTTTGGAAAAGGCGCCTACTTGAATAAAATAACCACCGACGGGAGAAGATACGGGTTTAGCTTCTAAGGGTTTCTTGGCGGGGGGGCTGCTTTCTTGAAATTGGGGCTTGGTCTCAGCAGTCGTTCCAGGAGACGAAGTCGTTTTTGTTTCTTGGGTGGTGGTTTTCTTTTCCTCGGGCGCAGCAACTGGTTTTTCCAGCGGTTGTTCCTCTATTTTGGCCGCTTCCGTGGTCGTGGTTGAGGTTGGGGTAGCAAGCTTTGGCTCAGTAATTATAGTTTCTTGCGCGCTGGTTTCTCTGCTTTGATATTTTTTCCCGACAGAAACGCCTAAAAGGAAAATAACTACGGCTACGGAGAGAATAAGAAGGAAAATCAACGCCAGTTGCGAACTGCTGACCTGAATCTCCCGGAAAGTCCTGGACTTCATTTCACGACTCAGATTTTTCGTTTTTCCAAGCAAAGGCTTTGAGGAGCTCTATGGGCAGAGGAAAGATGATCGTTGAGTTCTTCTCGCTCGCAATTTCAGTCAGGGTGCCCAGGAAACGTAGCTGTAAAGAGGTTGGATTCTGGGAAAGGATGGTGGCCGCTTCCGTTAGTTTTTCGGCTGCCTGGAATTCTCCGTCTGCATGAATAATCTTTGCCCTTCTTTCTCTTTCCGCCTCCGCTTGACGGGCAATCGCCCGGACCATGGTTTCAGGCAAATCAACATGTTTAATTTCTACTAACTGCACCTTGATCCCCCAGGGGTCAGTTTGGCGGTCAAGGATTTCTTGAAGTTTGGTGTTGAGTTTTTCTCTCTCCGCCAGAAGTTCATCGAGTTCCACCTCTCCCAGGACACTGCGCAGGGTTGTTTGCGCCAATTGCGAGGTGGCATAAAGATAATCCTGGACCTCGATGATTGCCTTGAGCGGGTTCATGACCCGGAAATAAACAACGGCGTTGACTTTAACCGAAACATTATCTCTGGTGATGACATCCTGAGGCGGAATATCCAGGGTAACCAGGCGGAGGCTCACCCGAACCATACGGTCAATGGGAGCAAAAACAAGAATAATTCCCGGCCCTTTTGGTCGAGGAAGAGCGCGTCCCAAACGAAAAATAACGCCTCGTTCATATTCCCGGAGAATTTTAATCGAATTGAGGATGTAAATTATAATCAAGGCGCCAATAATCGTGGGGAAAGTAATCATTTTTTTACCTCCTTTTACTTACTCCTTTTATCTCCTAGCCGAAATCATTCTTTCGGTCTCAGGGAGCTCTTTTGACTGATATTTTTAATCCTTCAAGAACTGCGGTTACTTCAACCTTTGTGCCGCGGGGAATGAATTCAGAAGCTTCTGCATTCCAAATTTCGCCATGGACGAAAACTTTTCCATCAGGGTTAAGGTCGGTCTGGGTTATGCCAATCTCTCCGATTAAGCCCTCTTTTCCGGTCACCGCCCGCCTCATATGCGCCTTAACAACTAAATAAACCAGAAAAAGAAAAATAAGGGAAAGACTGATAGCCACAGGAATGATAAGCTGGAGGCTCGGGCGGAGCTCAGGCAGAGGGGAGTTGATAAGCATCATCGAGCCAATAATCATAGCTACTATTCCTCCGACGGTTAATACTCCATAACTATGGACTTTGACTTCCAGGATGAAAAGAGCGATGGCCAGTAAAATCAGGAGTAACCCAACATAATTTATGGGCAGAATCTGAAAAGCGAAGATGGCCAGTAAAAGAGAAATCCCCCCCAGGACACCAGGGAGGATAGCTCCTGGGTTAGAAAATTCAAAATAAAGGCCTAACAGGCCAAGCATGAGCAAAAGGTAGGCCAGGTTAGGGTTAGAAATGGTTATCAAAAATTTTTGGCGTCTGGACATCGGAAGAAATAATTGCGGCTCATCTTTTAGTTTGAGTACAACCTCTTCGCCGTTAAACCGGCGGATTTGGCGGCCGTCGAAATAAGTTAAGAGAGCCTCTACACTCGGAGCAATATATTCGATGAGTCCTTTTTCCAGGGCTTCTTTTTCGGTGTAGGACACACTTTGCCGGACAGCATCCTCCGCGGCTTTAACATTTCTTCCTCTTTTTTCCGCCAGGGTTTTGATGTAAGAAATAGCATCTTGGACTACTTTCTCTTCCATAGTCTTGTCCATCGGTTGTCCGGTTATAGAAACGCCAACGGGATGGGCCGCGCCAGTGCTTGTGCCTGGAGCCATGACAAAGAGGTCGCAAGAGATGCCGATGAAAAAGCCAGCTGAAGCCGCCCGGGCTCCACTCGGGCTAACATAAGTCACCACCGGAACCTTGGAACTGAGAATCCGGGAGATAATCTCGCGCATCGAGCTATCCAGGCCGCCAGGGGTGTTTAACTCAATGATTAAAAGCTGGGCTGATTCCTTTTCTGCTCGGTCGATTGCTTGACGGATATATTCCGAGGTTATAGGGTGAATGGGGGCATCCACATTAATTTTAAGAATTAACGCTTCAGAATTAAGCGCCAAAAAAAGAAAAACAAAAATTAATCCCAGCCGTTTAATCACCTTGTCCAAATTATAAGCTGATATCTCAAGCAAGTCAACGAAATATGAACAAGAATTTGGCCTCTTGACACAGAGAAGAAAATTAATTAATCATGTCGTTGACTCCTGAAGCTAAGGAACTGCCATGATAAAAAATGATATTATTCTGGCTCTAGAAAAGAAAACCAACCTGAGCCATTCCAAGGCCAGTGCTTTCGTCGAAGCCTTAATTAAAGCGCTCAAACAAGCCCTGGTGGAAGAAGGCGAGATCGAAATCCGCGGCTTTGGCAGCTTCCGGGTTGTTAACAAGAAAAAGGGTTTTGGCCGAGATATCCGGCGCCAGCGTCAGGTGGCCATCGAGGCCGGAAAAAGAGTAAAATTCTTATGTGGCCAGGACCTCAAGTCATTAGGTTCAGTAAAAAGAACTTGAAATAACGCAGAGCAAATAATGGCCAGAAATAAAAAAGAGTCTTCTTCCCCAACTTTAAAAACGGTTCCTTTAGCTACCCGGCCGAGTAAGGTTCAACTAAAAGATTTCGGACGCCCCTTTTCTCCCGGTCAAACTTTTGGCCAGTTTCTTGAAAGCTGGCCTGATATCTTAGCGGCGCAAGATTTTAAATGCCTGGTTGAAGCGGTCAAAACAGCTGTGGTTCGCCAAAAGCCCGTGATCATGGGGATGGGAGCGCATGTTATCAAGGTTGGGCTCAACCCTATTATCATTGACTTGATGGAAAAGGGGCTGGTCACAGCGCTGGCTTTTAACGGAGCTGGCATCATCCATGATTTTGAGATTGCCTTCTGTGGCCAGACCTCAGAAGATGTGGCCCGCCAGCTCAGAGCCGGTACGTTCGGGATGGCACAAGAAACGGCCGCCTTTCTTAACGAAGCCATAATCCAGGGTGCGCGCGAGGATTTAGGCTTAGGAGAAGCAGTAGGAAGGATGCTGGCTTCTTCCGATTTCCCCTATAAGAAAATGAGCTTACTGGCCACAGCCTACTGCTTAGGGGTGCCAGCTACTGTCCATGTGGCTATAGGCACTGATGTTATTCATATGCACCCCCAAGCGAGCGGGGAGGCCATAGGCAAGACCTCGTTACGAGATTTTTTTATTTTTTGTGCGCAAGTAGAAAAGCTGGAGGGGGGAGGCGTTTATCTTAATCTTGGCTCAGCCGTAATTCTTCCCGAGGTTTTCCTCAAGGCCGTCAGTTATGTCCGGAACCAGTCCAAGCCACTGGAGGAGTTTACTACCGCTGTTTTCGATTTTATTCGCCATTACCGGCCTTCGCAGAACGTG